>JAAUXZ010078586.1_pt1 | contig 11176 bp, 2 predicted proteins | sample 7278131 | NCBI WGS metagenome assembly JAAUXZ01 (sample SAMN14350119, study PRJNA611818) | marine sediment metagenome | isolation source: surface marine sediment (3m) | place: French Polynesia: Moorea | collected 2018-08
CGCTTCCGTTGCGGCTTGGGGTCCTATGGAGTGGAGGGCGGCGATGTGGGTGGCTGATTCTTCGCCCTCTTGATCGGCGGCCTCCGCGTAGCCGCCGCGGCTGAGGCCGTCAGCGTTGCCGTGCTTGGTCCCCGCGCGGTGCTGGACTTCGAAGTTGTAATCGGACAGGGTGCCTAGCCACCGCTCCAAGACGGCTCCCGGGCAGGACATGGTGCGGACGGCCCTCAAGGCCGAATTGTCTGTGCGCCAGAGGAAAGGGTCGCCGTGCTGCAGGTAGTATTGGTACTTCTGCATGTAGAAGATGCCCGCGTAGAGCTCGCCTTTCGTGGACGGCCACCGGCCTTGGCTCTTGTTGAGCTTCTTGCTCCCGTAGCCGATGACGACTTCCCTGCCCTCCTGGTCCTGGCTGAGGACACCGGCGATCTGTTGGGCGCAGAAATCGGTATCGAGGATGAAGCGCCCCGCTTTGGGTCCTCGGAAATAAGGGAAGCCGAGGATGGGCGCCGAGACCAGGGAGGCCTTGAGCGTCTCGAAGCTGGCCTCCATCTCCTCGGTCACCTCCAACGGCCGCCTCTCCGCGTCCTTGTCCGTCTTGCCGATGACGTCCGTCCAGGGCTGAGCGATCTTAGCGTAGTCGGGGATGTGCTGGCGGTAGTAGCCCGTGACGCCGAGGAAGGCCCTCGCCTCCGTCTTGTAGCGGGGCAGGGGCCATTTCTTGACGGCGTCCACGTACGAGTCGATGGGGCGGACGCCGTGCTCGTTGAGGACGTGGCCCAAGTACGTGATCTCGTCGGCGAAGAAGTTGCACTTCTTCACCGCCAGCTTCAGCCCGGCGTCCCTATAGGCGGTGAGGACGGTGCGGACGTTGCGGATGTGGTCCTCCACCTCGGCGCTGTGGATGACACCGTCGTCGAGGAAGCTGATGGCGACGGAGTCTGGGATGTCCTTGAGCACGAGGTCGACGAGCCGGCAGTAGGTCGCCGGCCCGTTGGTGACCCCGAAGCCCAGCCGCTTCTGCTGGAATGAGCCAAAGGGGGTGGCGAAGGCGGTCTTCTCGCGGTCCCGGGGATCCACGTCGATGCAGTGGAAAGCCCCGGCCATGTCTACCCCCGAGTAGATGCGACTGCCCGCGAGGCGGCCTATGGTATCCTGGACCGACGGCATGGGGAAGGTATCCTTCTTGGTGATCTCGTTCAGGCGCCTCCAGTCGATGCACCAGCGGATCTTCCCTCCCTTCTTCTTGGCAGCCACGAGGTTGAACGACCAGGGGCTGTTGGCCGGCTCGATGACGTCGTGGCGCAGCCATTCGTCCAGTTGGCGCCGCAAGTCGGGCTCGAGGGCAGGGTTCACCGGCCGGTACCTGCATTTGATGGGCGGCACGTCCTCCGTAATGATGCGGTGCTGCAGCAAGTGGGTGTGCCCGTAAGAGCCGTCGTGGGAGAAGAGGTCCCAGAACTCGGCCAGGACGGACACAGCCGCGCTGCGTTCTGCCTCCGTCTGGAGGCATGGCTTCTTGTCGATCTCGAAGACGGCGCGGAGGTAGCGCCGCCGCTCGTCCGGGCTCAAGCTGTCTGGGTCCCGGCCCTTCAAGTCCGCCGGCACCAGAGGCGGGCCCTCGTCCTTTCCCCTCTTGCCGGCTTGTACGAACTGCTGTATGTACTCTTCTTTCTTCTCTGCCCTCGTGTAGGGGCCTTCACTGCCCTGGTCTATCACGTGGATGGCGGCCCCGTCCGCCACATGAACACTTCCCAGCTGGTGTCCTTTTGTCACTTGCACGGGTGAGTCAAATGGGTTCCGCACCAGCACGCTCGCCACTCCCCCCTTTTCGAGAGTAATGACGGCGGCGCCGGCGGTAACCGCGTGCGCCGGCTCGTCGGCATCCGTCATCCCGACCTCTTCGCCCTCCCACAACGCCTCCTGTTCGCCCGTCTTCATGAAGTGGGCCAGCGAGGGGGCGAGGACTTTGATGACGGCCGCCGACCTGGGTCCCAGGGTGATGGAGGAGAGGGCGTAGAGCTGGTGCGACTGTTGGGTCTCCGACCTGGACTTGGTCAGAGGCACCTTAACCCCGCCAATGGAAAGGCAGTCTTGAGTGTGCAAGTGGTCCCAGCCATGCATCTTGAGCCAAGGTCCTGAAATGTTCGCTGGCATGGAGAGCCCCTTCACTACGGCCGGGCGGCACTTGAAACTGCGGCCTAAGTAGGGCACATGCAGTTCCAGCGCTCGTTTTGGGACCCCCAACACTTCTAAGTTCACTCCCTCCGACGCTGTTTCCACTGGGGGCCCTGGCAGGGCCTTGAGGTCTCTCCTCTTCAAACCCATCGTCGTTGCTAAGTCTAAACTAATGACAGTCCGCCAAGTATTTCCAGAGTCAATCAGGGCACGGCAGCTGACTCCCCCCAGGCGCACTGGGAGGTAGTGGCAGTAGGTGGCAGCTGCTTCCTCCTCTGAGGTGGCCAGCTGGTTCACTGCGTCAGCTGCCCACTCATCCGGGTCAGCTGTTGCCTCTTGGAGCCACTGGTCGTCTTTCAGCTGCAGCCGGGCCAATCCGCTGTGGGGAGCAGCTGACTGGCTGGGGGGGCACCCTTGGAGAGCAGCTGACGGCTCTAGCGCCTCCGGTGGGGTGGCAGCTGACTCGGCTGAGCTGCAAGGGGGCGGCGACGGCGGTGGGGGAAGAGGGAGAGGTTGCGGGTTGTACGAGGTTGGGCTGAGTGGTTTTGGTAGAGGGGCGCCCCTGTCCTCTGCCTCTACTCGTTTCCCGCGGCCCCTTCTCCCTTGTCCTTGGAGGAGTCCTCCCACTCCCAGTCCCCCGGGTCCTCGCCGAGGATGGCCCGGATGGCGCGGAGCTGGCGCTGGCGGAAATTCCTCTGGCCGCCTCGGCCTCCGCCACCCTTGGCCCCGCGCCCGCCCCGGCCACCAGCGTCGCGCCCTCGGGCCCTTCCTCCGCCTCCTCCTCTGCCGCGGCCTCGGCCGCCTCCTTTCCCGCGTCCATGGAGCAGGTTCCGCAGTAGGGGGCAGTCGCGGACCTGATGGCCGCTCTTGTCACAGCCGAAGCAGCGACCTCCGGCGCCCCGTCGGCGGGCGGCGCCGACTCCTGCGGCCCCGCCGTCTTCCTGCTCCCCTTGCCCTCCTTGTCCGACGAAGAAGAGGCCAGGCTCGTCCTTTGGCTGCGGGGGCACGGCCTGGTTGAGGATCTTCTGCCCCGCGTGGGCGTCGTTGGCGTACTGGAGGGCCAGCGTGTAGGTATTCGGTCGCCTGTTCCACACGCGGTCGGCGGTCACCTTGTTGTTGAGGCGGACCACGAAGGCCTCAATCAGGTCGAGGTTGGTCTCCTGGTCGGCTGCCGGCATGTTGGGGTAGGCTCTGGTGTGGAGGAGCCTCAGGCGGGAGGACCAGGCGAGGATCGGCTCGTCCTCCTTCTGGGAGGCCTGGCGGAAGGTGACCCTGGCGATGTCGGAGGCGGCGGCCGGGAGGAAGCGCTGCTCGTACTGGTTGAGGAGGAGGGTGGCGTCCTGGGCGTCCGGGACGGCGGCCCCGGCGGCCAGGCCGGCCGGTAGCCCGTCGCCCACGGGGATGTCGGCGACGTACTGCTTGGCCGCCCCGGTCATGGCCACCGCGATCTCGCGGCGCTGGCGGCGGTTGTCCCATCCATTGATGGCGGCGGTAATCGTGAAGTTCTGACGCCACCCCAGCCATTCCGCCCCATCGCCGGAGCTGAACGGCTCGGTGCGGCGGCCACCGCTGCGGGCGGCCGCCAGAATCTGACGGAGCTGGTCGGCGGGGATGCCGGCCATGGCGATTGGGGGCGGAGCGGCGTTTCTTTGGGGTGGAGGTCACTTCACTCTAGGCCGAAGCGCTCTTGCGCTCTTGGGTTTATCTGTGAGGTAACAATGAGAGTGGCGGCGGTACGTTAGGCGAGTTGGGAATCGACAACAGTGGGCTTGCGCTATTTAACTATATGGCTTGAACGGATATTCGTTGATTGGCTTTGGTACTTACCGGCGCGGTTAGAGTGGGGGCAGAGCAAGAGAGAAGGAGGCAAGTGTCTCGCGTCCTTGTCCTTGAGGGACTGGCGCGGCGTCCTTCTCTTTTCCTTCTGCCCCTCCCCTCTACCGGCCGGCGCGGCCCCGCTGGCCGCCAGCCCAAGCTGTCCCTTCTTTCTGTCCTCTTTCTCCCCTGACCCACTTTCTCCTCCTCTCCTCTCCCCTGGCAACAGGCGACCTTGGCCGTGGCAGGTGAAGGGAGAGGTGGAAGGGCCGTTGGGCGGAGAAAAGGAAGGAGCGTCGCTTGGGTTTTTCTCTTCCTTCCAGAATATTCTGGGTTCTTCTTTGTCCGTTCTATTCGCCGAGCACGGGAAGATGAGCAATGTATGTAGCGTGATTTCGCTTAATTGCGTCTTCTCCTCACGCCCCCGAGGCGAAAAGAGGACACAAAAGCAAAAGCGTGGGTACGAACCGGCGCTGCCACCATATGAAGTAGGCGGACTTCTGCTTGCCTTAAGTCGCCGCTGAATAACAAAGCTCTATCTTATACCGTGGCTCGAGACGAACTGATTCGATTTATTAGCCAAAGGAAGGGATCTTTTACAAGGTCCGGCGGCGGTCCCTTCCACCGCCGCCGGAAGCGCCCTCTCTCTCCAGAGGGCGCTCATAGAATTCGAACGCTGGCTGCTTCATATCCTCCGGAAGTCTGCGACTGGCCCTGAGCATCCAGCGCCTTCCTTTGGTAAACGCTAGGTCATCTCGATTGCGTAATTACATGGTTACGGACGAATTACAATTACATTAGTCGGGATTCTCATGTGGTTATTGCATTCAAAATTTTCACAGCTTCTGGTTTCGTCAGGCACTCTGGTTAAATGCTTCCTCTTCTGACACTTGTTGCTTCTTTGCTGTGGGCTCCTTGGTCTGACCTTAATTCTAATTGATCCGGGCCCTGGATCTCTACTCTACTTTACTTGCTAACGTTGAGATCTCACAAATTGCACTTCATTTTACTGCTTCTTTTTGTTTTCGTTCTTCTTAACCTAATCTTCGTTCCGCCAGTCTCCCGGTCCTCCTGCTTCACTCGTACTCCACCCGGGAGCCGCCGGTGCAGAAGCGGATGAAGGCCTGCCTGGACTGCTCCTCTTCGCCGGGGCCCACCTTGGGGGACTCGTCGTCGTCGGAGAGGGCGGCCGCGGCTCCCTGGCGGCCCTCCTCCTCCCTCTTGGGCCCTGCCGCTTGGCAGCTCTTCGCCCGCTCGGCTGCGCCCCTGGCTGCGGCCCTGGCGGCCGCGGCCTCGGCCTTTGCCTCGTCGGCGGCGGTAGCGGACTGGCGCGGCAGGCGGGGAAGGAGTTCCATCTGCGGGGGCATGTCCGGGATCATCAGGGAGCCCCTGGTGGAGTTCCTTGGGAAGGAGGCGGCCGAGGGAGCTGTGGCGTGGTGGTGGCGGCGCGGCGCCCCTGGAAGGCGGATGTCGGAGTCAGGCAGGTCGCTGTTGAGATCGGGGCCCCTGGCGGCAGCGTAGGCGGAGGCGGCTGGCTTGACGGGGTCGGCCTGGTAGGCGGGGGGCAGGGGCTTGACCACCGCTGCTCCAGGCGCCAGCCCCATCACGGCTACGCCTTGGCCAGCACCTCCGTGGCCTCCGGGGCCGTCCTGGTCGGGGTGGTCGTCCAAGGGGGCGACGGCGGCGTCGACGGCGGCCTGGGCGATGGTGAAGGGCGTCCTCAGGATGGTGAAAGCCGTGCCCCACAGGGCTCCCACTACCCACCAGCCCATGCCCCTTTCGCGGTAGATGGTGTAGACCCTCAGGACCCCGCCAATGATGAGCTTGAGGATGGCGACGACCAGGATGAGCCCCGTAACCCAGTGCCAGATGCTGGCGACCTTGGGGATCCACGGGAAGAGGTACCCCAAGAAGAGGTCGTGCAGATTGGAGATATCTATCTCGGAGAGGGTGGGCCCGAGCCTCAGCACCCCGGCGGAGTCGTAGGTGGCGCCGATAACCGCTTGGTTTGCGCCGCTGTTGAGGATCGGGTCTCTGGCCTGCAGGGTCCTCATCAGCGCCAGGTGCTGGTCCTTCTGGGAGTCGGAGTAGATGTCCTTCCCCAGTCCCTCCGTGAGGTCGCCGAGGGGCTCGTAGGTGTGGACAGTCAGGTTCAGCTTCTCCGGGGCCCTGCACTCCTGCGTCTTCGGGGTGGCGCAGTACCATTTACCAGCGATGTACCACCTCACCGGGGTCAGGTCCGAGCACGGGAGGACCGTGGGGAAGTCGGTGAGGATGTAGGTGAAGGGGTCGGCGAACCTGGTCTTGTTCCCCACCCGGACGGGGATCTCCTTTGTGCAGTTCTGGAAATCGGCCTTCTGCGCCTCCACGGCGATGCAGGAGGCCACGTACGCCACCGTCCCCATGCTGAACACGTGGTGGCCTTTGCCCAGGATGTCCACCAAGGAGTAGTCGTTGGAGGCCCCCGACAGGGCCTGGAGCTTGGTGTGCAGGACCGTCCTCTCGAGGCTGCAGAGGTCGTTCTGTACCAACTCGAACCGGTCGTACATACGCATGTTGGTGCTGATGTGCAGATGCGACAGCTGGGTCTGGAGCCCCACCTGGTCCTGCTGGAAAGAGCTCTTGAAAGCCGTCCTCGGAAGTGGCTGCTCTTGGTCGCGGAGAAGACAGACTGCTATGCCCTGGATGTGGGTCGAGTAGCAGCGGCGGTCGCAGAGATGCAGCGGTTGCTGCAGCACCAACCCGGCGAACTGGCTCCCGGACTTGACCATGACGACGGCGTTCAGCGGGTCGTGGTCCGAGAGGGCGGCGTGGAGGGCGCTGCCCTTCCCGTTTCCCTCCAGGGTCGCCCGGTGGTAGTGGACCTCCGCCTTTCCCAGGTAGATCTGGGACACGGTGGCGGAGCAGTTGGGCTCCTTGGCGTCCCAGACGATGGTGCCCACGAAGGCGTCCCGGAGCACTTCGTCGTTGAAGGGGGCCCTGACGCCGTTGTTGAAGGTAACCTCTCCTGTCTGGGTGTCGTGGGAGCCCCTGATCTTGTCCACATGGATCTCGATGAAGGTGCGCTCGTAGGAGTGCTCAAAGTAGGCCCCGCCGCTGACGAAGTCCTCCGTCTCGCAGTTCCCGTTGCGGTCGACGCTGCCGTGGGAGTAGAAGCTGACGTCCACCTTCTTGCCGACCTCCACGGCGATCTCCCTGCCCGAGATGATGACCTTGCCTGTCTTCATGGCCAACCGGCACTCCTTCGGGGTGAGCTCTTTCACCTCGTTCCACGTGGGCCACTGCGCCCCGTACGTGATGGAGTTGAAGCCGCACCTCGTCACCTCCTTGTTGACGACGACGTGGCACTTGTAGCCCTGGACGGGGACCCGGTGGTCGACCTGGAGGACATGGAGGGTCCTTGTGACGGGGTCCAGGTAGTCGGTCTCCGGGTCCGGGCAGTCGTGGGGCTCGTGCAAGTTGATGGCCCGGTACGTCGTGGCCGGGTGCTCGCAGTCGTAAACGGGGATCGACGAGGCCACCGGCGCCCCCAGGAGGAGGGCCAGGGCCGCGGACAGGGCAAGGGCGAAGGGGAGGTGGTCCTTCGCCACCTTGTAGGCCAGCGTCACCAGCGCCACCCAGGCAAAGCCAGCCGAGGCCCAGAGGAAGAGGGCCCACCGGAGGGAGGCCGCCGCCTCTTTCTCCAGCTTCCTCCGCCTCCTGGCGGCCCTGGCTCGCGTCTCCAGCTTGGCCCGGGCGGCCTCGGTGTCGATCGGCAGCCCGGCGTCACCACCCGCTTCCTCGGTGACCAGGGGCTGCGGGCGGGGTCGGCCGACGACCCGCCAAGGTCCGTCCCGTCCGGCCTCGACCGCCCGGCCGGGCCTCGAGGCCCTGGCTGTGGGCTGGCCCCTGCTGGTGGTCATCTTTGGTCGGTCTGGTAGAGTGCCTAAGAGAAAAGCTGTCGGTTATGTACATGAGATTCTAAAAGCCAAATTTAGTTAAGCCATTGTGATTTCATTCGAATTATAACTATTAACTATTGCAGCGCTTGATTGATACATTGCCATTGCCCAATGATGAATACAAAACACGATATCATGATCATCTTTTCTGTTGTCGATTTTCTACGCCCCAACTCGTCTTTTGGATCCCATTAGTCTCTTTACATCGCCTCTGCGCTCTGACCTGGGTATCCTTCCTCCCTCCTAGGGCGGCCTCCTAGTGGCGCCTCCTGCACCTGGCCTTCCTGCCCTCTAACGTACCTTAGCGCTGCCTCTTGCGCGCTCTCATCAATCTAGAGTCTGGCGCAGCCTGTGCTCGCCCCCTGACCTTCTAGCCTTTGTACCGCCACTCTACACTTTGTTACAGGAATTTCTATAGCGCAGCCTCTTGCGCGCTTAAAATTTGTATAGCGCTGCCTCTTGCGCGCTTTTTAGACGGCGGTTCCTCCGGCCGCCCCCTCATCGTCGTCCCCGTCCCGCCTCCTGCTCGGGTACCCAGGGGGCCCGGGCAGATCGGGGCGACCATAGTATTCGTGGATCCGCCGTCTGTCCTCCTCGGAGGAGTCCGTTGGATCGTCGTCGCGGGAGAGCATGTAGGGTTGGAAGCGGCTTGGAGCCCTCCTGTCCCTCTTTGGCCTGGAGGGAGCTGGAGTTGGTGGCGCCCTGTCTGCGTAGGCGCCTGGCTCCTCTTGGTAATCGGGCAGGGGGTCGTCAGGTCCCTGCTGCTGTTGAGGTGGTTGCTGCTGCTGTTGCTGCTGCGGCGGTTGTTGCTGTTGCTGTTGTTGCTGCTGCTGCTGCGGCCGTGGTGGTTGTTGCGGCGGTAGAGGTGGCAGTGGCGGCGGCTGTGGCGGCAGTGGAGGGGGAGGATTCTCTCTCCTTCCCCTCCTGGCTGGTAGCGGCGGTGCGTCCTCGCTGCTGCTGGAGGTGCTGAGTTGCCGCTGGCGGCGACGTTGCCGCCTTCTGTCATCCCTTTGTCTTGATTCCTCCTGGCGCCGTTGCTCCTCTTGGCGCCGTTGTTCCTCTTGCTGCCGCCGTTCTGCTTCCCTGCGTTCTACGCTGCGTTGTCGCCGGATCTCATCCTGGCGCCGACGGTCTTCCAACCGCCTGTCGTTGTCCATTTGCCGTTGCAGTTCCCTCCTCTCCGCTGCTCTCGCCTCCACGCGTGCTTCCAGTTCTTCTCTTTCCCGTCGACGGTAGTACTCGTTCCTATCCACCCTCGCCCGCCTGTCCTCGGGTTGTTGTTCTCGCCGTAGCCTGGCTTGTTGTACGTCGCGAGGTTCTAGGCGGTCTCGAAGGCCTGGTAGTGGATACAGCCGGAGTGTAGGTTGTTGTCGACGCCGTTCCTCTGGCATCTCCTCGTCCTCGCTGGCGTCGGGGAAGGTGATGCGACGGCGGGCGGGCCCCGGGGGTCCTCCGGGTGGCGGAGGCCGTGGCTCCCGTGGCCTCGCCCCGCCGCCGCCTGGCGGCTGCAATCCTCCGGGTGGTGGAGCCGGTGGCGGCGGCGGCGGCGGTGGTGGCGGCGGCGGTGGTTGCAACGGCGGCGGCGATGGTGGCGCTTGGGCGCCTCCGCCTCCGCCTGCGCCTCCGCCTGGCCCCATGGGGCCTCCGCCTCCGCCTCCTCCTCCGCCTCCGCCCCCTCCTCCGGGTGGTGGCGGTGGAGGCGGTCCCGCCCCTCCGTTGTCGACGTGCTCTATGTACTCGTCGCCGGCCATGTCCAGATCGGCGTCGTCAGTCGGCGGTCGGGCGGCGGCGTCTTCGCCGTATAGCTTGAGGCGGTCGATGGACACCACCCGGGTGGTCTGGCTGTTGGACCAGTCGGGGTGGGGTCGGATACGGACCATGACGTCGTTGACCCCGTCCGCGCAGACGATCCACGGCCCGCTCCAGGGGTTGGCCAGTTTCCTGGCCGTCCCCGGCTTCACGGAAGGGGTGAGTAGCCAGACTTTGACGCCCGGGCGGAAGCTCTTCCTCTCCTGGTGGTACTGCCGCCTCTGGCGTATAACGGCTTCAGCCATGTTTCGTCTGGCGTACGTCTGGGCTGCGTCGATCCGTTTCCGCAGCCTCCGCAGGTAGTCGTGATGCTGCCGTCCTCCCTTGTCGATGTCGTCATCTTCCGGCCTTCCGAACAGCAGGTCGATGGGCGTGCTGCAGTCGCGGCCGAAGAGCAGCTGGTAGGGCGCTAGGCCAGTACTTCTGCAGACTGCTGTCCTCAGCGCGAACAGTGCTTGCGGCAGCACGTCCTCCCATGATGCTTTGGGGTCGTCGCGGAGGGCAGCCCTCATGATGGCTCCCAGGTCGCGGTGCATCCTTTCCACCTGCCCGTTGCTCTTGGGGTTGTATCCTGTGGTGTCGGTGATCTGGATACCGAGCGTCTTCCCCAAGTCGAGGAAGAACTGGCTGGTGAACTGCGGCCCGCGATCGGAGTGGATAGTCTCGGGGTACCCGTAGCGAGTGAAGATTTCCTTTTCCAACGCTCTGGCCACCTCCAGCGTAGTGGTGGCCACTAGGGGAATGGCCTCCACCCATTTGGTGAAGGCGTCGCGGACGGTGAGAATATTGGAGGCCCCGGTCCGGGCCCCCTTATTGAGGGGCCCTACCAGGTCGATGTGGATGCGCTGGAAGGGGTACCCCGCCGGCACGGAGCGGAGCGTGTGCCGCTGGTCGGGCCCCTTTCCGTGCTTTGTCTGGCAGGTGCGGCAGGCCTCGATGTAACCGGCTACTTCGCCCTTCATGCAGGGGAAGAACACTCTGGCCACCAGGCGGGAGAGCGTGACGTCCCTTCCCATGTGGCCGCCTTGGACGTGGGCTACCCGGATAGCCTCGTCCCATTCCGAGTGAGGTAGGCAGGGGACGCTACGCCTGCCCGTGAGTCCCGGCCGGTCCAAGGAGAGGCGGATGACCCCCTGCTCGTCGAGGCTGAGGTTGCCGTACATGCCGGCGTAGATCCGTCCGACCCTGGACAGCCCTTTGACCATCAACTTGTCTGGGGCTCGTCCGTCTGCCAGCCATTGGCGGACCATCTTGAGGTCGGGGTCGTCCTCCTGGGCGGCGCGGAGGTGCTGGGCGGCCTCCACTTCAAGTCGGGCCACCACTAGCCGCGCTTCCGTTGCGGCTTGGGGTCCTATGGAGTGGAGGGCGGCGATGTGGGTGGCTGATTCTTCGCCCTCTTGATCGGCGGCCTCCGCGTAGCCGCCGCGGCTGAGGCCGTC
>JAAUXZ010043026.1_pt1 | contig 11165 bp, 8 predicted proteins | sample 7278131 | NCBI WGS metagenome assembly JAAUXZ01 (sample SAMN14350119, study PRJNA611818) | marine sediment metagenome | isolation source: surface marine sediment (3m) | place: French Polynesia: Moorea | collected 2018-08
AAATAATTTCAGGAATTTAATTAATACCTGAAACAATTTTTGCTGCCAAATTTTCTGGTTGGCGATCCCCCGATAATACTTAAGAGAAAAAAAATGATAAATTTTTACTATTTTAATTGCCAAAAATCGAAATCAAAACAATCCCTGATTATACCACAAAATATTTATGCAAGAGTTCTTCTGATTTGATTTGAAAGGCAGCTTTTGGGATAAGCTTTGAAACACCCCTCAATTTTCGGACACACAACCATGGGCTTGGCACGGTCTAATTACTTATTCCACTACGGTTTAATACACCACCCAACAGTTCACTTCTGTAGGGAACTGCCTCGGCATCTGGCTATCTCTGGCAAAGACCTATTGGATTTAATTTACGCTAAACTCACTGACCACCTTGGCAACATCTGAAGCTTGGCTAGGATAAAGCTTCGCCAGATAAGCGCACATTTGGTAAGTGGCATCCAGGTAATCGGCACAAGGAATGAGAAGTTGTTTAAACCCTTCACGATCGCCTGCTTTGGCAAAGACAGCGGCAATTTCGGGGAGGTGCCGGTTGCGATCAGTCAAAATTATTTTTGCAGTTGAGAGGGCTTCATCATTCAAACCAACCTCTAGCATGGTAACAACAATCTCTTTCAATAGTGTTGATTGCTCTAGCAAGCTTACTCGACCATACTGTGAACCTTGCCTGCTTACTGTCGTAATATTCATAGCATTGGCAAAACTAGACCGGGCGTCTGTTAATTGTTCGGCTTTGAACTGACACAATGCAATATTCAGAAATGCCCTTACTTTTAGAATTAAATCATTAATTAATTGAGTTGTTTCTAGAGCTGATTTGAAATCATTTGCTTGAGCTTGGGTCTTGGCAATTGCATTGAGTGCTTTTGCCTTACACTTTGAAGATCCTATCAATTGGGTTGTTTTCAGTGCTGACTTGAAGTCATGAACTTGAGCTTGGGTTGTAGCAATTGCTATAAGTGCTTCCGCCCTATAATCATTATTAACTTCAATCATATAGGCTGTAGCAATCGCTTCCTCGAATTGATGAGCTTGAGCATAAACTCTAGCAATTTTCTTGAGTAGATAGTGCTTAGTTGTTGGTTCTTTATCTTTAACTAATGCAACATGCTTGGTTGCCAATTTTAGAAAATCCGGAGATTGCTCAAATAACTCGTTCTGAGAAGCTGATTCGGCAATAAAAGTTAATAATCTTACTAGCGCAGATGGATGATTCGTCGATGAAATTATCTCATTTAGAGTCTCGCTTACTTTGCCAGCCTTCAGACACAAATCAAAGGCATGCAAGGTAGACTCCTCAGTTTGTTCGACTTGAAGTAATGCCATCTTCATCATGGCAAATTTAATTTTTGCAAGCAACTCTGCTTTAGTGAATGAGATGTCAATTAATTGGGTTGTCTCAATTGCAGAATCAAATTGCTCGGCTTTGATTTGGGCTAAGGAAATTGCCTCTAGCATACAATCTCTAATTCTGAAATCATTAATTAGTTGAGTTGTCTTGATTGCGGCCTCGAATTGTTGGGTCTTTGCTTGGGCTTTGGCAATTGCGCCTAGTGCATCTGCCCTGAAGTCAATTTCGTTAATTAGTTGGGCTGCCTTGTTTGCTACCTCAAAGGTAGACTGACCGTATTCGATTCCTTGAGCTTGAACTTGAACCTCAGCAATGGCGGCAAGTGCTTCTGCTCTAGACGCGTTATAGTAATCAACTAGACGAGGGGTTAAACGTTGAAGTGTTTGAATTTTAATTGCCTCCTCAAAGGCAGATTTTGCCGACTCAAATTGTTGTTTTTTTATGCAAACGGAAGCGGCTTCTAGAAGTTTATCTACCTCCGATAAATTAGTATTGTCAACCTGCCCATAATAATCCTTCTGACGAATATCACGTGGTAATCGCATGTTGAATCTAAATGGTAGTTTCTGCCCAGCTACTGCGATCATGTAAGCAAGATCTTTGTCTTTCAAAGATTCTTCATTAATCAGTTGAGCTGTAAAGAGTAAATCTTGCCTGTATTCTGGAATCTGGTAGACGTCAGAGTCGTTAGTCATTTCTAGTGTCTTGATGATCATTTGGAGCGTAGCCCCGGATTCCTTAATTTGTCCAGCTTTGGCCTGACTCTCGAAAATTTTTGTAAGTATCTCTGCTCTAGATCTTAGGGAGTAAATCAATTTGGCCATCTTAATTGCTGACTCAAATTGTTGGATTTCAATTTGCGCTTGGACAATTGCACAGAGTGCATTGTCTCTCTCATGCCAATGTGATTCGCTAATTTGTTGAGTTATCTCGATTGCTTCCTCCAAAAATTGGATTTTAGCTTGGGCTATGGCAATCGTACTTAGTGCCTCACTTTTCCGGTATGGATTATCAATTAGTTGGGCCGCCTTTATTGCCACCTCAATTTGTTTAGCCTGAGCATGAACTTCGAGTGAAGCATCACGTCCGACAAGGTATTGGCATAACATGCTTATGCATGCATCATTTAAGATTTGCTTTGGCAAAACAAAAGGAACTTCTTCCAGGGTTGGTAATATTTGCGTCAGCAGATTGATCGCAATATTCGACCGTGAGTCAAATAGACCACTAGTATCAAAGCGGATTAGGCCTTTTTGCTGTAATCGCTGCAGTGTTTTCCTCGCTAGCTCTAATTGATGTTCATCTCCAGCCGCTTCTAAAACTAATACCCAGGCCAATAGCAAGTGCCACAGAATACAGTTTTCTAGTTCAAACTGATCAGCCAGAGCCCATGCGCCTTCAAGATTTTCGGCTCGCAGCATATCCAGCGGTGACTGTTGCTTTAGCGCAACCAAGTTCCCTGCATGTGACAGCAAAAACTTGGCCATCCCTACGGCATCATCTGCTTCTGCTGTTGCCTTCAATGCAAGCTTAATTGTTTTTAACTGCAACTCTGGCTCATTGAAGAGGGTATCTCTCTGAGCTTGAGCAAACATCTCATCACGAGCCAGCTCGTACAAATCATCCCATCGATTGCTATCCCACAGATGGTCGGCATAGTATCGCAGAGCGTAGTGACTTTTGCGGTCGGACCAGTTATTAGCACAGTAGTTAGTTAATTTTTCTGCCGCAGCAGTGGCTTGTTTGCCTAATACAGCTTGAAACTCTTGAGCAAGTAACGGGTGAGCGAAGCTATATGCCCCAGAGCGAATGCTAAACCAACGGGTAACCTGCCAAGGCAAGCCGTTTAAATCCCATGCAGTCAATTCTGTTAATTTCTCAATGTCATCTTCTGAGAGTGTTCCTTTCGCCACTGTTAACAATGCAAAAAGTTCTTGCACCTCATTTTGTCGCCTTAGTTCATCTACTTGAGCCAGCAGCCTAAACTGCTCTTTCACATAAGCAGCAAACCCTTTAGGACTATCGGTTAGGAGGGTTAAAGGATTTTGATTTTGTTTGACGGCCTGCTGTAAATCATTCAACAAATATCCCAAGTAAAGTGGGAAGCCTGCAGTAGTAACATCTAGTTCTTTAATAAAATCGCTATTGCTTGCGTATGGAATCAGGTCATCGATTTTGACAATCCAGTCAGCGATTGCCTCCTGGGGCAATCGTTTCAGATTTAACTGCAGCGTAGCATTAGGAACCCAACCTCTGAGATATTCAGGTTCATCTCCTTCTTCTGCCCTAGCCGATGCAATAACATAAACTCCCTTAGGCAACTCCGATGGAAAAAACGGTTCAAAAATCGTTTCCGCTTCATCCAATCCATCCAATACAATTACTAGCCGTCTGTCGGGTTGGACACTGCCTTGATCTATCAGTCCGCATAGTTGACTACGTAAATCATCGGGGAATGAGTAAGCGCGGCGGTTGTAATAAACGTAAAGTTGTCGCAAGAGATGACGGTAAGCATTACGTAGTGATTCCAACACCAACGAAGATCTTCGAAAGCAGTGAAAGGCAATAAAGTAGTCTTCTTGACAGGTCTGCTGCCAATGCATCAACAAAGAGGACTTACCATAACCAGCGGGTGCAGTCATTAGCATCAGACCGCTAGCTTCACCCTCTAAGAAACTGTTGATTTTTGATTGTTCGGGCGATCGCCCAACAAAAGGTTGGGTCGTATAGTCTTGAATGACTTCTCGAACCTTAACTTCTGTCTCATACCCCTCATACTGTTTACCGATTACCGTAATGGAGTTGTCACTAAGTTGGTCTGCTAATCGCTGTAGACCATTGTCTTCCTGCTCCATGCGTTTCAGCATAGCCATCGCCCGTAAGTTTTGCTCTGCGATAGGTCCCGGCAAATTCCAAGGTTCGATTTCTAGACGAAACATCACCTCTTCAAACTGGGCATAGCTTAGCTGCTGCAGTTGCTTCAGAAGTTCATGACGAGTTGCCATAGCCCTACCTCTTTAGGTGAGGAGCTACCTGGTAAATCGTGTCGAGTAATTCAGCCAGGGAATCACCTTCTTTTTGTTTGGCAAAGTTGATCAAAGTAATAGCTTTTTGGGCTTGCGTATCCGTTGGCAGAATAGACGGATCTACCTCATACAAAAAGATTACCTCCTCAAACTGCGGGCGGAGTAAAGATTTGAGGAGGTTAAGTACCAATTTCTTCGGTACAACGCCAGGTGAAAGCGGACTGGTTAGGGATAGGGATGGAGGCGTAGCTACAGAAGTTGAAGGGCCTTCTTCCTTTAACGGTGGCTTACCAGATTCGCCTCGAATCCCCTTGACCAGGATTTGAAATCCGTCTTCGTAGGTCGAATCGCTAATGCTGACATGCACCATAGATTTGAGAAATGCTGGCTTCTCACAATCCTGATAGAGCACTGGAATCAATCGACGGTTTGGAGCGCGCCCCTCCTGCTTAGCTCGCACTTCTTCGGCAACCTGCTCTGCCAGCTAGGCATCCTTCTCATAACTCACCCACTGGGAATTCACACTTTGAGGAGAGAGGACAAGGATAAATACAGCGGCAGTACTTAGCCCTTCCTCAATTTTGCTCGGGAAGCGATCACCAGGCAGGATTTCCCATTTATCCAACCAGGCATCAATACCCTCACGTGTACGTAGATCCGTCGACAAGCGTTCTACAAAGGGCTTATCCACACTACTGTGGCTCATAAAGACTTTGACCATGGGGATGGCTCTCCTCAATTCAGATCATTCTTTGGGATAAATTACTATCCTCATTTAGCCTGGCCTCCATGGGTAATGAAATCGCAGTGCCTAAACTGTTTTCCTAAAGGCTGAACCGTTTTTGGGCGGCGTTTGGTTAAACGGGTACCTTTCGTTCGACGGCTTGTGAGTCTTCATAAAGCTGCCTCCTGGATGTGGATAGAGGCTACACTTTCTATTTTCCCAGAGAAAGCATTGAGTGGAGAGGAGTCTATAGAAATCTTACGATTGCTATATTCGGGATTGAGGCTATCGCTTCACCAACACCCTCAAGTAGTCGAAGGCCGAATGACGTAATCAGCACATTCAAAGAACGTCCCCATCGATAGCCGAAGCCATATAACGCCCAAGATCAGCGGCAATTGTCCACTGCATCTTTTTGTTAGGCGGCAACCTCAACGTAGTCAACTCTACTCGATGTTGGAGGGATCGGGAGATCGCCAGCGCGCAACCCTTCCAGATGAAACTCAATCGCCTCACGAATTGCTTGGTCTGCCTCTTTGACGGTCGTGCCAGTGGCGACACATCCCGGCAGATCCGGCACGTATGCCGAAAAGTCTTCGCCTACCGTTTCTATAACTATCGCGTATCGCATTAGATTTTCACTGATTGGGCATTTCAAATCCGCCGACTATCACAAAGTTCGAATCGGTCGAAGCGTGACGCTCTCCGATGATGGCCTGGTACTCCGGAGAGTTGTACCATGTGCGTGCGGCTTCAACAGATACAAATTCGACGACAATCGTTCTTGTGCCGTGCCATTGGCCCTCAAGCACTTCGGCGTTGTCATAGGCCACTATTGGTATGCCCCCGTACTGCATGATCGTGGGCATCGCCTTCTGACCATAGCCTTCGTAACGAGCTTGGTCAATAATTTCCTCGGTGACGATTGCATATCCTTTTGGCACTGGGCACCTCCTAGATAATTACCGGATTAAGTGTACAGGATTGGGTAGATCGTGTTTCTTGCCGCCTAACTTATAATTGTGTCGCAGTTGCCGGATAATACCTGATTGGCGACACTTTATCGCACAAGCAGTTTCTTACGGAGTCATGTTTCTCGGCTCCTGGGATGAGGTCTCTATCTTCCTATGATGGAATAATTATCTCTATTCACCCTGCCCTGCCAGCTTTTTTCCAAAATGGGATGCTCCCTATTTGATAAGTTTTTGGGGGGCAGTCAAAAACAGTTGGTGGGCTAAAAGGGCGATCGCACGACACACCCAATCGCGATCGCGCTATCGTCTCACTAAAGATGCGATCGCGTACAATTATAGTTAGTGTCTGCGGTTTAGTCCGTTTGCTGGTGCAGTATGTCTAAAATTAGGGCTTTAGTTGTTTGGATTAAACATTACATCTGGTTCCATCAGAAGCGGCATCCCAGGAAGAGGCGCGATCCTCAGACAGAAGCGATCGCTTCTAATTGCTCTTCAGTCAGTTTCCCTTCAACTTGGATAAATGGCTGGTGTTAGCAGGATTTTTCTGATGTTCCAGTAGCAGTGAAGTTTTCTCGTTGTTGTTTAGACATAAGTTCTTCCTTGAAACTGGTATAAAGGGTGGTTAATTTCATCAGTCCATCAGCGATCGCTTCTAGTCGGGCTTCAATAAGTTCACTTTCAGCTTGAATAAAGGGTTTGTCATGGCGTTTTTTTTTGGTTAGACTAGCAGTGAACTTGTCTAGCTTGTTTTTAGCCATAAGTTTCTCCGTCAAAAGTGAACCGATTGAAGATTTCCGATTGCTCCCTTGTAGATTGACACCGACCTGAAGTGCGGTGCTTGGAGATTGTAGATTGAAGATAAAAGATTAATAATTTTCGGCAATTATTGGATTTCAGATTATCTCCTCCCTGAAAAAAAGGAACCTGTGCAAATTAATCTACAATCTCTTTCTCTGCAATCTACAATTTAGGGTCAATACCGATGAGTTTGGATTTTGGATTCGTTGGTTATAATGCTGCCAAAGCGCCTAAATCCTACTCATTCTCATTGAGCAGATATGCAGCGACTTGCCCTCCCGATAGCATATTGCCCAAGCAAGCATAGTCCCCTTTTGTGCCTATGTCTTCAACTATGTCTACAAACCGCTTGAGACACGCCCTGAACACAAACGGACCAAAGCTGACTCGATTGATACCAATCGAGCGCAAAATAGAAAGAGGTGCGGCAGTTGACGAGGCAAGGATGTTGAGCGGAGCAAGAATTCGATCGCGGAGAACTCGAACTGTTTTTTCGTCTCCTGGACCGATTGGGTAGATGCAATCGGCTCCGGCTTCCAAATAAGCTTTTGCCCTTGCCACTGTCTCATCAATCGCCTTTGTTTTGTCTGGAAACGAGGACGAAAGGAAGCAGTCAACTCGTGCATTAATTACAAGATGCAGATTTTGGCGAGCCGCAATCTGTCTGACGGTAGAAATTCTCTGGCACTGCTGTGCAACTGAGCGGAGAGAACCGCCTTCTGAGAGGCTGTCTTCAATGTTAATGCCGACAATGCCAGCATCAATTACATGGTGTACCGTATCTTCCAGTTCGGCTAACGACTCACCGTAGCCAGTTTCAATGTCAGCGGTGACAGGAACATCGACGCTGCGTGCAATGCGCTCTAAGAACTCGATCAGCGTCGATCTTCTAATCTTTTCGCCATCCTCGTAGCCGAGTGATGCTGACAAAGCGGCACTTGCACTCGCAACAGCTGGGTAGCCTTTTGCTACCAAAATCCGTGCTCCAATTGGATTCCATACATTTGGTAATACCAACAAATCACCACCCTTATGGAGAGACAGTAGGGTATCTGCTTTTTCTTTTTGTGATCGCATCCAACCAATATCCTCCTACTTAGATTCCCAGTTTTAAGATGTACACCTTTAGTTTGCAGCGGCTGCCAAGCTCACACCAGGCAAGATGAAAAGTTAAGTAGGTAACTTAAGAGGTAACTTAAGTTCAACTGCACCTCAGGCTGCCAATGCTAGTTGCCAAGCACTTTTCAGGCTGGAGAAAAACTGGGAATGTTCTCAGCCGGCAATTTAAGCATTAATGCGCCTTAAAATAGGAAAAAAGGGAGTGAAATCAGGCACAGCCTTTTTGTCCCAACTTTCCTCGCTCACCATGCCTAGCTTCCACAAACGGTCAAAGCGCAAACGGGGAGTGATTCTCTCTCCCGTTGGTTGGCAGCGTCTACAGGAAGCCAAAGCCCATTTAGAAATTGAAGCGAACGGGGGACACCCCTACACCCTAGAAGACTTAAATGAGCTGACGGGACTGAGTTCCCATACTCTTACCAAGGTGCGTCGGCGCAAAGCTGCTGTAGACAAGCGATCGCTGGAGGACTACTTTAGTGCCTTCAATCTCACCCTCACTCCCAGTGACTACGCCAAACTAACCCCAGAAACAAGAGCAGAGCGACAATTAATTATTCCCATTCAACAAGATTGGGGAGAAGCCATAGATGTCTCCGTATTTTATGGACGCACCTCAGAACTAGCTACTTTAGAAAAATGGATTCAGGTTGACCGCTGTCGGCTGGTGGGTGTGTTAGGTATGGGGGGTATTGGCAAAACTGCCTTAGCGGTGAAAATAGCCCAAAAGGTTCAAAACCAGTTTGAGTATGTTATTTGGCGAAGTTTGCGTAACGCTCCTCCTCTAGAAACTCTTTTAGGGGATCTAACCTCCTTTTTGTCAGAAGGACAGGAAGCCGAAGGGGAAATTAAGTTACTCCTTCAGTGCTTGCGCTCCTCTCGCACTCTGATAATTTTGGACAATGTGGAGACGATTTTACTCCCAGGCGATCGCGCAGGTAAATACTGACAAGGATACGAAAATTATGGTCAACTATTCAGATTAATTGGGGAAACTGCTCACTCTAGCTGTCTTATCCTCACCAGTAGAGAAAAACCTGCTGAAGTTGCTACTCTCGAAGGAATAGATTTATCTGTTCACTTTCTGCAATTGAAAGGTTCTCCTGAAGCTGCCCAGAAATTAATTCAAGCTAAGGGACTGTCTGGCTTAGAGGAACAGAAGCAACAGTTGTGGGCTCGCTACGGCTGCAATCCTTTAGCTCTAAAGATTGTTTCTACCTCGATTCAAGATTTATTCGCTGGAGACATTGCTGCATTTCTCGCTGAAGATGTCACTGTTTTCAACCTGGATATGCAGCAGGCAACCTGCTCAACCTCCTGTGCCATCTCAACATCGATTTAACAGGCTATGATTTTTCTAACTTGGCAGTATGGCAGGCATATTTACAAGAAACTTCCTTAGCGCAAGTTGATTTTTCTCACTCCGATCTGTCCCAATCGGTATTTGCCCACACCTTCGCACCGATGTGGGGAGTTGCATTTAGCCCAGATGGTCGGGTGTTAGCAACGGGGAACTGGGATAATCAAGTTTACCTTTGGGATGTAGCAACTGGCAATCAACTGTTAATTTGTTCTGGACATAATGACAAAGTTTGGTCGGTTGCTTTTCATCCTGGAGGAAATTTACTTGCAAGTGGCAGTGATGACCAAACGATTAAACTTTGGGATTCCCGCACGGGTGAATGTATTCGTACCTTCACAGGTCATACTGGCTGCGTGCGTTCCCTAGATTTTGCTCCAGGTGGAGAATTTCTTTTCAGTGGCAGTGCAGATCGGACAATTCGACAATGGGATGTTAATACAGGACAATGCGTCCAGGTCTTCCAGGGACATACTGATAGTGTCTGGTCGATTGCTCTTTCTAGTGATGGTCGTCTGCTGGCTTCTGGTGGTGATGACCTAACTATCAGGCTGTGGTCAACGGCTACAGGGCTTTGTCTGAAGACTCTGGAAGGACACGCCGATTGGATTCGAGCCTTAGCCTTCGAGCGGGAAGGAAATATCCTTGCTAGTGGGAGCGTCGATCAAAGTATTCTTTTGTGGAATGTGAATACTGGTAAATTTATCCGCACTTTAGAGGGTCATACTAACTTAGTTAATGGGCTGACATTTATTTCTGGGCAGCAGCTTCTTGCTAGTGCCAGTCAGGACAAGACAATTCGCCTCTGGAACTGGGAAACTGGTAAATGCTGCAAAACTTTTTTAGGTCATACCAACACAATATCAAGCTTAGCAACCAACCCCCAAGAAACCCTTTTAGCAAGCGGAAGTAGCGACCAAACAGCTCGGCTGTGGTCATTGAGTCGAGGTGCTTGCATTCGGACGTTTCAAGGAAGAGCTAACTGGATTTCCTCTGTGGCTTTTAGTCCCGATGGGACTCAAGTCGTAAGTGGGTCTGAAGATCGAGCCGTAAGAGTTTGGGCAGTTAGCACAGGAGATTGTCTTACCCTCAAAGGACATCGAGATCCAGTTTTTTCGGTCGCCTTTAGTTCTGATGGTCGTCTGATTGCCAGTGGCAGTGCGGACCACACAGTGAAGCTGTGGGACGTTGGCTCAGGTCAAGCTATCAAGACTTTACGAGAACATGCAGCACAAGTTTCCACCGTACAATTTAGTCCCGACGGCAGGATTTTAGCCAGTGGGGGCAATGATCGAAATGTTCTGCTGCGGGATGTCAAGACAGCTTTGGTGCTTAAAAGCTTGCCTGCTCATCATTTCGTTTGGTCTGTTGCCTTTAGTCCTGATGGAACTGAGTTAGCAGTTGGTGCTTTTGATGCAGTAGTCAGATTGTGGAATTTAGAAACAGAGCAATGTTGTCAAACCTTCAGCGGACATACGGACTGGGTTTGGGCAGTTGCCATCAGCCCTGATGGTAGTATCCTAGCCAGTGGTAGCAATGATCGAACCTTGAGGCTGTGGGATATCTCCACAGGGAAATGTCTCCATCTACTTGAGGGACACTCCGGTTGGATTTGGTCTGTTGCCTTTAGTCCCGACAGTCGCACCTTAGCCAGTGCTAGTAGTGACTGTACTATCAAGCTTTGGGATGTCAGCACGGGAATTTGTCTGCTTACTCTTGAAGAGCATACCGGTTGGGTCATGTCCGTTGATTTTAGTCCCCAGGGTAACACCTTGGTGAGTGGCAGTACAGATGA
>JAAUXZ010035247.1_pt1 | contig 11149 bp, 7 predicted proteins | sample 7278131 | NCBI WGS metagenome assembly JAAUXZ01 (sample SAMN14350119, study PRJNA611818) | marine sediment metagenome | isolation source: surface marine sediment (3m) | place: French Polynesia: Moorea | collected 2018-08
CTGAATCCGGAACGCGTATCGATGCCGGATTTTGACGTCGACTTTTGTATGGATCGTCGAGACGAGGTCATCGAGTACGTCGCCGATCACTATGGGCGTGATCAGGTGTCGCAAATCATTACTTATGGAACCATGGCCGCGAAGGCGGTTATACGGGACGTGGGCAGAGTGTTATCGCACCCCTACGGCTTTGTTGATGGTATTGCCAAGCTGGTGCCTTTTGAAATCGGCATGACCCTGGACAAGGCGCTTGAACAGGAAGACGAGTTGCGACAGCGCTATCAGGATGAAGAAGAGGTTACCGCGCTCATCGATATGGCGCGCTCGCTCGAGGGTTTGACCCGCAACGTTGGTAAACACGCGGGTGGCGTGGTGATCTCCCCCAGCGCACTAACCAACTTTACCCCGACCTATTGCGAATCAGGGGGAGGCGGTCTGGTTTCGCAGTTTGATAAAAACGATGTGGAAGAAGTTGGCCTCGTGAAGTTTGACTTTCTTGGCTTGCGTACGCTCACCATCATCGACTGGGCGGTGAAAGCCATCAACCAGCAGCGCAGCGAGGCCCAGTTAGAAATCGAAAGCATTCCCCTCGACGATCCCGCTACCTTCGACTTGCTGCAACAGTCACAGACTACTGCCGTGTTTCAGCTTGAATCGAATGGCATGAAGGAACTCATCCGCAAGCTGCAGCCGGATAATTTCGAAGACATCATTGCTTTGGTGGCATTGTTCAGACCCGGGCCGCTGCAATCTGGCATGGTGGACGACTTCATCGATCGTAAACATGGTCGCAAGAAAGTCGAATATCCGCATCCTGACCTGGAACCCATTCTGAAACCGACCTACGGTGTCATTCTCTACCAGGAACAGGTCATGCAGATCGCCCAGGTACTGGCCGGTTATACGCTGGGTGGTGCCGATATGCTGCGACGCGCGATGGGTAAAAAGAAACCTGAGGAAATGGAGAAACAGCGCAGCATCTTTACCGAGGGTGCGATAGCGAATGACGTCAATAAAGACACGGCCACTTATATTTTCGATTTGATGGAAAAATTCGCGGGCTACGGATTTAACAAATCGCACTCCGCCGCCTATGCATTGGTTTCCTATCAAACGGCGTGGTTGAAAAATCATTATCCGGCGGAATTCATGGCTGCGGTGTTATCTGCTGATATGGATAACACTGACAAAGTGGTAACTCTGATCAATGAATGTCGTGAAATGAAACTGCCCATCACGCCACCGGATATCAATTTGTCGCGTTACCAGTTTGCCGCCAGTGAAGATGGAACCGTTTATTACGGTCTCGGTGCCATCAAGGGAGTCGGTGAAGCAGCAATCGAAAATATCCTGCTCTCGCGGCAGGGCAAAGATTATCAGTCGCTGGATGATTTCTGCTCGAGAATTGACGGTGGCAAGGTAAATAAACGCGTTATCGAGGCACTTATCAAAGCTGGTGCACTGGATACATTACATGACAATCGCGCGGCCTTGATGGCGCATTTGCCAACAGCGATGCAATCGGCCGAACAGCAACGGCAGAATCAGGACGCAGGCATGACCGACATGTTTGGTGAAATCATCGATACCAGCCCGTCGTCAGAACTACCGGCCTGTGACCCATGGGACGATCACCAGCGGCTCATGTTAGAGAAGGATGCGCTCGGTTTGTTTTTGACAGGTCACCCACTGCAGTCAGTGGCCAGCGAGGTAGAACAGATTTCACCGACTCCACTCAGCCAATGGCTTCAGCGACTGGATCCAGGTAACGGTAACGGTGGCGGCGGATTCCGTCGCAAGGGTCAGGAGACCCGGGTTTGCGGCCTCGTCGTCGATATTCGCATGCGCAATGGTTTTCGAGGCAGGGAAGCTTTTGTAACACTTGATGATCGCAGCGGTCGGGTCGACGTCCGGGTATCCCCCGATCTGTTGAACGAATACGAACGAATAGTCATCAAGGATGTCATCTGGGTGGTCGATGGCGACATTTCCTACGATGACTTCAACAATGGTATTCGCATGCGAGCGAGTGCCATCCGTTTGCTGGAAGATTATCGACAGGCAAATAGCAGAGCCCTGCACATCACTCTGAACGGTGAGACACCAGAACAACAAACCGCGTTATTTGATGAACTCTCTGGATTTCACGGTGACAACGCTACTCCACTGGTTTTCCACCTGCAGCATCAACGTTATGGTTTTCAGCTAAAGAGTACGGGACGCTGGTCGTTGCAGGCCAGCGATGATTGCCTGAGGATTCTGCGCAAGCATTTGCCCGCGGAGCAGTTTCGTTTCGAGTATTAAAGTCAGGCCCGATTTGCTCAGGCTTCAAAAGTAACGCCGTTTTGCTCACACATTCGGCTCATGCAGTACAGGAAAACGTCGGCATGTGACTCTGGCGCGGGAAGATCCTTGTTGCTCTCGGCTGCCGGGTAAGCTCTGACCTGCAATCCGGTGCGGGTTTTACCCGGATTGAAACTATTAATGTGAATCGTGCTGCCTTCAAACTCGGCTGCCAGTAACTCGGCCATCGCCTGCAAAGCCCGTTTGCTGACCTGATAGGCATCCCAGTAGGCACCGCGCTTGTCGTCTACCATGAACAAAACGCTGGCGTGATCCGCCTGTTTCAGCAGTGGCAGGCAGGCGCGGGTAATGAAGTAGGGCGCGTGCAGATTAATTTGATGTACCTGATACCAGGTTTCCGTATCACTTTGCTCAAACACCGTCGGTGCCCCGAGAAAAGCAGCGCAGTGGATGATACCGTGCAGGGAAGGGAATTCACTGCTGATGTTTGACGCCAGTTCGTCATAAGCCTGTTCGGTGGCTGTCTCAAGGTTTAACGGGTATATAGCAGGCTGCGGGCCCCCGGCGGTTTCGATTTCGTCATACAGCGACTCCATCTCGCGCACATTTTTGGACAGCAGAATAATGGTTGCACCGTGTGCCGCCAGTGCCTTGCTGACGACGCGACCAAATCCTCCGGTGGCGCCGGTTACCAGGATCACCCGGTCCCGCAAAAGGTCGGCAGCGGGTGAAAAATTCTCAGGCAGCGTTTGTGTCATGATGTTTGAGTTCGGCTAGTTGCAGTATTTGCAGGGCTGATTTGACGCTGGCGTCTGCATTCCAGTCCTCAATATCAACATGTGGTTCGATGTATCCATAAGCCGCAGCAACCGTGATCATGCCGGCTGCTTTTCCTGCAATGACGTCCCGCTCATCGTCGCCGATATAAATACACTGTTCGGGATCTACCGAGAGCGCCCTGGCTGCGGTTAGCAGTGGCAACGGATCGGGTTTTTTCTTTGCCAGGGTATCGCCACCAATCATTACCTTGCATCGCTCCTGCAGATCCAGCTGCTCGAGCAGTGGGATGGTCAGCCACTCTGGTTTGTTGGTCACAATACCCCAGGGTAATTTCCAGTTCTCCAGTTGCAATAACACCTCTGCCATACCCTCAAATAAAACGGATTGATCGGCGATAATGGAACGGTAATGTTCAAGAAATCGAAGGCGCAACGGTTCAATCTCGGCGGCAGGCACTTTGTCAGCAAATCCCAACTGCGTGAGAACCAGACCTCCCTTGGAAACCAGAGGACGAATAGTGTCCAATGGCAATGGCTGGTAGCCTTCTTCAATTAACAAATTGTTCAGTGCGCCACCCATGTCGGGGGCGGTGTCTATCAGGGTACCGTCGAGGTCAAATAATACGGCCTTAATCATGGCGCAATCTGGCAATGCACGATGTAATTGACATCGATATCTCGGCTCAATTTGTACTGGTCAGTGAGAGGGTTATAGGTAATACCACTGATATCCTCAATTTGCAGATTGTGCTGGCGGCAAATCGCGGCCAGCTCGGATGGTTTAATCAGTTTTTGATAGTCGTGCGTGCCTTTTGGCAACATGTTCAGTAGGTATTCGGCACCCACAATGGCTAGCATGAAAGACTTGGGATTGCGGTTAATGGTGGAGAAAAATAAATGACCACCAGGTTTTACCAGTTTGGCCGCAGCCGCGATAACTGACTGTGGATCAGGAACATGCTCCAGCATCTCCAGGCAGGTAACGACGTCAAATTCAGCGTTGTGGGATTCCGCGAATGTTTCGGCGCTCGATAATTGATAATCGACTTCAAGTTCTGATTCGTAGAGATGAAGTTTGGCGATCGATAATGATTTTTCAGCCATATCGATGCCGGTGACCAGCGCGCCGCTGGCTGCCATGGCTTCGGTTAGCAAGCCGCCGCCGCAGCCGATATCGAGCACTTTTTTATCGGTAAGCCCGCCAGCATATTGCTTGATGTAGTCGACTCGAATCGGGTTGATACGATGTAACGGTTTGAATTCACTCTCTTCATCCCACCACCGGTTGGCGATGGCCTGAAACTTGTCTATCTCGGCCGGGTCGACATTGTTTTGAATTGACATGTCAGCCTCTAATTTTCTCGGCCCAGGCCTCAGCCCTGGCGCGGATGGCCGAGACATCGAGATCAGTCAGTTCAAAGTCGCTGAGCTTTTTAACGCCGTTTATCCAAACGTGGGAAACCTGTCGGCTATTGGCGGCATAAACTACCTGGGCCAACGGATCGTAAACTGGCTGCGTAGTGAGGTCGGAAAGATCAATTGCAATCAGGTCAGCAAACTTACCGGTTTCAATACTGCCAATCTTGTCATCCAGACCAATGGCGCGAGCGCCATTAATGGTTGCCATTTCGATACACTGCTGCACGTTACTGCTTGACGCGTCTCCACTGTCAACCTTGGCGAGCAATGAAGCTGTTCTCATCTCGGTCAGCATATCGAGATCATTATTACTGGCGGCGCCGTCGGTACCGATGCTAACGTTTACGCCACGTTCCAGCAGTTTTGCAACCGGGCAGATTCCGCTCGACAGTTTGAGATTGGATTCGGGGCAGTGCGCTACACTGACGCCAGCCTCGGCGATGCGCTCTATTTCAAATTCATTGAGCTGTGTCATGTGCACTGCGAGCAAATTCGAGTTAACCAGATTCAAGCCGTCGAGGCGCTCGAGAGGACGTTTGCCAAATTGCTCCAGTGATTGCTGAACCTCAAACGCAGTCTCGTGCACATGCATGTGAACCGGTAATTCCAGCTCATTGCTATACATGGCTATTTTTTCCAGCGGTCCATCAGACACGGTGTAGGGAGCATGCGGTGCTAGAGTGGCGGTAACCAGGGGCAATTCCTTGATTTGCTCGTATAAGCCGATTCCCTTGTTGATGTATTCATCGGCGTTTTGCGCCCACACGGTTGGAAAGTCGAGTACGATTAATCCGATAACCGAGCGCATACCAATTTCCTGGGATTTTTCAGCTACCACCTCGGAAAAAAAGTACATATCGTTGATACAAGTGGTACCCGAGCGAATCATCTCGGCACAGGCCAGCTCGAGTCCATCTCCAACAAACTCACCGCTAACCCACTGCGATTCTGCTGGCCAGATGTGATTTTGCAACCACTCCATTAGCGGCACATCGCTGCCTAAACCGCGAAACAGACTCATCGAAGCATGGGTGTGTGCATTCACCAGGCCTGGCATTAAGACGTGCTCGGACAATTCGACAACTTCCGCTCCGGGATATTGAGAAATATCCAGATCGGCCTTCGGCTTGATGGCTGCAATGCGCTCATTCTCGAGTATCACCACATGGTCAGTTAGCACCTGGAACTCGGAATTCACGGTAGCCAGCCATTTCGGCTGGATAATTTGATAGGTGTTTTTCATCGTGCAACCTTATCGTATTACGTGGGTTGAGAAAACAAACTCATCCGGGTTTCTGCCGGGCTAAAATCGGCCGGATGCAATGTCGGTAGTTATGATGGAGAGGGCCTCAAACAGTTCCACAAAAAGGCCATAAATTGATGAATCAGAGATACTTCAAGTAATCCACAATGATGAGCTCGTGATTGACCAGTCATAATTGTCAACTTTGGGCTTAATGGCGCTTATTTTCGATCTAAGGAAACCTTTTCCCAGGTAGTAGCCACCATTAGGTTTGTGTTAAAATCGCTTAGATACTAAATATATCTTTCCTGCGTCACTTTTTGATTTCTGAGACCTGATTTTTATGGCTGATTTCGCCAAGGAAATTTTTCCTGTCAATCTAGAAGATGAAATGCGTCATTCGTACCTTGAGTACGCAATGAGTGTTATCGTCGGCCGCGCTCTTCCTGACGTTCGTGACGGCTTAAAACCGGTGCATCGTCGCGTTTTGTATGCGATGAACGAGCTCGGTAACGATTACAACAAACCCTACAAGAAATCAGCTCGCGTGGTGGGTGACGTCATCGGTAAATATCACCCCCATGGCGATACCGCTGTTTACGATACCATCGTTCGCATGGCGCAACCTTTTGCGATGCGTCACATGCTGGTCGATGGTCAGGGTAACTTCGGTTCCATCGACGGTGACTCACCCGCTGCGATGCGTTACACGGAAGTGCGCATGTCGAAGATCGCCCATGAGTTGCTCGCCGATCTCGACAAGGAAACGGTTGATTTTATCCCTAACTATGATGAGTCAGAAAAAGAGCCGCTGGTTCTGCCGACCAAAGTACCCAACCTGTTAATCAATGGCTCCGCCGGCATCGCCGTTGGTATGGCCACCAATATCCCCCCACATAATCTTGGTGAGGTGGTGAATGCCTGCATTCGTCTGATTGATGAACCGGAAGCCAGTATTGAACAGCTCATGGAATGTATCCCTGGCCCTGATTTTCCGACCGCCGGATTTATCAACGGTGCCCGGGGTATCCGTGAGGCCTACCGGACCGGCAAGGGCAAGATTTATCTGCGCGCCCGCACGCACTTTGAAGAAGATAAATCCGGTATGTGCAGCATTATTGTCACCGAGCTGCCTTACCAGGTTAACAAAGCGCGCTTACTGGAAAAAATTGCTGAACTGGTTAAGGACAAACGCATCGAGGGGATAACCGGGCTGCGCGATGAATCCGATAAGGACGGTATGCGCATGGTGATCGAGCTGCGTCGTGGTGAAATTCCTGACGTTGTGTTGAACAACCTCTACAAGCAGACACAGATGCAAAACGTGTTTGGCATCAACATGGTGGCATTGGTTGATGGTCAACCTCGTCTGCTTGACCTCAAGACTCTTCTACAAGCCTTTATTCTGCATCGTCGTGATGTGGTCACACGGCGCACCATTTTCGAGTTGCGCAAGGCGCGGGATCGGGCCCACATTCTCGAAGGATTAGCCATCGCTCTGGCCAATATCGATGAAATTATCGAATTAATTCGTGGTTCCGCCAATCCGCAGGTTGCCAAAGCCGCGCTGCTGGATCGCACCTGGCAACCCGGGATGGTCATGGAGATGCTGGAACGGGCTGGTGCCGAGGCCTCCCGACCGGAGGAACTGGACCGTTCCGTAGGTCTGGTGGAAGGCAGTTATCAGCTGAGTGAAAAACAGGCGCAAGCCATCCTCGACCTTCGATTGCACCGGCTTACAGGACTTGAGCAGGACAAAATCATTGGTGAATACCGCGAGATCCTCGAAAAGATTGAAAACTATCTCGACATACTGACTCGCGACGAACGCCTGATGCAGGAAATTCGCATTGAGCTTGAGGCCATTCGGGATGAATTTGATGATCCAAGGCGCACTGAAATTATCATCGATCATTCGGATCTTACCGTTGAGGATTTGATTGGCGACGAAGACGTTGTGGTGACCATCTCGCATCTTGGTTATGCCAAGGCGCAGCCGCTGGAATCCTACTCGTCGCAACGCCGCGGTGGACGCGGCAAGACTGCCACCAAGGTAAAGGATGAGGATTTTGTCGAACAAATGTTCTCGGCTTCGACCCACGATACCCTGCTGTGTTTCTCGACACGCGGCAAGGTTTATTGGCTGAAGGTTTACCAGCTGCCGATCGGTAGTCGTACCGCTCGAGGTCGGCCGATGGTTAATCTGCTACCGCTAGAAGAGAATGAGCGCATCAGCGCTATTCTGCCGGTTCGAGATTACCCGGATGACCAGTTTATCTTTTTTGCTACCGCCAGCGGCAAGGTCAAAAGAACCTCGCTCGAGTCTTTCTCAAGGCCAAGATCGAATGGAATTATCGCGCTCGACCTGCGCGAGGATGACAGCTTGATCGGTGTGCAGTTAACCGATGGCAGTATGGACCTGATGCTGTTTACCAGTGGCGGTAAAGGTATTCGCATCAACGAAACTGATGTTCGCGCGATGGGTCGTACGGCTGCTGGTGTCCGCGGTATCAAGGTGAAAGCCAATGATGAAGTCATATCTTTGATTGCGACCGATGGCTCAGAAGGCCAGATACTGTTCGCCACGCAAAACGGTTATGGCAAACGAACCAGCATCTCCGAGTTTTCAGTTCAGGGCCGGGGCGGGCAGGGCGTCATCTCAATTCAGACATCGGCTAGAAACGGATCAGTCATTGGCGCCATCAAAACCAGCGGGGATGAAGAAGTGATGCTGATCAGCAGTGGTGGCACGCTGGTCAGAACACCTATCGAAGACATTTCCATCCTCGGCAGAAATACTCAGGGCGTTACCTTGATCCGTCTTGGTGAAGACGAAAAACTGGTGCAAATCGAACCGGTAGCTGCCAGCGAGGAAGACGATGAGGGTGAGGCTGAGTGAGCAACTCCGATCAATCTCTTGAGCAATTAAGAGATCAAATCGATTCCATCGACAAACAACTGCTGGAGTTGTTTAACCAGCGCGCTAGCTGCGCCATGCAAGTGGCAGAGGTAAAAAAAGCCGCCGACGCGGATGCCGTATTTTTTCGTCCGGATAGAGAAGCCCAGGTCATCAAGCGGTTGAAACAATTGAACCAGGGACCACTGAGTGACGATGAGGTTGGCCGCCTGATTCGTGAATTGATGTCGGCCTGTCTTGCGCTTGAACAACCGATGAAGATTGCCTACCTGGGACCACAGGGCACCTTCACGGAAAGTGCAGCGCTGAAACATTTTGGCCATTCGGTGTCGACGCTGCCGATGAGTAGTATTCCCGATGTGTTTAATGCGGTGGAGTCGGGTCACGCCGATTACGGTCTGGTTCCCGTGGAGAATTCTACCGAGGGTGTGGTGAGCCACACTTTAGATATGTTCATAGACTCGGCGTTGAAAATCTGTGGCGAGGTGGAGATTCGCATTCACCACCATCTGGCTAATCAGACGCAAAATCCTGAAGACATCAAACAGATCTACTCCCACCAGCAGTCCTTTGCACAATGTCGCCGCTGGCTTGATCAGAATTTTCCCGCCACCGAGCGCATCCCGGTGAGCAGCAACGCCGAGGCAGCTCGCATCGCTGCCGAAAATCCAGAGGCGGCGGCGGTATGCGGTGAGCCCGCGGTGCAGGCATTTGGCTTACGAAAATGTTTTGAAAACATTGAAGACGTCTCCGACAACACGACACGATTTGTCATCATTGGTGATCAGGATGTCGGTGTCAGTGGTGACGATAAAACTTCATTGCTGGTCTCCACCAAGAATCAACCCGGTGCCTTGCTGGCCTTACTGCAGCCGCTTGCTGACCATGGTGTCAGCATGAACAAGATCGAATCTCGTCCGGCGCCCTCGCGAAAATGGACCTATGTATTTTTCATCGACGTTGATGGCCATCAAAATAACGAACGACTGAGCGCTGCGCTAAAAGAATTGCACGATCAAACCTCGTTATTCAAAATTTTGGGTTCTTATCCACGCGCAACGCTGTAGAATTGTCGGCCGTTTTCGTCGACAAGTTTTCTTGTCCCCAACAAATAATAATGATCGATAAATTAGTCATAATCGGCGTCGGGCTGATCGGTGGTTCGCTCTCGCTGGCACTAAAGCAGGCCGGGGCCGTGGGGCAGGTCGTTGGTTGCGGTCGCAACCGGCAAAATCTCGAAAAAGGTCTGTCCCTGGGTATACTCGACAGTTACTCCGACGATATTGCAGAAGCCGTTGTTGGTGCCGACATTGTTGTCGCTGCGGTGCCTCTTGGCGCCATGCAGAGCGTTTTTGAGCAAATGCTTCCAGGACTCGGGGACAACACTATCGTAACCGATGTTGGTAGCGCAAAAGCTTCGGTTGTGCAGGCGGCCCGGCTAGCGCTGGGAGATCGGTTTCATCAGTTTGTACCCGGTCATCCCATCGCTGGAAACGAACGCAGTGGAGTAGAGGCAGGGTTTGCCACGCTGTTTCAAAACCGGCGTATTATCCTGACGCCCATCCCCGAGAATATTCCTGCCCAGACCGGTCGAATCGTCAGCATGTGGGAAACTTGCGGCGCCACCGTTGAATCGATGTCCATTGAACATCATGACAAAGTGTTAGCAGCCACGTCACATTTACCGCATATGCTGGCTTATGCGTTGGTACACCATTTATCGCATCTCAATGAACATGAGGAAATATTCCGATATGCCGCGGGCGGTTTCCGGGATTTTACGCGAATTGCCTCCAGTGATCCGGTCATGTGGCGCGATGTATGTCTGGCAAATGGTCCGGCCCTGCTCGAGTTGATCGAACAATACCAGCAGGAAATGAGCCGGATCGCCTGCGCAATAGAGCAGGGTGACGGTGATCAGTTATCGAAACTGTTTAGCCGTGCAAAGTCAGAACGCGATCTGTTAATCGGTAACTGTTAATGTCAGCTTTTATCTGCGAACCAGGTGGTTCGGTCTCCGGCAGCATACGTGTACCCGGTGACAAATCTATCTCCCATCGATCGGTTATCCTGTCTTCGATTGCTGAAGGCGAGAGCCACATTTCAGGATTTTTGCAGGGCGAGGACAGCCTTAATACGATGGCAGCCTTCCAGCAACTCGGCGTGGATATTCACCGTGAAAATGATCGATTGACCATAAAAGGCGTTGGCCTGCATGGTTTACAGGCACCCAGCTCGGCGCTTGATATGGGTAACTCCGGCACTGCAATGCGACTGCTGCTGGGATTACTCAGTGGGCAGACATTTGATGCAACGCTGATTGGCGATGAGTCGCTTTCATCTCGTCCGATGAATCGGGTTATCAAACCACTGCAGAGTATGGGTGCTGTCATTGACAGTGAGACCGATGGCCGGGCACCGCTGGTGGTGCGCGGGGGTCATTCACTTGAGGCAATCCAATACGACATGCCGGTAGCATCGGCACAG
>JAAUXZ010126792.1_pt1 | contig 11139 bp, 11 predicted proteins | sample 7278131 | NCBI WGS metagenome assembly JAAUXZ01 (sample SAMN14350119, study PRJNA611818) | marine sediment metagenome | isolation source: surface marine sediment (3m) | place: French Polynesia: Moorea | collected 2018-08
CATGCTCCCCGAGCTCCTGAACCAGATCCCCCTGATGGAGGAGGGGCTGGTCGCGATGGGCGTCACCACGTGGGCGATGGTCGAGTGGGAGGCCGACGACGCGCTCGGCGCGGCCGCACGCGTCGCCGACGCCGACGAGCGTGTCGAGCAGGTGCTGATCGTCACCCCCGACAAGGACCTCGGACAGTGCGTGCGCGGGCGCCGCGTCGTGCAGTACGACCGGCGCAAGCGCGAGATCATCGACGAGGACGCGGTGCGCGAGAAGTTCGGTGTCGGTCCCGAGTCGATCCCCGACTACCTCGGCCTGGTCGGCGACATGGCCGACGGCTTCCCCGGCCTGCCGGGCTGGGGCGCCAAGTCGGCCGCGACGGTGCTGGCGCGCTACGGCCACCTCGACGCGATCCCGGAGTCTGCCGACGACTGGGACGTGAAGCCGCGGGGCGCCGCCAAGCTGGCCGCGACCCTCGCGACCCGGCGCGACGACGCCCTGCTCTTCCGTACGCTCGCGACCCTGGTGAGGGACGTCGGCGGCCTGGGCGACGTGGATGGGCTCGAGTGGCGGGGGCCCACCGCCGCCTTCGAAGAGCCCTGCCGGGAGACGCTGGAGGCCCCCGCGCTCGCCGCGCGCGCCCGCGAGATCGCAAGAACGAGGCCGGCAGGCGACTCTGCGTAGAAATACCGATGTCGATGGGTACTTCGCTCCTCTAGTCTGCTGCGCCGGGGGGTGATCTGTGAAGTCGACGATCCTGCTCGTGGAAGACCACGAGATGCTCCGGAACGGTCTTCGCGGCGTCGTCGAACGGGAAGGCGATCTCTGCGTGGTCGCGGAGGCAGCGGACGGCGCCGACGCGGTGGAGTTCGCGCGCGAGCACCAGCCCGACCTCGTGGTGATGGACATCCAGCTCCCGCGGCTCTCCGGGATCGACGCGACGCGCCGGATCGTCGAAGACTGTCCGGACCGTCGCGTGCTCATCCTCTCGCAAGAGGAGGGCTGGAGCACGGTGGAGGAGGCCTTCCGCGCGGGGGCCAGCGGCTATCTCGTGAAGACGTCGTCGGCCTCGCAGCTGGTGTCCGCCGCCCGCGCCGTCTGCGCGGGCAAGGGCTACCTGTCGCCGGAGCTGGTGGAGGGCTGCGCCGCACCCGGACGGCGCCCGGGTTCGCCGCTCGCCCTGCTCTCCGATCGCGAGCGCGAGGTGCTGGCGTTCATCGGAGAGGGCCTGTCGAGCCGGGAGATCGCCACGCGGCTCGACATCGCCCCGCGCACCGCCGTGGCGCACCGGGCGAGCCTGATGAAGAAGCTCGGAATCCACAAGCTCGCCGGACTCGTCCGGCTCGCGGTCCGGGAGGGGCTCGTCGAGCCGTAGTCTGCGCCCGCGTCCTCGCGCCCGAGGAGGACTCGCTCGTGAAGCTTCTCTCTGCGATCAAACGCTGGCTCGCCGACCAGATCGCACTCCCGGCCTGTGACGACCCGCTCGAGCTGCAGCACGCCTCCACGAGTCGCTTCGTGGCGATCACCCTGATCGTTGGTGGCTGGATCGTGAGCGGAGGCCTCGCGATCGTGTCCCTCGCGGTCGACGAAGCCGACCCCCCGAACGTCGTCTGGGCGCGCGTCCTCATTGCGTTGGGGGGTTCGCTCGCCATGGTGGCGCCCCTGCTCCTGATCCGACGCGGCCGCGTCGCACTGGCCAACCTCGCGATGGTCGCCTTCGCCTACACCTGCGCGATGATCGGCACGGTGCTCGGCGGCGGGTTCCACAGCCCCGGCTTCCCGGCCTTCCTGCTGATCGTGGTGCTGGCGGGGGTGCTGCTCGGCCGCAGGGCCGCCGTGGGCTGGACGCTGCTGAGCCTCGCCACCGTCTCCGTGCTCGGCTCCTTTCCGCTTCGCGCGGAGACCGACCCGATGTCCCCGGACCACATCGCCCGGCACCTCGTGTCCCTCGTGGTGTTCGTCGGCATCTCTGGCACCGTCCTGATCCGCTGGAGCACCCGCGTACGGGAGGCGCTCGTCGCCGAGTTCGAGCAGCTCCGAGCTCTCGAGCAGCGGGACCGGGAGCGCCAGGCAAGCGAGGCGCGCTTCCATGGCATCGCCAACGAGGCGCGGGACCTGATCTCCGAGCTCGACGAGGAAGGCCGCATGGTCTACGCCAGCCCGAACCACCGCGAGGTGATGGGCTACGAGCCCGGGCAGCTGCTCGGGCGTCGCTTCGGTGACTTCCTCCACCCCGACGATCTCGAGCGCCGGCCGTGGTCGGCCTCGGACGGGAGGATGGAGGTCCAGCTGTGTCGCGTGCGCGCCGCCGACGGCACCTGGCGCTGGCTGGAGGCCTCGGGCTGCCTCTACACCACGGCCAGCGGGGCCCGCCACCTGCTCAGCATCTCCCGTGACATCACGCGGCGCATGGAGTCGGCGCGCCAGCAGCGCGAGCAAGATGCCGCCCTCGGCCAGGCGCAAAAGATGGAGGCCCTCGGAAGGCTGGCCGGCGGGATCACCCACGACTTCAACAACCTCATGACCGTGATCACGCTCAACGTGGAGCACCTCGATCACGAGCTCGGGGCGGACCCGCTCGCCTCGAAGCTGCTGGGACAGATCCGCGAATCGGCCGGGCAGGCCATCTCGCTCACGCGCCGCCTCTTGAGCTTCGCGCGCCCGACGAAGGCGGAGATCGAGGTCGTCGACCTCAACGCGCAGGTGGAGGACGTGGCGAGGCTGCTGCGTCCGCTGGTCGGCGAAGACGTGGACCTGGAGCTCTGCCTCGAGCCCGAGGCCGGCTGCGTCGAAGCCGACCGGAGCGAGATCGGGCAGGTCCTGATGAATCTCGTGGTGAACGCGAAAGAGGCGCTCCCGCGCGGGGGCAGCATCTGGGTCGAGACCGTCCGCCTCGATCTGCGCGAGCCGAAGATCGCCTCGGGCGGCACGCTACCCCCGGGCCCCTACATCGGCCTCAGCGTCAGCGACTCCGGCGCCGGGATGGAGCCCGCGGCACTCGAGCGCGTCTTCGAGCCCTTCTTCACCACCAAGACGGGATCGGGAGGCACGGGTCTCGGCCTGGCCATGGTGTACGCGATCGTGCGCGGCGCCGGTGGCGACGTGGTCGTGGCGAGCGAGCCGGGCCGGGGCACCCGCGTCGAGGTGCTGCTGCCCCGCGTCGACGGCGCCGAGCCCGACGCGGAGTCGGAGGCCTGCTCGGCGCCGGTGGCCTGCGGAAAGGAGACGCTCTTCCTGGTGGAGGACCAGGCCGGCGTCCTTCGCGTGACCGCTCGTCTGCTGCGCTCCTACGGCTACCGGGTGGTCGAGGCGGGCTCCGGAGAGCAGGCGCTGGAGCTCGAGCGCAGCCACGAGGGCCCGGTCCACCTCCTGGTGACCGACGTGGTGATGCCCGGGCTGCGCGGACCCGAGCTGGCGCGCGAGTTCCTGGCGCGGCGGCCGGGCACGCGCGTCGTCTATCTCACCGGCTACGGCGGCGAGCACTTCGACCTGGGCGTCCGCCCCGACCATCCGCTGCTGCTCAAGCCGGTCCCTGGTAACGTGCTCGCGGCGAAGGTGCGCGAGGTGCTCGACCAGCCTTCCCGGGCGAGCTCCTAGGCGAGCAGGTCGACCAGGCTGCCGCGCATCCTGGCCGTCACGTCGATCACGCGCAGCGAGGCGTCGAACTGGAGGCTCGCCGTCATCTGGTCGACGATCTCGCGGGCGAGGTCCACCTCCCGGGGGCTCGCCTCCTGACGCACCTGCGCGGCAGAGCCCCCTCCCGACAGCGACACCTGCGTGGCGCGCAGCGGGCGGAACGAGGACGTGCCGAGGTTCGCCACGTTGTGCGCCGAGGCGGCGAGGCGCAGCTCCGCGCTGCGCATGCCGGAGAGAGCGATGGTGAGGGGGTCCATCGCTCACAGGCATCGTCCTGCGAGGCCGCGGAGTTGAGCGCGATCCGGGCTCCGCAGCGCTTCGCACCCGCTTCCTGCCGGCCCGCTGCCCGCGAGCTGCGGCGCCCGTGCGCGCGAGCCGCGCCATGGGGTCCGGGGGGACGTCCATGATACGCTCCGTCCCGCCATCCCAGGAGGGCCTCCCGTGCCGTTGCGTACGCTGCTCGTGCAGCTCCTGTGCCTGCTCCTCGTGCTCGGCCCCGGTTTCCCGCGCGTCGCGCGGGCCGCCACGCCAACGGGCGCGCCGGGCCAGGGCGGCGCCGCCGACCTCGTGCGGCAGGCCGAGCGCGCCGTCGGCTACGCGGTCAAGCGCGCGCGCGCGTCGGACGACCCCAAGCTCTCGCCGAAGTCCGCCGATGCCAAGCCCTTCTGGCAGGCCCTCCAGAAGCTCAACGTCGCCGTCGACAAGGCCGAGCGCGGGCTCTTCCTGAAGGACGAGACCTTCTTCTCCTCGCTGGCCGATGCCACGAGCGCCGTCGAGGAGGCCAAGGTGGGCCTCGAACGCAGCGGCGCGCGCGCGCCCGAGGTGGAGCAGGCTCTCGAGAAGACGGGCCGCGCCGTGATGGCGGCCCGTGAGAACTACACGCCGGAGGGGCGGCGCGCCAAGGCCGGCGGGAAGCTCCAGCCCGACGAGAAGGCCCGGCTCGACCAGCTCAAGCAGAAGCAGAAGGAGCTCGACGCGAAGCTCGCCGAGCTGGAGAAGCGGGCCAAGAAGAACGACGCCGAGACCCGCAAGGCGATCGCGAAGGTCCGCAAGCAGGCGAAGAAGATCCGCAACAGCCGCAACACCGCCGGAGACCTCTTCGCGGCGGTCGCGGCCGCCAGCATCATCAGCGGCATCATCTGGGGCTGGTCGTGGTGGTGGGGGCCCTGGTGGGGCGGCTGGTGGGGAGTCTGGTGCCCGACCTTCATCGACATCACCTACATCGGCATCGACGATCTCGACCTCGACTACGACTGGGACTGGGTCGACGACGAGATCGGGATCGACGACCTCGACATCGCGGTGCCCATGGACGACGCGGAGCTGGCCGAGCAGGACGAGTTCCTCGAGGCCGGCGACTACGAGCTGAACGACGCCGAGCTGGGGGAGCTGGCCTCCGAGGGGGGCTTCGAGGACGTCGACCCGGGCCTGGAGGACGCAGTCGTCGACGACATCGACGTCGCCGCCCCGCCGGAGGACGTGGCGATCGAGGAGCCGGCGGTCGACCTCGAGGCTCCGGCCGAGACCTTCGAGCCCGACTACGACGCGGGCGGCTTCGACGGCGGGGGCTTCGATGACGGAGGCTTCGATGGGGACTTCGGCGGCTTCGACGACTTCTAGCGCGCCGTTGCCAGCCGTGGCTGCGGGAGTCGTGCGCGGCGAGGACGGGGTCCGTCGCTGCTACTGGGCCGGGAGCCACGCCGACTACCACGCCTACCACGACCGCGAGTGGGGCCGGCCCGTCCGGAACGACCACCGGCTCTTCGAGAAGATCTGCCTCGAGGGCTTCCAGTCGGGCCTCTCCTGGCTCACGATCCTGCGCAAGCGCGAGGGCTTCCGGGAGGCCTTCGCGGGCTTCGACTTCGAGCGCGTGGCCCGCTTCGACGGCCGCCGCGTCGAACGCCTGCTGCGCAACGAGGGCATCGTGCGCCACCGCGGCAAGATCGAGTCCACGGTGCACAACGCGCGCCGGGCGCGCGAGCTGGCCGACGAGTTCGGCTCCCTGGCCGCGTACTTCTGGAGCTTCGAGCCCGAGGCCGCCAGCCGCCCGAAGCGGCTCACGCGCTCCGTCCTGATGCGCATGACCACCACGCCCGAGTCGGAAACCCTGAGTCGCGACCTCAAGCGCCGCGGCTGGACCTTCGTCGGGCCCACCACCGTCTATGCCTTCATGCAGGCCATGGGCCTGGTGAACGACCACATCGAGGGCTGCTTCGCGCGGCCGGAGGTGGAGTCCGCCCGCGGCCGGATGCGTCGACCGCGACCGCGGAAGCGTCGCTAGACCGGGGCCGACGAGCTCCCCGAGGGCGCCGCGCGGCCGCTGGATCCTGGGTGTATCCTGTGGGGCGCCCCCGTGGGCAATGGAGGTGAGCCGTGAGCGAACCCAAGACTCCCCAGGTCGACGTCGGCTCGATGATGGACGGCATGCGCTCCCAGCTCGAGGCCGACCAGGCCGAGGGCAAGCTCGCCGGCCTCACCGTCGACCGCCTCGAGAAGGCCGTCTCCCACCCCGAGGCCAAGGCGGTGATCAGCGAGCTCATGGCGCGCGAGGCGGGCGCAGCGAAGGAGGGCGAGCCGGCACCCGACTTCACGCTGCCCTGGCTCACGGGCTCCCGCCCCGGAGGAGACGGCGACACCTTGACGCTCTCCCATCACTTCGGGAAGCGGCCGGTGGCGCTCGTCTTCGGCAGCTACACCTGACCGCCCTTCCGGGCCCAGGCTGGGACCCTCAACCGCGTGTACCGGCGCTTCCGCGACGAGGTCGACGTCTATGTGGTCTACCTCGAGGAGATCCACCCGACCGACGGCTGGCAGGTCGGCGAGAACGAGGAAGAGGGTGTCCTCGTCGCCCAGCACACCTCGCTGGAGGAGCGCGTCGAGGTGGGCCGGACCTGCATGGTGAAGATGGCGCTCGAGATGCCCGCCGTGGTCGACGAGATGGACGACGCCGTTGCCATCGCCTACGGCGCCATGCCCGAGCGCCTCTACCTGGTCGGCGCCGACGGCCGCATCGCCTACAAGGGCGGCATGGGGCCGATGTTCTTCCGCCCCGACGAGTGGGAGCAGGCCATCGAGGCCCACCTCGACCAGACCCGCTAATCCGCGGGCCCCAGGAAGTCCTTGCCGAGGAAGGGCCGCAGGGGCTCCGGCACCTTCACGCGGCCGTCGGCCGTCTGGCCCTGCTCGAGCAGGGCCGGGAAGACGCGGCTGGTGGCCAGGCCGGAGCCGTTCAGCGTGTGGACCGGCCGGGTGCCGCCCTTCCCGGCCGCCTTGAAGCGGATCTTGCCGCGCAGCGCCTGGAAGGTGTGGGCGTTGGACACCGACGACACCTCCTTGTACTCGCCGATGCTCGGCAGCCAGACCTCGAGGTCGTAGGTCTTGGCCATCGACTCGCTGCAGTCCTGCGCGGCCAGCCGCACCACGCGGTAGTGCAGCCCGAGACCGTCCATCAGCGCCTTGGCCGACTCGAGGATCTTCTCGAACTCCGCCTGCGAGTCCTCGGGCTTCGTGATGGCGAAGATCTCGACCTTGTTGAACTGGTTGCCGCGGATGGTGCCCCGCTCGTTGGTGCGGTAGGAGCCCGCCTCGCGCCGGTAGCAGGGCGTGTAGGCGAAGAGCTCGATCGGGAGCTCCTCCTCGGGGATGACCTCGTCGCCGTAGAGGCCCGCCAGGGCCGTCTCCGCCGTGGGCAGCAGGAAGTGCGTGTGCTCGGCGGGCGCCTCGCTGCGGGAGCCCACGTAGAAGACGTCGTCGGCGAACTTCGGGAACTGGCCGGCCACGAAGCCCGACTCGACGCGGAGCAGGTGCGGCGGGAGCACGAAGCGGAAGCCGTTGCGTCGGTGGTGGTCGACGAAGTAGCCGAGCAGCGCCCACTCGAGCAGCGCCCCGTCGCCCGTGTAGGCCCACTTCCCGGTGCCGCCGATCTTGGTGCCGCGCTCGTAGTCCACCAGGCCCAGCGAGGTGGCGAGCTCGACGTGGTCGCGCGCCTCGAAGTCGAACTCGGGCTTCGTGCCGCGGTGCTCGAGGGACTCGTTGTTCTCCTTGCCCCCCGCCGGCACCTCCTCTTCGGGCACGTTCGGCAGGTAGGCGAGGAACTCGTCGATGCGCTGCCCGAGCTCGCGGAGCGCGGCCTCCTCCTGCTCGATCTCGCTGCCGAGCGCCTTCACCAGGGCCTTGGTCTCCGACGCGTCCTCGCCCTCCTTCATCATCTTGCCGATCTCGGCGGAGAGCGTCTTGCGCCGGCCGCGCTTGCCGTCGAGGGAGGTCTGGAGGGCATTGCGCTCTGCGTACCAGGCGACGACCTCGGAGAGGTCGACGTCGGCGACGCGCTTGCGCAGGGCCCGCTCGACCCCCTCCCGGTCGTTCACGATCCGCTTGATGTCGATCATGTGAGTCGCTTGCCGCAGGGGCTCCGGATGGAGCGCCGGAACATAGCGCACTAGGATCCCCGGCCATGAGCTTCGAAGGTCCGTCCTTCGGCGAAGCGGCCACCCGGGATCCGCGGGTGCGCGCGTGCATCGACCGCTACTGGCGGCGCAACGTCGCGCTGATGGCCGCCCTGCTCTTCGTGTGGGCGATCGTCGGGCTCGGCTGCGGGGTGCTCTTCGCCGACGTCCTCAACCGGTTCCGGCTCGGGGGCTTTCCCCTGGGCTTCTGGTTCGCCCAGCAGGGCAGCATCCTCACCTTCGTGGTGCTGATCCTCGTCTACGCCGCGGCCATGGCGAAGCTCGATCGCGACCACCACGAGGAGCTCGTGGCCCTGGCCGAGGACGCGTCCCGCGAAGCGTCGGGCCCCTGATGAGCATCCAGGCCTGGACCTTCCTCTTCGTGGGGCTCTCCTTCTCGCTCTACCTCTTCATCGCCTGGCGCTCGCGGGTGCGCGACACCCAGGGCTTCTACGTGGCGGGACGGGGCGTGCCGGCGGCCGCCAACGGCATGGCGACCGCCGCCGACTGGATGAGCGCGGCCTCGTTCATCTCGATGGCGGGGATCATCTCCTTCATGGGCTACGCCGGCGGCGTCTACCTGATGGGCTGGACCGGCGGCTACGTGCTGCTCACGCTGCTGCTCGCCCCCTACCTGCGGAAGTTCGGCCACTTCACCGTGCCCGATTTCGTGGGAGACCGCTTCGACTCGAACCTGGCGCGCATGGTGGCGGTGCTCTGCGCGATCTTCGTGAGCTTCACCTACGTGGCCGGCCAGATGCGCGGCGTGGGCATCGTGTTCTCGCGCTTCCTAGAGGTGGACATCACCGTCGGTGTCGTGATCGGCATGGCCATCGTCTTCGTCTACGCCACGCTCGGCGGCATGAAGGGGATCACCTGGACGCAGGTGGCCCAGTACTGGGTGCTGATCACGGCCTTCCTGATCCCCGCCATCGCCATCAGCATCAAGCTCACGGGCGTGGCCCTGCCCCAGGTGGGCATGGGCGCGGACCTCGTGGGCGACGGGCTCCCCCTGCTCGAGAAGCTCGACCGGATCCACGCGGATCTGGGCTTCGCGAGCTACACGGAGGCCTTCGTCGGGAGCTGGGACCGACTCAACGTCTTCGCCACGGCGCTCGCCCTGATGGTAGGGACCGCGGGCCTGCCGCACGTGATCGTCCGCTTCTACACCGTGAAGACAGTGCATGCCGCCCGCTGGAGCGGCTTCTACGCGCTGCTCTTCATCGCGCTGCTCTATCTCACGGCGCCCGCCACGGCGGCCTTCGCCCGCTACACCATGATCGAGAGCCTCCACCAGAAGGAGGCCCACGAGCTGCCGAGCTGGTTCGAGAGCTGGAGCCGGACCGGGCTCGTGCTGTGGCTCGACGACGGCGACGGGCGCGTGCAGTACACGGGCGGCGATCAGGCCGAGCGCAACGAGCTCTTCCGCACGGGCAAGCTCGGCTCCGCCGAGGTGGCGGAGCTGCGCGCGCAGCACGCCACCTGGCTCAGCACGGGCGGCGCGCGGGGTGAAGACGGCCGCAAGCGCCTGCGCGACCTGGGCCTCTCGGGCCCCGACCGCGACATCATCGTGCTGGCCAGCCCGGAGATGGCGGGGCTCGCGAGCTGGATCATCGCCCTCATGGCGGCCGGCGGGCTGGCGGCGGCGCTCTCCACCGCCTCGGGGCTGCTGCTCGTGATCTCGTCGAGCGTGGCCCACGACCTCTACTACCGGGTGCTGCGTCCCGACGCGAGCGAGGGCCAGCGGCTGCGGGTGGGCCGCACCGTGATCGGCCTCGCCGTGGTGGTGGCGGGGCTCTTCGGCATCTTCCCGCCCGGCTTCGTGAGCCAGGTGGTGGCCTTCGCCTTCGGCCTGGCGGCCGCGAGCTTCTTCCCGGTGATGACGCTCGGCATCTTCTCGAAGCGGGTGTCGACGGTGCCCGCGGTGGCGGGAATGATCGCGGGCATCGGCTTCACCGCGGCCTACATCCTCGGGAGCGTCTACCTCGGCATGCCGCACTGGTGCTTCGGCATCGGCCCGCAGGGCATCGGCAGCGTGGGCATGCTGCTCAACTTCGCGGTGACCCTGGCCCTCACCCCGCTCTTCCCCGCCCCCTCGGAGGAGGTGCAGCGCATGGTGGACGCCATCCGCGAGCCCGAGGGCGTGGGCCCGGCGGTGCGCATCGAGGCGGCCATCGACCATTGAGGAGGCCTACGGAGTGGGCGCCGATCTCGCGGATGCCGGCGGCGGCGTGCTCGACGGGCAGGATCCCGACGAGCCGACCTGGGCCGTCGGCCTCTAGCGCGTGCCGGGGTCGATGGGACGGCCCTCGGTGACGAACGAGATGCCCTGGTGCTCGAAGACGCTGATCATGAGGGCCTGCACCAGAGGCGCGTTCACCGCGCGTTCCGCCGTCCAGCGCAGCAGCATCGAGGGCGCCTTGTGGCCACTCGTGTCCGACTCGGGAATGTCGAAGTGCTGCGTGGCGAGAGGCGCCACGCGAACGGGCTTCTCCACGAAGTTCTTGAGGAGCTTCCCGCTGGAGTCCCGGTACTCGTTCGAGGTGATGGTGATCGCATGGTTCGGGTCGGTGTTCCGCACGAAGACCGACGCGCGCACCGGGATCGATCCCGACCGGTCTCCGAAGAGCACCTCGGAGAAGACCGGCACGTACACCGTCTGACCGCTGCTGAGCGAAGGCTCCTGCGCCCGGGCGTTGCCGCCCGGTAGCGGGAGCGCGGCCGCGACGAGGGCCAGCAGCCCGGCTGCGGTCGCGCGGCACCGGCCCGGCCAGGGGCTCCACGTCCTGCCCGGCACGATGCCCTGTGTCCTTTCGCCACGCGACGTGCTGCGCTCCAAAGGCTGCCCCCTCACCTACCGCTTCCGTCGGAGTCTACCCGATGTCCCTCGCGTCGTGCGTTCGCGAAGGCCCGCCGCACCCCGTAGACTCGACACGGAAAGAAGGATCCGGAGCGGCGGATGGCGGAGCAGCTCGTAGCAACACGGCTCGGGCGGGAGCCCCTGCGAGCCCTGCGCCCTCGCGCGCTCACCCTCGCGGCCCCGCTCGTTCAGGTCGCGCGGCTCCCTCG
>JAAUXZ010161045.1_pt1 | contig 11137 bp, 10 predicted proteins | sample 7278131 | NCBI WGS metagenome assembly JAAUXZ01 (sample SAMN14350119, study PRJNA611818) | marine sediment metagenome | isolation source: surface marine sediment (3m) | place: French Polynesia: Moorea | collected 2018-08
ATCGGGGTGTCTGCGAATGACCCCGGAGGCATAACAGGGGTCATCGAGGAGGACCAGGTCAAAGGGCGCCTGGTCCCACCAGCGATCAGTATCTGCAGCATCCGCCTCAACAAACCTGGCCTATAACTGCTGCCGTGCCAGGGTCTGTTGCAGGCTGGGGATGCGTTCGGGGGCCTTCTCGATGGCCCACAGCTCAAGATCGTTACCAGCGCGTTCCAGCAGGTGAGCGGTCTTGCCGCCAGGGGCTGCACAGGCATCCAGCACACGCATGCCGGGCTGGCAGTCCAGATATTCGGCGGCCAGCTGGGCGGCGGCATCCTGAACGGAAACCCAGCCTTTATCAAAGCCGGGTAGCTGCGTGACATCGCAGGGCTGATCGAGAGTGAGTGCAGCGGGCGCCTGTTCTGGGCTGCTGCAGGCGATGCCCTGTTCCTCCAGCATGGAGGCGTAGTCCCGGACCTGGTGATGCATGGTGTTGACGCGCAGGGTCATTGGCGGGCGTTCATTACTGGCGACGCAGACTGCGGACCAGCGATCCGGGTAGGCCTGTTTCAGGGCGTCAATCAGCCAGTCAGGATAAGCGACTTCCTGGGCCCCGGTCAGGGCGGCTTCCAGGGTTGCGGACTCGCGTTGATAGCGGCGCAGGATGCCGTTCACCAGGCCCTTTGCCCAGGGCTTTTTCATAGTTCGCGTTTCGCGAACAGTTTCGTTGACGGCGGCATGCGCGGGAATATTCATGCACATCAGCTGGTACAGGCCGATGCGGATCAGGCATTCGATGTCCTGGTCCTTGCGTTTGAGGGGCTTGTCCAGCATCTGGTTGATCAGGCCCGAGATCCTGAAGTGCCAGCGCAGGGCACCATAGACCAGTTCCTGGGCCAGGGCAGGTTCCTCGGTTTTTTCCAGTGCAGCGGGGAGTGCGCGCGAGAGTGACTGGCCGCCAATGACCTGGCAAAGCGTCCTGGCTGCCAGGCTGCGGACGCCCATCTTAGTCCTGACCGAGTTGCTGGTTCAGCAGGCTTCTGCCGTTCAGGAAGTCCTGAACCGACATGGGTTTGCCGCCTGGCATCTGTAGCCTGGTCACGCGAAGCAGGCCACTGCCCGTGGCAATGTCAATGCCATCGTTACTCTCGGCAACGGCCGTGCCGGGACTGGCCGTGCTGTCACCATCGACGGCATGAGCCATCCAGATACGGATGTTCTGACCCTCGTAGGGGGTCTGGGCAACTGGCCAGGGATTGAATGCACGCACCTGCCTGGAGATCTCGGCGGCCGTTCGGTTCCAGTCGATCTTTGCCTCGTCCTTGCTGAGCTTGTCGGCGTAGTTGGCCAGGGCGTCATCCTGTTGCTCGGGTGTAATGGTGCCCGAGGTCAGCCCGTCCAGTGTCTCCAGCAGGGCCTGTGCGCCAGCTTCCGCAAGCTGGTCATGGATCTCGGCAGTGGTGCTGAGTTCGGTGATCGGTACCTGCTTTTTCAACAGCATGTCACCGGTGTCGAGGCCGGCATTCATCTGCATGATGGTCACACCTGTTTCGGTGTCACCCTCGAGAATGGCGCGATGAATCGGGGCAGCGCCACGCCAGCGCGGTAGCAGAGAGCCGTGAATGTTGATGCAGCCCATGGCGGGGGTGTCCAGCACGGCCTGGGGCAGGATCAGCCCATAGGCAGCCACGATCATGACATCGGCCTGGTAATCGGCCAGCTGCTGCTGGGCCTCGGCATCCCTGAGGCTGGGGGGCTGTTGCACGGGGATTTCGTATTTAAGCGCCAGCTCCTTGACCGGGCTGGCCCTGAGTTTACGGCCACGACCGGCAGGGCGGTCGGGCTGGGTATAGACGGCAACAACCTCGTGATCTGAATCGATCAGGGCCTGGAGTGCGGGCACGGCAAATTCCGGCGTGCCGGCATAGATAACACGTAGTTGCTTAGACATTTATACGGTTTTCAGATGGCGTGTTCGCGATCGATATTCTTGACCAGGATGCCCTGCTTGGCCTGTTTGACCAGTTTTTTCTCGATACGCTGACGTTTCAGGGGGGAGAGGTAATCGACGAACAGCTTGCCGTTGAGGTGATCCATGTCATGCTGGATGCAGACAGCCAGCAGATCGTCATCTTCGATCTCGAAGGTCTCGCCTTCACGGTTAAGCGCGCGGATGACCACGTGGCGGGCACGCTGTACATTCTCATAGATGCCGGGAACTGACAGGCAGCCCTCCTGCATCTCTTCTTCGCCGTCGCGCTCTATGATTTCAGGATTGATGAGGCAGATAGGCTGAGATTTATCCTCGGAGACGTCGATGACAATAACCTGTTTCTGCACGTTGACCTGGGTTGCTGCCAGTCCGATACCCGGGGCGTCGTACATGGTTTCGAACATATCATCGACGAGCTGGCGAATTTCATCCGTCACTTCGTCCACGGGTTCGGCCTTTTTGCGTAGCCTGGGATCGGGAAAATGAAGAATTTCAAGTAGCGCCATCAGTTTTGTTACCAAATTCGTGCAGTCTTGCAAGTTTTTCTGCTAAAGTTATGATCATACTTGAATAGTAGATGTATTCACAGCACCGAAAAGAGCGCAATAACATCGCTTTCACGAGGGGGATTTACCTTGATTACGCTTAAGAAACACCAGGGATTATCCACTGCCGCCCTGAGCATGATTCTAACGCTTTTGGTGAGTGGTTGCGCAACTACCACCGAACCAGAACCCATGCCGGTTGCAGAGCCTGAGCCCGTTGTCGAAGAACCGGCCCCTGTTGCAGCCCCTGCTCCAGAGCCTGAACCAGAGATTGTAATCAAGCCCAGTGCCCCTGAGACCTATGTCGTGGTCAAGGGCGACACCCTCTGGGATATCTCGACCATGTATCTGCAGGATCCCTGGTACTGGCCAGAGATCTGGCACGCAAATCCTCAGATTGCAAACCCGCACCTGATCTTCCCCGGTGATGTCATCACCCTGTATTACGTTGGCGGCAAGCCCAGGCTGACCGTTGATGGAGGCCCCCGCATTGAAGGCCTGCCGACCAACAAGCTTGAACCACAGATTCGCACCAGTGACCTGAGCACCGATGACCTGGTCATCCCGGTGCAGTCCGTGCAGTCATTCATCATCCGCCCCGATGTGCTGGATGAGAAAAGCGTCAATGGTGCGCCCTACATCGTGGGTACCCAGGAAGGTCGACTGATCTATGGCGAAGGCTATACCGTCTATGTCAAAGGCCTGGAAGACGCCAAGCCCAATGATCAGTTCGATATCTATCATCCCAACAAGAAGCTTTATGATCCTGATACCGGAAAGGTGTTGGGTATAGAAACCCTCTATGTCGGTTCTGCGGTAGTGCTTGCCGGTGGTGAGCCCGCAACGGTCAAGCTAAGCAAGATGACGCGTGAGGCGCTGCGTAACGATATCCTGTTCCCCTCGGATGATTTCAACCAGGATCGTAACTTCATGCCGCATCCGCCACCAGAAGGCATGTCTGCCAAGATCATCTCCCTGCATAAGGCCCTGGTTCAGGTTGGCCAGTACCAGGTTGCGGTGATTGATGTGGGTGCCAAAGACGGTGTCGAAAAGGGGCATGTATTCGTGACCTATCGTAAGGGTAGTGTTGTGGCAGAAGGCCCCAGGTCTAACCGTCTGGGCGCTTATAGTAAGACACAGCTTCCCGATGAAAAGAGCGGCCTGATGATGATCTTCAGGGTGCTTGATGAAGTTAGCTATGGCCTGATGATGGACTCGCTAATTCCAGTCAGGATTGGTGATCTTGCCAAGGCACCCTAGAATTCCTGGGTGTTGATTAGCACCGGGCACGGAGGCCCTCAATGATTGAACAATGGTTACGCCTTCTCTATGCAGAAGGCGTTGGCCCTTCTGCGGTACACAAACTCCTTCAGTCTTTTCCCGACCCGGAAACCATTCTTTTACAGGCACCAGAGAAGCTGCTGAGTGCCGGTCTCAGGTCCGAGCAGGCCCGGGCCCTGAGCGAGGTCGATGATGCGGCCATCGACAGGGCGCTTGAATGGCAGCAGGCTGAACACCACCACATAATTAGTCTGGATGATCCGGCCTATCCTCAGCGCCTGCGCCTGATCAGCTCGCCGCCGCCCCTGCTGTTTGTTATAGGAGACCTGGATCTTTTACAGCAGCCGGGCATCGGGATTGTCGGTAGTCGTAATCCAACCCCCTCCGGGCGTGAGAATGCCCGGGATTTTGCCCATGCCCTGGCCAGTCACGGTCTCTGTATCAATAGTGGACTCGCCAGGGGCGGTGATGCCGCGGCGCACCGCGGTGCACTTGAGGCAGATGGCATGACCATAGCGGTGGCTGCCACCGGCCTGGATATTGTTTATCCGGCAGAGAATCGTGATCTGGCCCACAGGATTGCGGCCTCAGGGGCGCTGGTCTCTGAATACCCGTTGGGTACCGATGCACGGGCACAGAACTTTCCGAGAAGAAATCGAATTATCAGCGGCTTGTCTAACGGGGTGCTGGTGGTGGAGGCTGCCCTGCGCAGTGGTTCCCTGATCACCGCGCGTTATGCAGCAGAGCAGAACCGTGAACTGTTTGCTATTCCAGGATCCATCCACAGTGCGCAGTCACGGGGCTGTCACCAGCTCATAAAACAGGGTGCGCAACTGGTCGAATCCGCTGAGGATATCCTGCATGTTGTGGCAGGAAACCTGGCTCTGGGACCGGTTACCCAGACCGAGGCGCCTGAGCCGTTTATGATAAATCATGAGCACAGTATGCTGCTTGAAAGTATGGGATTTGACCCCATTTCGGTAGATCGCCTGGTAGAAATTACCGGATTGACCGCGGAAGAAGTTTCCTCCATGCTGTTAATTATGGAGCTGGAAGGCAGGGTTGCCGCGATGTCCGGGGGATTCTATCAACGCCTCAAGCCGAGAGACTGATATGAAAGAAAATGTATTCGATGTTCTGATGTATCTCTTCGAGTATTACAACGAAGAAGACCGAGAAGTCGAACCCGATCGCCACGAACTCCAGTCACAGTTACTTGATGCTGGATTTCCAACTACAGAGGTCGATAAGGCCTTTGACTGGCTGGATGGCCTTGCAGACCAGCACGAAACACCCGTTGCCAGGATTGGTGATAACTCCTCACGTATCTATGCCGGCGAGGAAGCCAAACGTCTGAATACACAGGCCCAGGGCTTTCTTCTTTACCTTGAGCAGATCGGAATCGTGAATAGCCAGACTCGTGAGATGATCATCGATCGTGTCATGGCGCTTGATTCTGATGACGTGGATTTCGACCAGATTAAGTGGGTCGTATTAATGGTGCTTTTCAACCAGCCTGACTTTGAGGGTCCTTACCACTGGCTGGAAGAGATCGTTTTCGAGGAAACGCACGCCTATCTTCATTAATGCCTTTAACGTGGTGTCCGACCGCGTCTAGCAGAAAAAGAATTCGATGAGTAAGAATCTCGTTATCGTGGAGTCCCCGGCAAAGGGGAAGACCATAGAAAAATATCTGGGTGGTGACTTTAGCGTCATGGCTTCTTATGGCCATGTCAGGGACCTGATCCCTAAGGAAGGTGCCGTCGATCCGGATAACGGTTTTGCCATGAAGTACGAGGTGATCGACCGCAACGAACAGCATGTCAAAAAGATCGCCTCGGCACTCAAGAAGGCCGACGCCCTGTATCTCGCGACGGATCCGGATCGCGAGGGAGAGGCTATTTCCTGGCACCTGTATGAAATCCTGAAACAGAAAGGCCTGCTTGAAAACAAGCAGGTCCATCGCGTTGTCTTCCATGAAATCACCAAGCGCGCTATCAAGGAGGCCATAGATGAGCCCCGCGGCCTGGCCCATGAGCTGGTCGATGCGCAACAGGCCCGGCGCGCTCTGGATTACCTGGTTGGTTTCAATATCTCACCTCTGCTGTGGCGCAAGATTCGTCGCGGTCTGTCTGCCGGCCGTGTGCAGAGCCCGGCGTTGAGAATGATTGTTGAGCGTGAGGAAGAGATCGAGAAATTCATTCCGCGCGAGTACTGGACCATCGATGCTGATGCACGCAAGGATGGCCAGGCTCTGCAGGCCAAGCTCCACACCTTTAATGGTGAACGCGTCAAGCAGTTTGATTTTGGCGATAAGGTCTCTGCCCATGCCGCAAGGCAGGCCCTGATGGATGCTGCGGGCGGGCGCCTGCTTGTTTCGAAGATTGAAAAGAAAGAGCGCAAGCGCAATCCAGCAGCACCCTTTACCACCTCTACCCTGCAACAGGAGGCCTCGCGTAAGCTCGGTTTTTCCACCCAGCGCACGATGCGCGTTGCACAACAGCTCTATGAAGGGATTGACCTGGGATCCGGTCCCGTTGGCCTGATCACCTACATGCGTACGGATTCCCTGGCCCTGGCTGCCGAGGCGGTCGACGAGATTCGTCAGTTAATCGAAAAGCGCTATGGCAAGGACCAGGTTCCGGCCCAGATCCGTGTCTTCAAGACCAAGTCCAAGAATGCCCAGGAGGCCCATGAGGCCATACGCCCAACTTCTGCCATGCTGATCCCGGATGAGGTCAGGAGCAGGCTGAGCCAGGATCAGCATCGACTGTATGAGCTGATCTGGAAACGCACTATTGCCTGCCAGATGATCCATGCCACCATGGATACGGTCTCGGCCAATCTTGCTGCCGGTGAGGCACACAGCTTCCGTGCCACGGGCTCTTCGATCAGGCACCCCGGTTTCATGGCCGTCTACCAGGAAGGCCAGGATGACAAGAAGGGTGATGATGACCAGAAGATCCTGCCGCCACTGGAGCAGGGTGAATACCTGGACCTGAACGAAATCCTGGCGGAGCAGCATTTTACCGAACCACCGCCTCGCTTCACCGAGGCGAGCCTGGTTAAGGCCCTGGAAGAATATGGCATTGGCCGTCCATCGACCTATGCCAGCATTATCTCAACCCTGACTAACCGCGAATATGTTGAGCTGGAGAAGCGCCGATTCCAGCCTACGGATGTCGGCAAGATCGTTAACGGCTTCCTGACCAAGCACTTTGAACGCTATGTCGACTATGACTTCACCGCCCATCTTGAAGATGACCTCGATGCCATCTCACGTGGTGAAAAGGAATGGATCCCGGTCATGGAAGAGTTCTGGGGACCATTTATCGACCAGGTGGAGCATACCGGTGAAAATGCCTCCCGTGATGACCATGCCCGCGTGCTCGGCACCGATCCCAAGTCAGGCAAGCCGGTATCGGTGCGCATGGGTCGCTATGGGCCCCACGTTCAGATCGGTACCCGAGATGATGAGGAAAAGCCCAGCTTCGCCGGTCTGCGCCAGGGCCAGAAGATGGACAGCATCACCCTCGAAGAGGCGCTCAAACTGTTCGAACTTCCTCGCCCCCTGGGTGAGACCGAAGAGGGCGATGAGGTCAGTGCCGGCATTGGCCGCTTTGGACCGTATGTTAAATACGGCAGGAAATATGTTTCCATGCCCGCCGACGAGGATCCGCACACCATCACGCTGGAGCGTGCCCTCGAGCTGATTGAAGAGAAAAAGCCGCGCGTGCTCGGATTATCTGATGACGGGGAACAGATGACGATCGGCTCCGGTCGGTTTGGGCCCTATGTGCAGTACGGCGATAAGTTCGTGTCTATTCCCAAGGGTGATGATCCGGCAACCCTGAGCGCAGAGCGTGCCAGGGAGCTGATCGCCGAGAAGAAGATTGCTGACGCCAAGCGGGTCCTGAAAAAATTTGAGGGCTCTGAGATTATCGTCTGGAAAGGGCGCTGGGGTCGTCCGTGCATCAAGCTGGGTAAGGTCGAGGTGCCCATCGCCAAGGATACGGACCTGGATGCCCTGACCCTCGCGGAATGCGAGAAGATGATTGAGAACGCACCTTCCAAGAAGAAGGCTGCAAAAAAGAAGGCGGCCAAGAAGAAATCCGTTAAGAAAAAGGCGAGCAAGAAAAAGGCCGCTAAAAAGAAGGCTGCAAAGAAAAAATCCGTAAAGAAAAAAGCGGAGTAAGGTCTGAATGGCGCGCGTAGTAAACAGCCTGTCCCAGGCTGCGCGATGTCTGAATTCCGGAGGCGTTCTCGCTTACCCCACTGAAGCGGTCTATGGTGTTGGTTGCCTGCCCGCGTTCAGCCACAGTGTCGATCAGGTTCGCCGGATCAAGCAGCGACATGAACACCAGGGCATGATTCTCATCGCCGACAGCCCCGAACGCTTTGCCCATTATATCCAGCCGCTGACTGCTTCTCAGCTAGCCCGAATCACCCGACAGCGATCAAGGCCCACGACCTGGCTGGTACCGGCAAGACCCGAGTGCCCGGAGCAGCTACGTGGGCATTCATCTCATCTGGCCATACGGATAACCCGACACCCAGCCGTACGCAGGCTCTGCGCGATGACCGGTTCTGCACTGGTATCCACCAGTGCCAATCGTCATGGTCAGCCGCCGGCACTTAGTGCCCGGGAGGCCATGCACAGGATTGGTCATGACGTAGATTGCATATTGCAGGCCCCGCTGGGTGGCGCGCGTTCAGTCAGCGAGATTCGTCAGCTCGATTCCGGAAAACGATTTCGATAAAGGAACCCACCGCAAATGAGTCAACCCGATATTGAACAGGTAAAGTCCTACCTCATGGGCCTGCAGGATCGTATCTGCAAGGGCCTGGAGGCCCTCGATGGTCAGGCCAGTTTCCTTGCCGATGACTGGGAGCGTGAACAGGGGGGTGGTGGAAGGTCCCGTGTCCTGACCGGGGGCGCCGTATTCGAGCAGGCAGGTGTGAATTTCTCTCACGTGTTTGGCGATTCACTACCGCCCTCAGCGACAGCCAGTCGTCCTGAGCTGGCCGGACGTGGTTTCCAGGCCATGGGGGTCAGCCTGGTCATTCATCCTAATAATCCCTACGTGCCGACCTCGCATGCCAATGTGCGCTTCTTCGTTGCAGAGAAGGAAGGTGAGGAGCCTATCTGGTGGTTCGGCGGTGGCTACGATCTCACGCCCTACTATGGATTTGAAGAAGACTGCCGTCACTGGCATGAGACTGCGCATAAGGCCTGCACCCCCTTGGGTGGCGACAGCTATGCACGCTATAAGCAATGGTGCGATGAGTATTTCTATCTGAAACATCGCCAGGAGCCCCGCGGCATTGGCGGCCTGTTCTTTGATGATCTCAACGAGCCGGATTTCGAGACGGCTTTTGCTTTCCTGCAGAGTGTGGGTGATAGCTATCTTGATGCCTATGGCCCGATCGTCGAGCGTCGCAAGGATCATGAGTACGGTGAGCGTGAACGTGACTTCCAGCTCTATCGCCGTGGGCGCTACGTGGAGTTCAACCTGGTCTATGATCGCGGTACCCTGTTTGGTCTGCAGTCTGGTGGACGAACCGAGTCCATCCTGATGTCCATGCCACCGCTGGTGAAGTGGCGTTATGACTGGCACCCTGAGCCGGGCAGCCCTGAGGCGAAACTCTATGAGACCTTCCTGAAGCCGGCCGACTGGCTACAGGCATAAAAAAAGGGCATCCCACTGGGATGCCCTTTTTCTTTTCCTCCGGGCTTTATCTGGTGCCCTTTTTTATTCCGACAGGACTTTGTGCTGATAACGTCTGAGATTATCTAGGATCAGAGGGTAATGGGGAATTGGTCTTTGGTGCAAGCTTTTTGCAGTGGAATCAGGCAGATGATCGTATGACTTCGAATATGACGATGACTGCGGTACACTCTAGTACTTAATAAAACAATAAAGTAATGGAATACCTAATAAAGGGCGTAATAAGACCCTGCTCAGGAAGAGCCGCAATAGAAATAAAGTCATATTAAAGTCAGAGGAAAACTGCCATGAATGAAAGTTTCAATCCGGAACTATATGGATATTTTGCGCGTATTGGTAAGGCGTTTAGTAACGGTAACAGGATCGCCCTGCTGAACCTCCTGGGTAACGGTGAACAGAGCGTTGATGCGCTTTCCAGCCACACAGGTCTGACCGTAGCGAATACCTCCCAGCACCTGCAGCATCTACGCCATGCTGGCCTGGTAGAGTCACGCAAGAATGGTCAGCATGTCTTTTACCGGCTCACCGACGATTACAGCGTCATGACCGTGATCGATCTCATCCAGAAGCTGGCCCTCACTAATCTGCCCGAACTAAACCTGCTCTTTAATGACCTGGTCAATGAATCAGATAGCCAGGCCATTCAGCAGGCAAAACACCCTGAACAACGCAGTTACGCAACTGCCTGAAACAAGAAGATCTATGACCAAGCTGCACGGCCCCTACCCTGATACCCGTATGCGCAGAATGCGCCGGGATGATTTCTCCCGTCGACTGATGCGGGAAAACATACTCACCCCCGACGACCTGATTTACCCGGTCTTTGTGCTTGAGGGTGAGAATCAGCGAGAGGCAGTGCCCTCCATGCCAGGCGTGGAACGGCTGAGTATCGACCTGCTGTTAAAAGAGGCAGAAGAGATTCATGCCCTGGGTATTCCTGCCATGGCGCTGTTTCCGGTTACGCCCCTGGAAGCAAAGAGTGATGATGCGCGTGAGGCCTATAATCCTGAAGGCCTGGCCCAGAGGGCTGTTCGTGCCCTCAAGGCCCATGTGCCTGAACTTGGGATCATCACCGATGTGGCGCTGGATCCATTTACCTCTCATGGCCAGGATGGACTGATCGATGACTCAGGCTATGTCCTGAACGATGAGACCGTCGAGGTCCTGGTCAGGCAGGCGCGCTCTCATGCCGAGGCCGGTGCCGATATCGTTGCTCCTTCGGACATGATGGATGGGCGTATCGGAGCGATCCGGGCCGAGCTGGAAGCCGCCGGTCATATCCATACCCGTATCCTGGCCTACTCGGCTAAGTATGCCTCCAGTTTTTACGGGCCATTCCGTGATGCGGTAGGTTCCGCAGCAAACCTGGGCGCTGGAAACAAGTACTCCTACCAGATGGATCCCGCCAATTCCGACGAGGCCATTCGCGAGGTCTCGCTGGACCTTCAGGAAGGCGCCGACATGGTGATGGTCAAGCCGGGTATGCCCTACCTGGATATTGTGCGTCGCGTTAAGGACAGCCTCGAGGTGCCCACCTTCGTTTATCATGTCAGTGGCGAATACGCGATGCTCAAGGCTGCAGCCCAGAATGGCTGGCTGAATGAGCA
>JAAUXZ010014728.1_pt1 | contig 11131 bp, 7 predicted proteins | sample 7278131 | NCBI WGS metagenome assembly JAAUXZ01 (sample SAMN14350119, study PRJNA611818) | marine sediment metagenome | isolation source: surface marine sediment (3m) | place: French Polynesia: Moorea | collected 2018-08
AGGGAACGCGCACCAAGAGAGTCGGCGGCAGGGCATACCGTGGACTATAACTTAAAATGCTTGTGGAATCGGTCTGACGGGGGTACCTTTAAGGGCGTACCTAGTTAAGGGGTTGTGAAGCAAGAATCCCCCGCGTCCCGCGGCGGGAGTGTCAATACAATTCAGTTTAATTTTGGGATGATTTTTTCTCTGGAAGTCCCTAAAAGTTAAGTGTGATTTTCGATGAAGACTACAGAATCAAATAATCCTAACTCCCCCAATCTAGAACTAAAAAGCGATTTACCATCAGGCGATCGCCATACTCAATTTGTGTTACCGCGATCGGGTTGGCAAGATAAAAAGGCTTGGCTCAAAGCTGTCATTAGAGCCAAACGAGCTTTAGTCCAGTTGTCGCGCTACTAACCTAGCGAACAGTCCGTCTTGATTAACCAGTTCATCATAGGTTCCGACTTGGACAATTCTCCCTGCTTTTACAACATAGATGCGGTCTGCATTACTAATGGTACTCAGCCGGTGGGCAATGACTATTCTTGTGGCATTCATGCGATCTAAACTTTCAGTAACAATAGACTGAGTGCGATTGTCTAAAGCACTGGTAGCTTCGTCCATTAGGATGATTTTCGGTTTTAGGACTAAAGCGCGAGCAATTAACAGTCTTTGTCGCTGTCCCCCAGAAAGATTACTTCCCCCTTCACTCACCACGGTGTGCATTCCCATCGGCATTTGCTCGATATCTTCGGCAAAACCCGCCATACGGGCTGCTTCCCAAGCTTCATCTAAACTAATTAATGCACCACCGGAAATACTTTCAAAAATTGAACCCTGAGAAATCCTCACATTTTGTAAAACTACTCCTAGCTGTCGTCTGACGGCGGGAATATCCAATTCTGCCAAATCCTGACCGTCATAATAAACCGCACCGCTTAGAGGAGTTTCAAATCCCAGTAACAAACGAAAGATCGTAGATTTACCACTCCCTGATGGTCCGACGAAAGCAACAAATTCACCAGGTTCGGCGTAAACGCTGACATCTTTGAGAGTTAGAGGTCCTTCTTCTCCATAGCGAAAAGTAACATGATCTAAAGATATAACACCAGTCAAGCGACCGGGACTTGCTTTATTGATATTAGATTCTGGTTCGGTTTGTAAAATAGGTTGCGCTCTCTCCCAAAGGGGAACAATTTCCAGAATGTCAGTGAAAGTGTTACTGAGATCGGTTGCACCATTTAGAAAAATGCCAAAAGCGGAGTTAAAAGCCAGGAATGTACCTGTATTAAAGCCAAGAGGATTATTTTTGGCTGCTGCCATCTGAATAAAGAGAATAGCAAACCAAAATAGTAAAATAGAACTAACTTCTGGTAGGGCTTCGCTAAAAGTTGAAACAGCATCATTGATTCTCTGGACGGTAGAACTTAGTTTTAGTCGCTGACTGTATTTGTGCGCCCAAGCAGCAAAGGCTCTTTCTTCGGCTGCTGCTACTTTTAATTTGGAGACACCGCCAATTAATTCGACAGTAAGGGAATTAATCTCACCATCTAGTTCTTCTTGTCGCCGTTGTTGTTTGACTAGCAAGCGAGTGGAAACAACTGTAACTATAATAGTTAGGATACTGATCCCTAGACCAACAAAAGCAAGTTTGACGCTGTAGACAAACATCAATACTAAATTTAAGAGAGCAAAGATACCACTCAATAAAGTTCTTTGAGTGGCACCACTTAATTGTTCCCGTACTTGTTTGACAGCCAACAAACGAGTTAATAAATCCCCAGAAGAATATTGACGGAAAAAGGCAGGGCTTAGTTGTAGTAATCTGTCCCAAACTGCTGGTTGTAAGTTACTGTCGGCTGCATTTTCTACCCGTAAAGAAACAAAACCTTGGGCTAGCTGAAATAGTGATTTCCCAAAAGCTGCTGCAAATAAAGCTAAACCAATTTGCCATAGCAAAACACGATTGCTGTCTGGTATGGCATTATTAATTAACATGGCAGTGGCTTGAGGTGTTACCATTCCCAACAGAGTGCCAATAATACCAAAAACAAAGATGGCAATTAGTTCTTTTTCATAACCCTCAACCCCAAACCGAAATACTTCTGTAGCCTTATACACCAATGGAGGTAGAGGACGATAAAACATATAAGCTTCGGGGGAAATATCATCTGCTATGACCTCGTCAATTTCTTTCTTTTGACGAGATTCGGGGTCAAATAAGAAGTAATTACTGCCTTGATTGAAATAATTATTTTTTTTCGGTAACAGGGCAATCGGAGAACGATCTTGGAGACGATAACCTAGTAATGGGCCATATTCTTCTTGCCACCATTTTCCATCTAAAATTACCCGACGGGTACGAAATAAAGAAGCTCTAGCGATCGCATCTAGGGGATCTTTGACTCGGTTGAGATCTTCAGCATCCGAAGGAGGATTAATTCTAATTCCTTTGGCGTGTCCTACCGCCCCCGCAGCAATCAGTAAGGTATTATTGGATTTAAAGAGTTTGGTTTCTACAACTTTTTTTTCTGCGACTTTTGTATCCAACACATTGGCTAAACTACCAAAAGCGGATTCTGCTACCTGACGATTGAGTTGATTTCTTTGTTGAAAACGTGCGTATTCTGTAGCAATTTTTTGTTGTTGTACTTGGGAGAAATAGATTAAAAAATAACGGTAGAGCAAAGCCAAGCTGCGAGGTAATTGTTCTGGTTGCTCTAATTCTGCCGTAGGGACAGCAGCCACTTCTACTTTTTTGGTCACTGCGGTTAACCCCATGCTGGAAGTTAGAGGAAATGGGGGAGAGTTCGCAGCGATGGGAAATGCTTCTCCATCGAGCCAATGGGTTGTTCCCTTGAGTACTTTGATCCAGACAATTTCATCAGTGGGTGATTGTAAAGTTTGACTTGTGGTGAGAGAGAAAACATTAGCCCCCCTAGCAGCTACGATATTCTCTGTGATGGTTTTTTGACCAGCCAACCATTGATTTAAATTTTTGAGCCAACCCTCGAAAATGGCGATCGCATTTTGGTCTTTCTTTTTGATTTTAATTACCAAACTTTGAATAGAAATCGCCTGTAATTGTGTGGCTTCAATCGCTACTGCTACTATTCCTAATAAATTCTCCGAATTCGGTTCGGGAACAAAAGGAACACCAAATAAAGCCTCTCCTGGTTTAACAGTAAATAGATATTGACGCGCTCCTTGAAAATGGCGCTCGCGATTTGCTGTGACAGCAAAGATACCTACTGAACCAGACCTCACAAACCAAAAGGTTTTAGAAGTATCTAGGGATAATAGTTGATTGCCTTTAAGGAAAATTTCTGTTGTTGAATGTCTTTTTTTTAAATCCAATTTAACCACTTTTGTTTTAAATAGTATATTTCCTGGTTACAGTAATTCCAAATAAAAACCATAGGTTACCGAGTACTACTTCTCATCCCTCATCCCGATTAGTTCAAGGATAAGGATTATAAGGATAAAGAGTCAGGAAAATTCTTTTCTGGTTCCTCGTTCCTCATTTCTCTCTGGAAGTTATTGCGTACCCACCAAACGATTGTAAATACCCGATTCGTTGGTGCGTAATGATTCGTGAGTACCTCGCTGTACCACCTTACCTTTTTCTAGTACGATGATTTCATCACAGTCTCGGATTGTACTCAGACGATGAGCAACTACAATACAAGAACAACCTCTTTTTCTGAGATTGCGATCGATAATTAGTTCGGTTTCCGCATCTAAAGCACTGGTAGCTTCATCCAACACCAACACTTGAGGGTTTCTTATCAGGGCACGGGCAATTTCCAAACGCTGTCTTTGTCCGCCACTGAGGTTCATTCCTCCTTCACTCAACTGTGCGTTGTAACCCCCAGGCATTTCTAAAATTAAGTCATGAATAGCTGCATCTTCACAAGCAGCAATAATATCTTCGTCAGGAACAGTCGCATCCCATAAAGTCAAATTTTCTCGTACTGTACCTGCGAACAAAAAGATTTCCTGTTCTACCATGGCTAAAGAACTAGCTAATACCGAACGGGGAATATTTTGTCTGGGTCTACCATCGAGTAAGATTTCCCCCGACCAGGGTTGATAGAGTCCCGTAACTAATTTCGCGACAGTAGATTTTCCCGAACCGCTACCTCCCACTAAGGCGACTCGTTGTCCTGGTTGAATAATTAGATTGAGGTCGTCAATTAAAGGTGGTTCTAGAGGATAATAACCGAAATTAAGCGATCGCAATTCTACATTGCCTCCTAAGCGAAAAGAATTGAGAGTGACTGGAGCTAATACATTATCGCTGTTACCATTGATTTCTCTTTCTGCTTCTGGATCGACAGGGTTTTCTAAGACATCATCTAAACGATTGAGGTCGGCTTCTAAGTCTTGTAGAGTGCTACCAAAGTTGACTAACTCGTTGACTGGGTTCAAAAATCCGGTCGTTAATGTTTGGTAAGCAACTAACATCCCGATACTGAGGCTACCATTCATGACCCGAAGCCCCCCAACCACGAGAATACAGGTAGTTGCCAAAGCAGTTAATAATACTGGTATTGTATTGAGAACTTGGGAAGGTATAGCTAATTCTTGTTGAGCGTTAAGGCTTTTAGCATAGTAACCAGCAAATTTAGTAAACGAGTCCGACTCTAAACCACTAGCTTTGATCGTTTCAATAGTTTGAATTCCACCAATAGCAACCCCTGCAACTTTGCCTGTTTCTTGAGCCAGTCGCATATTAGCATCAACGCGACTGCGAGAGAGATATCTTAAAGCCAGAAGATTAGCTGCTGCAAAAGCAATAGTTATTAAAGTTAACACCCAATCATAAAGAAACATAATTAGACCATATAAAACGATCATCATCGTATCGATAATTGTGGTTGCCAGCCTTCCAGATAAAACATCTGCTACTTTATCATTGAGTTGAGAACGATTGCTAATTTCTCCTGCAAATCGTTGGGCGTAAAAGCTAGTGGGTAAACGAAGAATATGCCACATAAAAGAACCAGACATCGAAGCAGATAACTTTAACATCAACTTCCTTAAGTAATTCAAGCGCAACCTAGCTAAAAATCCTCTGATTCCAGTAGTCAAAAGCATACCTAAAATTAAGGGACGTAGCCAGTCTTGACGATCTTGCACTAAAATTTCATCTACGAATATTTGAGTAAAAGCTGGTACTGCTAGACGAGGAATCGTTAGAATCAAACCAGCCAGCAAACAAAAAATAATCGCACCGCGAGAATTACGCAACCGCGAAGCCAAAGCAGGAATAATTCCTTTTTTGCTTCCTCCCTTTTGAAAGTTTTCTCCTGGTTCCATAACCAGGACAACTCCCGTATAGGCGCGATTGAATTCTTCGTAAGAAACTGTTCTCGGTCCAGTGGCGGGATCGTTTATATAGACTCGCTCTTTACCGAAACCTTCGAGAACTAAAAAGTGATTAAAATTCCAAAAAACAATAAAAGGAGGCTCAATTAAACGAACTGCATCTAAAGATTTCTTAAATCCTTTGGCTTGTAAACCATAAAGACGTGCAGCTTTCAGCACATTAGAAGCTTTACTGCCATCCCGTGAAACCCCACAATCCCGACGCAGTTGAGTTAGAGGTACAATACGATTGTAGTAACCAAGAATTATGCCTAAAGCTGCTGCGCCACATTCTACAGCTTCCATTTGCACCAATGTGGGAGTTTTAACCCGTTGTAATGATTTTTTACCTGGTATCAGTTTATTGATAAAATTCATCTTCCGCACTACCAAAAGTAGTATTTAAAAAGTCAAGAATAATGAGTATTTAAAACAAAAAATGAGAATAATTAACCATTAAGAACTTAGTGATTAAGAAAAAAGTTTAATAAATGCCAGTAAGAGAACGAAATATGGGAATAACATAAGCAATAGGTGCAACGTTGCCTACTTGAACCCGAATTTGAGCTGTTGTTCCTGGAGATATAGTTACAGGAGGTCCATCAGAAGAAGACCATTGATAGCCACTAACGTTATCAGTACCTGGTTTCAGTTTCGTAAATACTTGTATCGGAGCGTTACCCCCCAAATTGTTGACTAAATCTTCTGCTAAATTTTGGTTACCAATAATCGCAGACATATCTTCAGGAGTGACGGGAAAATCGGAAACTCGGGTTACTTCCCCCAAAATTCCACCATAGCGTTCTCGCTTGACTATACTGGGAGTAATTTGAACGTCCATACCAGGCTCAATTTTTTTGCCCTCGCTATCGGGAAAGTAAGCTACTCCCACTAATTGAGGTTCTTCTTGTTCAGTGGCAATTTTAATAGTGCCAATTCTGGCTCCAGTGCCAACTATCTGACCTGGTACTGCTGCTAACTCTAAAACTTTGCCATCATATTTGCTGACAATACGGCTTTTATCAGCAATTTCTCCTTCTATTTGGGCAATACGATTTTTGACCTCTTGAATTTCACTTTTGCGATCAAATGTAGTTTGTAAATCTTCGCGAGCCACCTCAGCTAGCTGAGTATCTATTTCTTTAATCTGGTTCTTCAAATCGTCAACTTGGTTCAAACTTTGGAGATATTCTCTTTGAATATTGGCTTCTTCGACATCTAATTGTTTGAGTTGCGTTTCTGATTCTGATAGTTGTGTCAAACTATCAAAGTACTTTTGCTCCGCATCAAGTAAGACATTTTCAGGAATCAATTTCTCTTGGGAAAGATCGCGAAATTTTTCGACTCTTGCTTCTAATCTAGGCACTAATTTTCTACTTCGATCTATGCGCTTTTGAAGACTTTCGCGATTTTGCTTCAGAGATACCGAGCTTCTATCCCGCAAATCTCGTTCAATTTCTGCTCGCCGTAAACTTTCTTCCAGATTAGTTTTCTGCTGACGGAGACTTTCCCGTTCTCCTGCCACTTGTTTATTTTGCAAGTCGCCACTGTCTCGATCTAGCTCCTGTAACTGAGCAAGTTTATTTTTCTCTTGTTCTAGTTGTTGAACAAGAGCGGGTTGGCTAATAGTCCCTATCACATCCCCTTTTTTAATTTCTTCTCCTGACTCAATGTTTAATTCCACTACTTGTCCGTCACTGGGAGACTGAAAAGGTACTACCCTACGAGGTTGGATTAATACCCCCCGACCACTTACTGTTAGAGGAATCCGTCCGAAAATACTCCAAATTAAGGCTACTGCAACTAAAGAACCAGCCGTAGCTAAGGGTAGCCAAGCTTTGGGATTGACGACTTTTAAGGTTTGATCTAGTTTTTCTGGGGAAGATAATCTTTCTAATGCTTCTTGACGAAACATTTTATTATTTTTTGGCATCACATTCTCCTTTAAATAACTCGTAATCTTTTTAACATCCAATCAAATCTCGCTCCTCCCAGAAAGATTTTATCCATCACGGAAAGATCGATTTCATCTTCATATTCAGTACCAGAAGATAAGGTTTGACCGAATTGATAGCTACCTTTACCAAATCCCAAACGGCTAATGAGTCCTTGAAGTCTTCCAGACAATAAAATGGCGACTACTCGATAAAAACGAGCAGCCATTCCTAGATCTTGTTGTAATTTAACTAGTAACTTTTCCCTAGAAATTGCCAAGACTACGGTATTTTCTAAGGTTCGGAGAGTAACAGGAGATAAGTAGGAGTCAAAAGCAGCTGTTTCTCCTACAATTTCGCCACGGCTGAGTTGGGCAATTTCTCGCTCTAATTCCGATTCGCTGTCTTCATCTTGTTCTAAGGCTGCAAAAATACTAGTAATTTGATTCTGTTGGTCTTCACTAACCATTAAGGAAATTGTTCCTTGGAGAATAATGTAGAAATTTTCTACCTGACGGCCCACTTTGGTTAGTATCTGACCGGGGGGAACTTCTTGAAGAACTCCGTGATGCACCATCCAATCCACATCGCTATCTTTAAGTTCTCCAAAAAGTATCGGAACATCTTGTAAAAGATTGAGTTTCCCTAAACGATTACGCAGATATAAATTAACCAGATGTTCAAATCTTTCAATTAACAAAATTGCGATCGCTCGATAAAAACGAGCAGCAAAACCCAAGTCTTGTTCTAGTTTGTTTCTGAGTTTTTCTCTGGGAATTCCCAAAACCAGGGAATTTTCTACTGCTGTAAAAGCGTTAGCAGCAGGACTAATATCTAAAAAAGACATCTCACCAATAACTTCTCCGTTCCCCAAACGGGCGATCTCTCGTTCGAGGTTGGAGTCATCTTCTAAGGCGGAAAAAACACGACCTAAAACCCCTTCAGAATGTTTGGAAATAACTGCTGCAAATTCTCCATTGAGAATTATATACAAGCGTTCGACTTTTTCTCTTTGCTGAATTAGAGATTCTCCAGAGTTAATGAGTTGTCTCTCACCATTACCTTTGAGCCATTGCAAGTCTTGGCTATTGAGTTGTTGTAATAAAACCTCTGTCATAGTTACACTTGTTTAATTAAGAAGTAGTAGGGCTTAAAGAGATGTCTCCTACAGAAGTGATAATACTGCACAACCTAGTTTTTGCTTCTGTAGTTTTAGTTAACAGAAAATCTACTGTATCGCTTGCTGCTAAATGTTCGATAGTTGACGTGGTTAGGGCAAAAAGTATTGCTAATTCGTCAAGGTCAGTTCGAGAACGATCTAGATAGTATTGTTGATCGAAGTCTTCTAAATTCCGAGCAACCCGTTTAATCATTTTTTGCAGCACCTTAAACGCACCATCGGAAAGGGTGGGCGTACCTCGATAATTTTCTAAACGTCCTCCAGGGCGATAATCTGCAGCTTCTAAACCTAGAAAATGCAGAAACCAATCTGCTAGATAACTACCATTAGCAGCCACAATTCCCCGATAATCGGCGATCACCTCATCTAGTAAATTATTTCTCATCGAACCCAATAAGCGACGGGTTAAATAATGGGTGCATTCATGTTCGAGGCGAATTTTCAATGATAATTTTTGCCATTGGTCTACTGCTAATTCCAAATCATCAGCTGCGACATTGCTATAATTTCCTCGGCTAAGAATTATAAAGCGGTCTTGATATAGTTCTTTCCGTAGAATTAATTTTTTAAACTCTAATTGCCAATCTGATTCGGAAGGGAGCAGCAATTTGCGATCACTCCACTTGGAACGATACCTATTAATTCGATCCCAATTGTTATAGCCCGCAACAATACAAGCTCCCATGGAATCTGCTATGGGCTGGGGTTCGTTTTTTTTAGTTAAAGCCCGTACCAAAGCCACAAAATCTTCTCGGTTACTGGCAATGATTACAGGTATTTTACCTGCAATAGTTTGATGTAATCGCAATTCTAATTTTGCTGGTTCTTGTAACTTTAAACTCTCAGTTTGTTTGACCGCTTCAGTGAATTCTCCGCGACGGGTTAATGCTCTATAAGATGCTGTGGTGCTAATTCCTTTTGCAATGGAAAAGTTTAATTGCACCAACCGCTTTTGGAGAGCTTCGTAAGCACCTATTTGTTTGGCTTCTGTTACATATTCTTGCCAAACAGATATGTGTAACTCATCTGGTAGAGGTAAGGATGAATTTTCATCCCAGTTAGCAGTCTGAAATTGATTGTCATTATACATTAATAACTCATCAATTTCATCGCTGTTAGCATTATAGTTAGTAAGTATTTGAATTCGCTTATCTGATTCATCCATAAATAAAGTCTGTTTTATCGGGTAGTCGCGATCATCGATGGATAACATCTTCCTGGGAGGAGCGAGATTTGATTGGATGTTAAAAAGATTACGAGTTAGTTAACGAGATCAGCCCAGTCAAGGTTAAGTTAATAAAAGCTGAAAGTCATGCTCAGCCTGGCTTAACTGTGGTTCAGACCAGCCCCCTTTTGTCCCGCCTTAAGTTGGTAGCCATTTTGCTGATGGAATAACTGGTATATTTAAGACACAATGCTATTTTTCCATTTTTCTGCAATTCTGTTCAATAATTCTAAATTTAAACCGCCTATTACTTCTTCTACTTCTGCTGTTCTTTGCTCTGAATCGATCTGAATTTGCAGTTCTTTTATCTGATTTTTGAGAGCTTGCTCTCGTTTATTAAAAGTTTTAAAGTGAAAATTAGCTTGACCAAAACTGATTAAATCGCCTTCTTTGAGTACTGACTCGACAATTTGACAATTATTTACATAAGTGTGATTTTTGCTTTGACAGTCTCTCACAATTATTATGTCTGGCTTGACAATAATTTCCGCGTGCTGTCGAGAAACTGTCTGCTCAGAAAGAACTATATGACTATTCAGATGGCGTCCAATTTTATTAACTCCAAGCTCTAATTTGTAAATCAATTTGTAAATATTTTCTTTACTAATTTCTAGCGATTGAATTAAATAAGGCATGATTGATACGGAACTTTACGATTAAAAAATTAACGAAAGCCTTGTTTAGAGAGACTTACAGCGATTTTAAAGCCTCCTTTACTGGGTACAATCTCTACTGCGTTCATGAAGCTTGTTTTGAGCGATCGCCTGATGGTAAATCGCTTTTTAGCTAAAACGCGAGAAGCCCAGCATTCTGTGCGACAGCACGAATGCCTGGATGAATCGCGGGCTGGGTTTAACTTGGTACATTCTGATTCTCACTATATTTCTTCAACACAGATATCATAACCCCACCACAGGATGCGATGAAATATGATTCGTTCCACAACACTTTTTTCCAATATACTTTCAGTAGATCGAAAAATCATTTTCAGATAAGCGATCGCCAGCTTAAGAGAAGCAGGTTAAATAAGTTATAGTTATATTACACTCACCCAAATGTTCAGGGGGTTATTCTAGAGGAATATAAACATCTTTTACTACTTGAAAAATTCGGTCAACAGCTTGAGTTAAGGAGGAAAGCATCTGTCTTAAAGGAAATATTTCTCGATAAATCAATCTTCCTCCTCTGCGGGGGTTACTAATTTTTCTCCACAGTAAATTAACCCAAATATTTACTAATAAAAAGGAAATACCAACAAATAACAATCTAAGATTTGGTTTTTTGGTCGTAGTTCTAATACGGCACAAATTTTTCAGTCTATAACTAGTCTCAATTCCAAATCGTTGTCGATAACATTGATGAATATGCTTTAAACTAGTTGTGATTTTATAAGTAACGTAAACATAATATTCAAGTCCTTTTTGTCCTCGTTTACCT
>JAAUXZ010092280.1_pt1 | contig 11124 bp, 8 predicted proteins | sample 7278131 | NCBI WGS metagenome assembly JAAUXZ01 (sample SAMN14350119, study PRJNA611818) | marine sediment metagenome | isolation source: surface marine sediment (3m) | place: French Polynesia: Moorea | collected 2018-08
AGCGGTCAACAGCAGGCTGGAGAAAAATGCGGTGTTACCCATGCGTGATTGGGTCATAACCAGGCCAATGACCAGCATCGCCAGGATCAGTCGCAACTGCATCTTTTTCTCCAGCATCACCGCGACCCAACCGCGAATTTTCTGGCGCATACTGCGCTGCTTTCCACCTTGCATCTGGGCCAGCAACAGGCCGATACCGATCGCCAGTGCCATTTCGAGGTAGCCGGCCAGATGATTTCGATTGATAAAGGTTCCACTAGCCACCCCGAGCGATGTTTGCTTGGCGCCAAACAGGTGATATTCGATCCCGGACAGGGTCATCAGACTGCCGAAAACCGCCTGGAACAGAGCGCAATAAACGACCAGCCATAACAGCCACTTGATCCGGGCCCGCGTGTCAACCAGCAGCAGGGACAGCATAAAAAACACGCTAAAGGCCAGACTCAACATCACACTCTGCAGGGTCAGCTGGGGATTGACCGAGATCGTCGCAGTTTGCGCCGGCAAGCCGGTGCTTTCTCCCACCAGTTGCACCAGGCTGGCATTATGGGGAGCCAGCACCAGCAACCAGGAAATCGGCAACGGCAGCAACTGGATACAGATCCAGCCCAACCACAGCCCCAACATGATCAACACCGGGCGTGCCTGGATGAATGCATCGGTCAAACCGACCCGGCCCTGCTGGTACAACCACAGCCAGGCGGCGGCGGTGGAGAATATCAGGAGCTGTAAAACCAACCAGGCCCATGGCCAGTTCGATCCGGCGGGCAACGGCATCCAGGCAATGGTAATGACGAATAGCGCGAACAGGTGGCGATCAGACATAAAATCAGGTAGCACTGTCAGGCAACTAGGGCAACAACAGGCAAAGCTGCAGGGCTCAGTTTGGGCCTCAGAAAGCCCGACTGGCCGGAGTCCCGCCCGTATTCGTGGGTTGTTTAATAATGTTGCCCAGGTCCGGCCCAATATCGCCGGTGAGCCTAGTTCCACGATCAATACCGGCAGCGGTCGGTGGTAAGTTATCGGTTAATACGAGAACATCGACCTTTGCCTCTATCCCGACATTGACCACGATTTCTTCCGGGATCCTGTATTCTATGATCATCTTGCGGTTGGTTAACTCGATAGCGGCGTTGTATTCCTTTGAGGTTGCATCAAAGCCTTCTGCCGATGCAGACTTAACTATCGCCTCAAATATGATCTGCCCGTAGAGCTCCGGGTTCTCGATCACCTCCTCCTTATATCTTCGATGAATGATTTCCACCGCCTCTACGAACGATTTCTGTTCGTCCAACAGGTCAGAAATTTCTATGCTGATTCTGTCGGCAGTGATGTCGTTGGTTTCGATATTATGGGTCCGAGCATGAGTCTCAGACATGATCATCAATTGCCCGGCCAATAACATGATGACGGCAAGTGCAGTTGACCATAAATGTAGTTTACCAATCATGTTAAGTCTCCCTAGCTTCACTTTACTGAATTCTCTGTTTGCGTTGATCGTCAATGTTTAAGCGGTCGATCACGCTAGCCTCTGCCATAGTTCTCGCTGTAGTAACTATCACTGTAAGCATAATTTCCATACTCGCCGTAACGCGGATGCTTTTGCACGTCGAATTGATTTAACACCCCACCGAGTAAGCGTGCCTTGGACTGGTGTAATTGTTTCAACGCCTCGTTAACCACCGGCACCGGAGTAGCATCTGCCTGCACCACAAAAATCACCCCGCTGGTCAGGGTCGAGATATAGCTGGCATCGCTGACCAGGGACACCGGCGGCGTATCTATTACCAGATGGGTAAATTCCTGCGCCAGGTCATCCAGCAGGCTTTTGAAGGCATTGGACAGAATCAACTCGAGGGGATTCGGCGGAATCGCTCCCGACGGCAGAATGAATAATTCGCTATCTCCCCAGCGATGAATACAGGAGGCCTGATCGGCACTACCGGCCAGTAATTCAGCCAGCCCATTGGCCTTGCGCGGCAACCCGAACAACTTGCTGATGGTTGGTTTGCGTAAATCACCATCGATCAATAACACCCGGTTCATCTCACTCAGGTTGATCGCCGTGTTGCAGGCCACATTGGTTTTCCCTTCATTGGGCACACTGGAAGTGACCATAATCGACTTGTGAGGAGTATCCAGGCTCGACAGCACGACCCCGGTGCGAATCGAGCGGATGCCCTCGGCATAAACCGAGTTCGGTTCCACCTTGACCTTATGCCACAGCTCGTCAAGTTGATGGTGGGTAATCGGCAGGACCCCGAGGGCCGGCAAACTCAGGCGCTGTTCAAGATCGACCGCGGTTTTCAGCGTGTTGTTGAGGAACTCGAACAGGAACGCGAGGAAGATCCCGAAGCCTAGACCGAGTACCGCGCCGACCAGGATGATCAGTTTCTTCTTCGGTTTGACCGGGCTCAGCGCGGCTATCGCCTCATCGACGACCCTGGCATTGGATTTGTTGAGATCCCTGGCCTCGGTGGTCTCCTTGATCCGGTTCAGGAACAGCTTGTACATCTGCCGATTGGCTTCGACCTCGCGTTGCAACAAACCCAGTTGGTGTTGCTTACGGTTGATGATTTGCATCTCCTGTGAGGTATCGGCCAATGACTGTTTGATCGACGTCGCCGATGAGTTTGCTAACTGGTACTGGTGCTCGATGCCATTGACCACACTCATCACGTGGCGGTTCAGGGCGCTTTCCGCGGTGCTTAGTTCAGCGCTGGCCGCAATAATCTCCGGATGTTTCGGCCCGTAGCGTTGGCTCAGTGCATCCAATCGCTGCTGTCGGTCACTGGCGGTCTTGATCAACTGTGACACCAGGCCATCATCCAATACCGCCGGGATCGACAGGTAATCGCTGTAAGCGACAGATTCAATCCCGGCGATTTGTTCCCTGGCCGCGCGCAACCCATCCAGCCTCTGCTGGGCTGAGATCAGTTGCTGATTCAACACCTCCAGCTGTTTGGACAGCAGACCGGGGACCCCGTCGGCCTGCAGAATATTTTCCCGCTCCCGATAATCCTGTAACTGGTCTTCGGACAATCTTAATTTTTCGCGAATTTCGCCGAGCCGATCGCTAAGCCAGCTATTGGCCTGGTTGGTCATATCCAGGCGTGCGTTCAGCTGATCCTGGATATACATCTGGGCCACCTGGTTGGCCAACAGCGCGGCCAGTTTTTTATCCGTGGCCTGGAAGCTGATCTGTACCAGTTGGGTATTCTTCACCGGCGACACCGTCATCATCGATAAGAATTGCTTTTCTACCTTTCTTAGCAATAACTCCTCGCCACTGATCTCACCCAACGTGATCCCAGCATCGGTGGTGGCTTGCGCAGAGTTGTCCTGCGCCGACAGCCAGACCGAAATCGATTGCGGTAACAACTGGGAAGATAACCGGTCGAGCAAACCCTGATCATCCGCTGCCGCCTGATTGGAGACAAAATACGGATGCCCGGTCAGATTGAGTTTCTCGATGACCTTGCGCGCCAGCGACTTGGACTTGATTACTTCGTACTGGGTTTTCAGGTACTCCCGGGATTGCTGGGCCTCGGAATAAACCTGTTCTATCGACACCACTTTCTTTTCGCCGGTTTCGATCAACAGGGTCGCGCTTGACTGGTAGACCGGTTTCATCGAGAAGGCAACCAGGGTTGCCAGGACCAGGCTGATAAAACTGATGGCGATGATACTGCGGCGGTGCTCGAGCACGACATGCCACAGTTCCCGCAGGTCGATTACATCTTCCTCAACCGCGGCAGCGGTCTGCAATCCTTTCAGTTCATTCAGCTTTGTCGATACATCTATGGTCATGGCATAGTTTAATTTTTAGCGGCTAAAAGAAACTTCGTTCAACGGTAATCACGTCACCCGGTTGGATTAAAGTATCCGGAGTGGTTTTTACACTCTCGGCACCTTCACCCCGGGTTAAATAAATATCATCCTTGTCAGCCCTGGCATCGAAGCCCCCCGCCAGCGATATCGACTTCTGCACGGTCATTCCCGGTTGATAGGCAAAACCGCCCGGTTTTCTGACCCGTCCGTTGACAAAGAACAGCCGATATTCCTGTACCGTAACGGTTACTTCGGGATTTATCAGATAATCCCCGCGCAGTCCTTCAACGATCTGTTGTTTGACCTGGGAAACCGTTCTGTCTTTGAGCTGGAGCGAGCCAATAAACGGGTAACTGATGAAACCCACAGAATCAACCCGCGTCTCCAACGACAGTTCCGGCTCGGCGTAGACCACGATCTTGACCTTGTCACCGGCACCGAGCAGGTAATCAGCCCACGCCGTGGTCGCCTGCAGCAAACCGAAGACCAGCAATATCAATGTTCGCAACATAGCTTTTGCCATACTCGTCAAAATGCAGCCACAAGCGCCAGGCTGATCAGGTTTTTGTCAGAAGAATTACCCGCAATATCGGAATCGACTTCGGTGCTGGCAATCGTCGCATTCATCTTCACCGTCTCGCGCAATACGTATTCCAGCGACAGCGAAATATAGTCGGTGGTATCCACGGTCGAGGTAGCCCCGTTGATCGAGGTTTCCTTGTTGGTACCCACTGCCAGGATGGTGGATAAATAATCATCCCAGCCATAATTCCAGATCAAGTCCAGGTTGCGGTTTTGTACGTGGCTGGCGGCGGTGGTTGATTCGTCAAAATCCTTGGAACTGGTCAATTCGAATCGATTAAAGGTTTGGGGCATCCAGCTCAGGGACAATTCCCAGCTGTCATCGGAATCATCTGCCGCAGCGTTCTGCGGGAAATCTTTATTCTGATGCCCGACATCCGCAGACAGAAGCATTTGCGCGGAAGCCTGCCAATCGATACCGACCATTCCACGTAGCTGTTCACTATTTTTGCTGGTGGTGACATCGTAATCAAAATCGATCACCCGGGCCGACAGGCGCAGGCGAGTATTGGGGGCCAGGGGAAAACGCAGTAAACCAGACAGACCGACCTTTACCCGGTCCTTGGCAGCATTGACGGAACGGTTGGATCTGTAGCCACGATCGGCGTACTCGAACTCGACCCGGGTATCAGCACCTTCCCAGTTATCAATTCCATAGTACCACTCGGCGTCGAGCAGTTTGTCTCGATACTCATCCGGTGAGTCACTGACGCCGAGGGTAATCGGCGTTCTGGCATCATTCAGCTGCTCGACCCCGGCCCGCAGATCGAGAATCAGTTTGTCACTGGGCTGGTAGTTATAACCGACATTAAGCCTGCCATCGGTAAAATCATCATCGCTACTGTCGGCATATGTTGTTTGTTGAAATTCAGCGACCAGGTCGATCAGCTGCTGCCGATCCTGCGGCAGAAACTGCATGGTCACACCGGCCCCTATATTGGTAAAATTGGATTCCACGGTATCGGTTTCCTGGCTAAGGACATTATCGTCATGACCAAAACTGAAATTGATTGAGGGATAGTAAATCACCGAACCACTGCGTATGCCCTCTGGCGCAAATCGATCGGCATTAACCGGATAACAGATAATCATAACCGTCGACAGCAGAGCGGATTGAATCGAACGGGTTAACTTTTGTGACATCATGATGATTTCGGGTTCCATTCATTCTGGTAAGCTCGGTTAAAATTAACATTTTCATCGACTGCGTGAACCGTCTTGTCGGACCGTTAATACGCATTCAATGACCTTCTTTTTTATACTCCCGGCGGCGCCAAATTTGCCCGGGTAATTCCCCTATAATCAAACGCTTGCCATCAGCATTAGATGGTTAATCAAGGATTATTCATAAGCACCATTATATTGAGCGCGGGTCGAGGGAATGTGATCCAGTCTAGATTTTTGTGGTTGCTTGCGGTTGGGCAAGATTTTTTGTGACGTAGTCCAGACTTTTTTATACCGAAGTAACTTTCAACATTTTTTTTATCAATTATTCACCTTATGCTGGCCATTCGTATTTATGCTTACGGCAAAAGGCAATGATCGATTTGTTGGATGTGAAATTTTTAGCGGTTGGGTTATGGCGGTTGATGGAGTCCACTGGACTGGCGTTATGACAGCCACCAGATCGCTGCGCGCTTATGCAGTGATGCTGGTTCTTGCGGTGATGCTGACGCTGTCTATTTACCAGCTGCTGATCGTTACCATGCATCATCTGCTGACGCAGGAATTAGGTAGCTGGCAGGGTAAAGATTACGCCCAGGCATCCTATGATCGCTGGCAGAATCAGCAAGTGATGGTCGACACACTGGTATTCCTGGCGCCTTATCATGGCGAGGTGTTGCAAAGCAGTTCACGGTTTTATCAACTGGGTGCGCGCATCGTTGCCGCCAGCAACGAGCATCAACATTTAACCCGGCAGCATCAACAACAATCATTACAACTGATTCGACTATCGCTGCTGAAACAACCCGGTTGGCCTTTGGCCTGGATGGACCTGGCCTTTATCAAGTCCAGTCAGTTGCAGTTTGACGAGGAATTTCAACAGGCCTTCGCCCTGGCTTTAACGCACGGTGCCGCGGAAGAATATATCCTGTTGGGTATGACCGAAATCGGTTTTGCCTACTGGCGCGATTTGAGTCGGCAGAATCGCCAGCAATTTTTATCATTTCTTGACCTGGCCGTAGCTCGCCAACCACAACATGTGATCAGCAACGCCAGTTTTTACCGGCGTAGTTACGTGATCTGCCGGCTACTCCAGAATGATAACCCGCTGCTGACCGAATATTGTGCCAGCAACAGTCAGACTGATTCGGCTAGGCGAATTGCGCAGCGACAATTCGCCGTGGATTATCCACTACCAGTTTACGTGCCTGTTGATCACCCACCAGCTCTCGCGCATGCTCGTAACCTTCGGTGAGATCCGGGGTCCGATGATTGAGATTATGCGAATCGGATGCAATCACATCGATCTTACCTTCCAGCAGTAATTGTTCCGCCAGCGCCAGCGCAGCCGGGCCGAATCTGCCGGCCAACGAACCCGCGGTCACCTGTAACAGGCAACCTCTGCTCAACAATGGCTGCAGGCGTTGCGGGTTACGCATGATTTCCTTGTTGCGCTCAGGATGCGCAATCAACGGCCGGCAGCCACGCAGATCCAGCCAGTCGATAAAGTTTTCACTACCGAGCGGTACGTGACTATGTGGAAACTCAAGCAGCAGGATGGACATGCCATCCTGTTCGCCCAGAAACGGTAACCGCTGTTGTTCGAACATCCCCAGTACCTCGGCACTGAGCCTGACCTCGGCCGCCATCCCCAGCTTGAGCTGGATATCATGTTCGAGCACCGCCTGTGTGAACAAGCGGAAAGCGCTGTGAATCGTCGCGCTATCGTTGTCATAGCGTCCGCAATGAATATGTGGCGTTAACACCATGTGGGTGGTGCCATGCGCGGCGGCAAATCGTGCCATGTCCAGCGAGTATTCCAGGCTGGGAGATCCGTCATCAATTGCCGGTAATAAATGGCAATGAATGTCGTACATGGATCATGCTCCCCCGGCACTTTGCGGCTTACCGATCAGGAAACCCTGCGCTCCATCCATGCCGAGCGCTTGCACCTTTTGCAGCTCAGCTTCCGTCTCAACGAAATTGGCCACGATCTTTATCTCGAGATTGTGGGCAATTTCAGTCAGCGAGCGTAAGAAGAACTGGTTATCCATGTTATCGTGTAAATCCTGGATAAAACTGCCGTCGATTTTCAATTGGTCCAGCTTCAGGCTACGCAAATAGCCAAATGCACTGCTGTTGATACCGAATTGGTCGATCGAGAAACTGACACCAAACGGGCGGAATCTCAGCATGAATGCACTAAATTCATCGCGACTGCCCAGGAACTGCTGTTCGCTGATTTCGATCACCAGGCGCTGCGCCAATCCGGGATGTGATTTGAGTTCATCCTCCAGCCATTGCTGAAACAACAAATCCTGCACCGACTGCATGGACAGGTTCAGGGTCAGCGACTTATCCGCACACCAGGGCTGTTGCAATTCGGCCAGGGTGTGCTCGATGATGACCCGATCGAGACCGGTCGCCAGCTGGTAGCGTTCTGCCATCGGAAACGCAGTGCCGGCGACGATGCTGCTTTCGTCACTATCGATAAACCTGGCCAGCACCTCGTAGTGGGAGGTGCCGGCAACAGCGAACATCTGCTGCGGTTGGAACACCAGCTCAATGCTTTTACGATCGATAATCTGCTCAAGGCTGTGGCGCCATTGTTCTCCGGATTTCACCGTCAGACCACGATCCGGTTGATAGATATGATAATTGCGCGGGCCTTTCTGTTGCGCCTTGCACAGGGCCATGTCAGCCATGCTGAAGAGTTGTTGCAGATTTTCCGTGCCACTGTAAACGGCTATACCCAGATGGAAATCAATCTGCTCAGCATCGCTGAAGCGCAGTGCGGACAGGCGCGTCATCAGGTGGGCCGCCAGCGCATCAACCTCTTTCTCGTCCTTGTGCTTGATAATCATGCCAAACGAGGACCCGGTACGGATCAGGTACACCTGGGGATCGGTATTGGTCAGCAACTCCTCACCCATGCGCGTGATGATTTCATCACCGGCATTAAAATTATGCTCCCGATTGATCTGCTCCAGGCTCGCCAGCTTGAGCAGGGCCAGCGCACCGTGGCGGGTATCATCGTTTTCGTTGGTCATCAACTGCAGCCGCATCATCAGGCTGCGCCGATTACCCAGCCCGGTCAAGCTGTCGGTATAGGTTTCCTTGCGCAGGTTCTCCGCCACCATGGTCTGTTCTTCCAGCATCTGCAGCACCTTGCGGGTCATCTTGTTCATCGCGTTGACGACCGAGCGAAATTCCAGGGTCCTGGGGATTTTCTGCTGAATTGGGAATTCCCGGTTGGAAATCGCGTTAGCCTGCTCCTCGACCGATTTGAGCGGGGTCAGCATCAATCTGAGCAGCATGGCGACAATCATGATGGTGGCGATGACTGCCACCAGCGCCAGGATCAGGTTATCGATAAAATTCTGCCACAGCTGTTCATAGGCATAACCCGGGTTGCTGCGAATCTGTACCCTGCCCCATTCGGTCCAGCCATCGACCACCAGCGAGCTCATCAGCGGCGGGTCAAGTGACATCAGGCGCATGAACCAGGATGGAATTCCCTCGATATTGATCGGCGCCAGCAAATCGATGGCGGTGGTACCATCGTGCGACAGCACCTTGATCTGCTGGTAATAACCACCGTCGAACATACTGTCCACGGTGCGCGCGATCAGGACCTGATCATCCTCGGCGATGATCGCGGACAGGGATAACCCCAGCGACACCGCAGCATCATGGGCATTGGACTCGAGCTGGGCCGCCAGATAATCGCGTGTATTGTTAACGGAGATTACAAAGGCGCCGGCAATCACCAATGTAATCAACAGAATGAATGCTAGAAATAATTGCCGGCCCAGGGTCATAGTAGCTCTCCAATGCTCGAATTCACAGGTTTGTCGCTGCCTGATAAATGCCGGTTCATCAAGGCTGGAGGTTTACCCTAATACAAATTTTCCACCAAATCAGAGAAGCAGTGCGCAAAAAAGCGCTAATGATGGGTTGCAGGGAGTTGCATCAATCGACCCGGTTGACTTAATCCAATCGAGGCGATTGGACCGGCAGCGGGGATCAAGCATGGGTGGCAAAGCTGTTGGGTAAGCGCTGCCGTGACATGCCAGGGAGGTTGAAACCTGGATAAAAAAACCCGGTTCCGCGCTAACACGGAACCGGGTTTAATCAGCCGGCGTCTGGCGCAGGATCGTGCTTATTCGCACTCTTCCTCGAACAGAACTTCGTATTCGGCCTTGTTTAATTTACCGTTACCGTCCTTGTCCAACTCGGCGAAGGACTTTTCAACGCCGGTTTTAGCCAATTCAGCGCTGTCGACCATGCCGTCAGCATTGGTATCAGCCTTGTTAAATGCAACTGGTTCCTGTGCGTTGGCAGCAGACCCGAATAATACGAGCGCGGCACCCAGTGCCAGCAGTATGTTTGATTTTTTCATGATCTCTTTCCTTTAAAAATAAAAAAGGATTATCTCCAAATATGAGTATCCGCAAGCATGTCGAGCGGTGTAAAAAGGCTAAATCAGCGCCCGGCTAAAGTCCATGCATCACGCCACTAATCTGATGCTTAATTGATCCAGATTAACTCGTCTCAGCCAATCGATATGCTTATCCCAACCACTACTCCGAACCTGCCCGGGTCGGGTCGATTCGAGCCCCGGCCTGGCCATTGATGTTGATAGTTGCGTCATCATCCCCATGTAGGGTTTTTAGCCGAGTTGATACATCATTTCCCCAACATCCAGGGAGAATAACCTTGATCAAACACATCCTCTCCAGTTATTTACTGTTTTCAGTCAGTACCACCGCCTTGGTCTCCGCCGAGGCCAACACCAGCGTCGTTGATATGTCCCAGCTGCTGCAGATCGAGCAGTTGGTCGAGCAAATCTCCGACCGCCAGGTGGTTTTTGTCGGCGAAACCCATGATCGCTACGATCACCATCTCAATCAGCTCGAGATCATTCGTCAACTTCACCAGCGACATGATCGCCTGGCGATCGGCCTGGAATTTTTCCAACAGCCTTTTCAATCGGTGCTGGACGACTATGTTGCCGGTAGCATCGATGAAGCAACCATGCTGGAACGAACCGAGTATTATGACCGCTGGCGCTTTGATTACCGCCTGTACCAGCCGATCCTGAGGTATGCCCGCGACAACGGTATTCCCCTGCTCGCCCTGAACATTGAACGCGAGGTAACCGACCAGGTATCCCGCAACGGCCTGGATGGTCTTAGCGATGAACTGAAACAAGGCCTGCCGGATAAAGTCGATGAGTCAGATCAGGCCTATCGGCAACGGCTGGAGGAAATCTTCCTGCAACATCCGCATGCATCACAACAGGCTTTCGAAAGATTCCATCAGGTCCAGCTGTTATGGGATGAAACGATGGCGGAAAATGCCGCCGACTGGCTGCGTGACAACCCTGAGGGTCACATGGTAATCCTGGCCGGTGCCGGCCATGTCATTTATGGTTCGGGGATACCGCAACGCCTGCAGCGACGCCTGCCGGTCAAGATGGCGACCGTAATCAACAGCGATGCTGCTAACGGACTCGACCCCAGCCTGGCAGATTTTGTCATTCTG
>JAAUXZ010122370.1_pt1 | contig 11123 bp, 10 predicted proteins | sample 7278131 | NCBI WGS metagenome assembly JAAUXZ01 (sample SAMN14350119, study PRJNA611818) | marine sediment metagenome | isolation source: surface marine sediment (3m) | place: French Polynesia: Moorea | collected 2018-08
CAAGAGGCGGCGACCGGTTTCTGCCACCAAATCTGCAGGGCGCAGACTCAGATTGGCGTCGCAGATACGCCAAAACCGCTCCGGGTCACCGTAAAGCTTAAAGGCAATGGTGTCCAAACGCTCTCCCTCAGAAACGATATGGGGAATATTGCCGGAAATATCCGGGATGAAACGAATACGCTTATAGCGGATTGTGCGACCGTTAGCGGCAGTAAGTTCGACCTCTGGAATAGTTTCGTAGCGACTCCCTCGAAAAAACATAGGTTTCTCCTTAACTCCTTGAATTAGAATGGCAGCATGCCATGGATAGCTTGAGCATGCTGGGCAAGATTAAGCTTAGACATCACTTCTTTTTGAGCAAAAGAAGCCATATAAACCCAATAGCCGGGGTTGGTCAGCTGTAAATCTCGATAGGTCAGAACAGTAAGACTAATTTGGGCACTGGCTCGAATCGGATTGAGCAGCGGATCAAATTCTTGCTCGGTAATGGACAGACTGCCCAACCGTACGGGCAGAATTCGAGTCGCACCCCAGATTAAGAGGCTCAGGGGAACTTGCTCAGAGAGAACAGCGGCACTGCCAACTGCAGCCAAGACTTGATTAGCAACAACGGTAGGAAATGCCGGATACATTAGACTTTCCAGGGCAGCTAACGCTGGATGCAACCCGACTGCAACTGCGGTAGGACTGTTAATCTCCAGCTGGTCGGCAGCGTCGATTTCCACAGTGAGGCTGATGGATTCTGACGGTGGACCGTCAGTCTGCTGAGCATCTCCTCTACCGCCCCCCCTAGCCGTCCGCGCTTGCAACGATCGCGTCACTTCGGGGGGGTTGTACTGAAACACGACAATTGTTGGCAGCAATTCTGGCGACTGGTAGGCCACCAGCGCCCCTTTAAGCAACTTTGGACTGCGAGGAAACTCAGAGGTCATGATTGCTCTGTACCGTCACTTCTATGAGTCTGCATTCAGCTAAATATTTTCCCAAAAAATATAAACACCAGAATATTACAACTGTTAAGGAAGAACAACACCCGCTTGCTAACTAACTTCTCAGATTGTCTACCGTCCTGGCAGGAGAATAGGTCAAAAACCCCCTTGAATGAAACAAAAATAATTAAATCTAAACCTTACTTAACATGAGTACCATGCCTCCGAGCTATGTCACAAAAGTTAACGAATTACCATGCGAAATTGGTAGTGTTCAAATCTAAGGCTGAACGAGACCTAGAGCACTTTAAACCTTTGTCCTGAGAGCAAGGTCTTATGACAACAAGCGTTTGTCCTGCCATCCTGGGTTCCGTCCACATTCCTTTTTTCTCTCACCAAAGTAACAAAAAAGGGAACATATTATTATCAGTCAAAAACATTAAGTTTGTTGAAGATATCATTGGCTGAAGTTGAAAGAATTGTATTGTAGAGACTACAGATATGTTAGATCCATAGCAGAAGGATTTTAAGTTCTTCTTATTGATTATTGAGTCAGAGCGTGGCCTTTTTTCGAGGTTTACAATGGCTTTAATTAACGTAACAACAAGTGTCCAAATTGAGGGGGGGCCGCAGCAGAGCTTTAATCGAGCTATTGCCGTCGAGGCCTACGACCGAATTGAGGCGATTGTGCCGGCCGCAACACCCGCTCCCGATCCGGCAGATCCGCCTATACCGGGCGCGGCTACAGTACAAGTCCAGCCTGGCGCAGCAGCCCAGGTTCAATTTCTGCTCATGACTGCTTCGCAGTATGGCGACCATTTGACCTATAGCTTGACGGGCGGTGTCACTGATGTTGCTCTGGACGCTCCACAAATATTTTTAGGTCCTGCTGCTGTTGGGCTGCTAGATGCAGCTCCAGAATCTCTGGATTTTTCAAATGCCTCGTCAGATCCTGCGACTGTTGTCATTCTCGTGGGTAGGGACGCTACTCCATAAGGCTTTTATCGGCGGGGGAAGACCAGCCTTTACCCCAGTCGGTTATACCAATTTGCTAAATTCCGGCTACACATCTGAAGTCATACGTCTTGTATTTGCTAGTTTCATCTGTAGCAAAGTCAAAGCAAATTGGTATTAGTCGGACAGTTATCTGGCGATTTTGCCAAAACCTGCTTGCGTACCGATCGAAGGAGCAATGACCTATGCCAGTAACACCTACCTATCCTGGTGTTTATATTGAAGAAATTCCAAGTGGTGTCCGAACGATTGTTGGAGTCCCTACCTCGATCGCGGCATTTATCGATTTCTTTAGACGCGGACCCATCAATCGTGCCGTTCAGATTTTCAATATGGGTGATTTCGAGCGGGAATTTGGTGGCTTGGATACCCGCAGCGAAGCTAGCTATGCCATCCAACAATTTTTCTTGAATGGCGGGACAGAAGCCTGGGTGATACGGACTGCAGCAGACGATCCTCTGACTCCTGCAATAACCGATCCTCAGGCTGCTTCCCTCGTGCTGCAAGATGGAAGCGGTGGCAATGTCTTGCGAGTCACCGCTGGCCGGCGCATGCAAGGGGTTGCGGTAGACGATCCGGGAATATGGGGCAACAACCTTCGGATTGACATCGATTACGACACTACCGATCCGGCCACGTTATTCAATCTCACAGTTTCGGAACTAGGCGATCGCAACGGTCGCCCGGTAACTTTGCAACGTGAAGCCTATCGTAATCTGCAGGTAACAGACAGTTCGGGGGTAAGCAACAGTGCTCTCGAAGTGGTAAATGAAGGTTCGAAGCTGATTCAGCTCAGTCGGGATGCAGGCTGGCCCGAAAGTCCTCCCGCCCAAACTGGGACGACTGCCAATGGCTCTCCCAATTTGGCAGGGATTGTGGATGGGAATGAATTCAGAATTAACAATAACGTCAATTGGACAGCAACTTTAAGAGTCGACTCCGTTCCTACGACTATTCAGGAGGCTCGCACGATTCTTGAGGCCGCTATCCGCGCTATCGATCCCAACTTGCCGCTGTTGGCTGGAGCGACCGTTCAAGTAATTGGAGATCGCCTCCGCGTACTGGGCGGTGGACGCACCAGCAATACCTTCGACCCGGAATTAATTCTGGAGTTTACCGATCATTCAGGCACACCTGCTACTGCTTTCGGCTTGGAGACTTCCCTGGCTGGTGTTTCAAACAATGTCCAGCAGTATAGTGTTGGCAGCGGTACGGCAGGTACAGGTGCCCAAGGAGCCGTCGTCGAGGGAACGGATGGCAATCCGCCTGGTGCGACTGAATTGCGAGGCATACGAGATCCGGATAAATCGGGTCTGTATGCTCTCGAAGATGTCGATATCTTCAATATCCTCTGTATTCCCCGTGCTGCCGACTTGTCATCAGATAGCGAGATGGCGGCAGTCATTAGCGAAGCCACTGCTTATTGCGAGGAGCGGTTTGCCTTTTTGATTGTGGACATCCCTGCCCGAATCGATACAGTCCAGGAAGTCAAGGACTGGCTGGACCAAAATGCTACCCTGAGACATCCCAATACAGCTCTTTATTTCCCCAGACCGAGGATTCCCGATCCCCTCAATAATTTCCGCTTGAGAAGTGTTGGTGCCAGCGGCACGATGGCTGGTCTCTACGCTCGCACCGATGTCGAGCGCGGTGTTTGGAAGGCACCAGCGGGGACAGAGGCATCACTGCGGAACGTGCAGGAGCTAGATTACACCCTAACCGATCCTGAAAACGGCACCCTGAATCCATTGGGCATCAATTGCCTGCGAACCTTTCCCATCTACGGCAATATCAGTTGGGGGGCGCGTACCCTGATGGGGGCCGATGTGCAGGCTTCGGAGTGGAAATACGTTCCCGTACGCCGCATCACTCTGTTCCTGGAACAGAGCTTGCTCAGAGGCACCCAATGGGCAGTTTTTGAACCCAATGACGAGCCTCTATGGGCGCAACTGCGGCTCAACATTGGCGCCTTCATGCAAAACCTCTTCCGTCAGGGGGCATTCCAGGGCAGGTCGCCACGAGAGGCTTACCTGGTGAAATGCGATCGCGAAACCACTACCCAGAACGATATCAATCTGGGCATTGTGAACGTCATTGTAGGCTTTGCTCCCCTCAAGCCGGCAGAGTTTGTGATTCTCAAAATTCAACAGCTAGCCGGACAAGTTCAGACATAAGGAGGAACACCTATGGCCGAGTTAGTGGCAAGACCCAACCGCTACGACCCTTACAAAAACTTCAAATTTCGAGTCAAGTTCGGGACAGATCCTAATTACGTTGCTGGTATTAGCAAGGTGGGTGCCCTGAAGCGTACGACAGAGGTAGTGGAGCATCGCGAAGGAGGAGACCCCAGTCTCAGCCGCAAATCCCCCGGCCGCAGCAGCTACGATGCCATCATGCTGGAACGGGGGGTGACCCACGATACGGATTTCGAAGCTTGGGCCAATAAGGTGTGGGATTTCAATGGGGGAGAGGGAGCAGAGTCCTCTCTGGCAGACTTCCGCAAAGATGTCATTATTGATGTCTTTAACGAAGCCAATCAAAAAGTCCTCTCCTACAAGGTCTACCGCTGTTGGGTTTCCGAGTATCAAGCCCTGCCCGAACTGGATGCCAACGCCAATGCTATTGCGATCCAAACCATCAAGTTGGAAAACGAAGGGTGGGAGCGAGACGTTGACTACGAAGTTCCAGAAGAACCCATGCTATAATCACCCGAACGATTCTTCTTATGAATGCGATTGAGGTTTCAATCCCCCACGGACTGACCGTTGGCAACGGAGAGTGGTTCCGCACCGCTCAACTTCGGCCTATGTGTGGATTGGACGAATCGTTCTTGCTCGAACAGACCCGTTCCTCATCACCAGCAGCTCGTACCACAGATCTGCTGACTCGCTGCCTGATTCAGCTCGGCCCTCTGCGTCCCGTCACCCCCAAGCTGGTCAGGTCACTCCCCGTCGGCGATCGGGAAGCTCTGCTGCTACACCTACGTCGCTTAACGGTGGGCGATCGCCTCGACTGCATCTTGAACTGTCCGAAAGCTGGCTGTGGTGAGAAGATGGAGCTAACCCTGAAGGTGAGCGAGTTACTCCAGCCCCCTTACACTGACGTCCGAGAGGAATATGAAACGACTATCAAAGACGGAGATCGCGCTTACCGGATTCGCTTTCGCTTGCCCACGGGGGAGGATCAGGAGACAGCAGCCGTTTTGGCCAGCGAGAGCTTGGAGGAAGCTGTCAACACATTGTTGAAGGGGTGTATTGACCAAATAGAGATCGCCGACGGACCGCCAGAGCGATCGCCGCAGGCCCTACCGCAGGCAGTACTGAAGGGCCTCCCGCAGGTGATGAGCGAACTCGATCCGCAAGCAGAACTGCGTCTCAATCTCACCTGTCCTGCCTGCCATACTCCGTTTAGTGTCCTGTTCGACGCAGCGGATTACTTATTTAGAGAGTTAGCTGGTCAGGGGCTCTCCCTCTACCGGGAAGTCCATACCCTTGCTCTACATTACCACTGGAGCGAAGCGGAAATCCTGAGGTTGGCGAGAAGCAAGCGCCGCCTCTACCTCAATTTACTGGCAGAAACCACAAGCACGGGAAAAGCACAATGAACCACTTCTTAACCAATCTAGTTCGTCGAGGTGCAGGGCTATTGCCCCCTTCCTCCCCGCAGCCAGAATTTCTGCCAACCTTTGCTACGCAGCCCAAAGCAACTGGAGCATCAGAACCTCTGCCGCCGTTATCAGGCAGTCTTCCCCTCGATTCTCTCCCATCGCAGGAGGTTTATGGAGAGTTCTTCGACCCCTTTGATGAAATTGCGTCGCAATCTTTTCTGGAAGGCACTCTCCCACCTCCATCTACCCCAGGAATCCAGAGAACCTCTTCGCAAGCCCTCCCAACTGAGCGCCAAACCAATCCGTCTACTTCAGAAGCTGAAGCGATCGCCAGGTCAGCCGCAGATAACGTTTCTTTGCAGCCGCGATCGCAAACGCCGATTCTCAATCAACCTCCGTCAAAGCCAACAAAACCAACGGCAGTTTCTCCTCAGATTACCGATCAAACGAATCAGTCTAGCTCCAGATTGAATTCAGTTCGGTCTTTACAGGAAGAGTCTGTACCTAGTGATATTAGTCAATCCCCATTGTCCGAACAGACCGTACAGAAAGCCCCTAGCCCTCCACCCTTAACTTCGCCAAGCAATTTAGAGTCCCCAGCCTCACCCCATACTGTCCAACTGTTCGCAGAGGTCACAGGGCGTTCTGTTACTCCGGCAAAGAATGACTCCCAGCTCCAACCTTCTCGGCAGAATCCCGATCTGGGCTCATTTGAACAGCCGATTTCCCCAGCTGCACCTCCGCCCCAGTCACCCCCTTTGCCATCTACCCCCAACCCTCCAGTAACACCGATAGCCGCTAGTGTGGAGCAACCGGAAACCTCGCTTCTACCGGCCCATCAAACTTCACAACCTCTTCCAGGAACACCTACTTTTCGAGATCGCGCTATGCCGTCGGAACCTCCCATCCAGGTGCGCATTGGGCAAGTGGAAGTGCGGATGACACAACCAGCCATTGCCCCACTACCAGCCCCTTCTACACCCAAGCCAAAGGATTTTTCCGAATTCGCGCTGGCTCGGAGCTACTTAGACAGAATCTGGTACTGACCGAGGAGCAATCGTGAGCAATTACCGCGCCATTGCTGGAGTGACTGCTAGCTTAAGAAATCTTCTCCGAGACCGCATGGAGAGTCCGGTCACGGTTACGATTGCTCCCCCCGATGTGCTGGTGGATGGCCTCAACGCAGAGCGGGTCAATCTCTATCTCTATCAGGTGAACGAGAATGAGTTTCTGAAAAATCAAGAGATTCCCGGACAAGGGTCTCCTTCTGCCTACGGTCACCCTCCCCTCTCGTTGAACCTGCATTATTTACTCACCGCCCACGGTAGTTCCGAGACTGCCGAAACGGGAGACTTGGAGGCCCAAGAAATCTTGGGCGATGCTATGCGAGTGCTGCACGATTTTGCGATCGTGACCGATCGGCTGTCGATCGTTAGGCCATCTGTCGGCACGGTAGGAGATCCCCTTCTGGATCCCAGCCTATTGGGAGAGTTCGAGCAAGTGAAACTATCCCTGCACCCCCTATCTTTGGAAGCCTTGAACCAAATTTGGAGTGCTTTACCGAATAGCAACTTCCGTCGCTCCGTCGCCTACGAGGCTTCTGCGGTTCAAATCGAAAGTCTGCAGCTGCGATCGCAAGCCTTACCGGTGCGGGAGCGGCGGGTCTACGCCCTCCCCTTCCGCAGCCCTCAGATTGCAGAAGTATACCGCACCCCAGAAATCTTGGGGGCGCGCAGCCCCGCTGCCGAAGTTGGGGATACCCTCAGGCTGCAGGGCACGAATCTAGCGGCGTTCTCTACAATTGTTTTGTTAGGAACCCAGAGCGCCGCGATTGTGTCCCAAACTCCCACCCAACTGGACGTCACCGTACCGGGGACCCTCTCAGCCGGCATCCATCCGGTACATGCGGTCCACGAACTGATGCTCCCCACCGTAGAAGGGCAGCCCGATGAGCCCCATCGAGTCTTTCGGTCCAATACCCTAGCCTTCCAGCTCATTCCGCAGATTGCCTCGATCGCCCCAGCCAGCGCTGGTCCGGGCGATCTCGTCACGGTGACGGTCAACCCACCGGTAACCGCCAATCAGGATGCCTACTTGTTGCTGGGGGACTATACGATTCCGGCCAATGCCGTTGCTCCAGATGCCCCCCCTCGCACGGCGATCGAATTCACCCTCCCGGCAGGCTCCGACGCAATTCCAGCTGGCGATTACTTCCTGCGGGTGCGGGTTGATGGAGCTGAGAGTCGTCTCGATTTAGATCCCCTGACTGGCCTCTTCACTGGTCCTCTCTATACCCTGACATAATCCCCTCATGCTGCAGACAGAGACCCTCCTCACCGCCGAACAATGGTATGCCGCCAACGGTCAATACCTGGCTCTGGAGGTGACTCGGATGCGGCTACTTTTACAGCGGCGGGTGTTGTGGTTGCGCAGCCTCTGGACCCACGATCCCTTGCAAGAGTCCGCCCTGCCCGTCATCAGCGATGCCGAAGCGGACGGGCTGCTGTCTGGGGAGAATCGCCAGGCGGAAGCACGGTTTTATCGGGAGGATCCGCAGGCGATCGCCTTAAGTGTTCGCTTGCAGGAGGCCGAACAGGCTGTAGCCGCCCAACAGCAAACTTTGTTGAACGCAGGTACGCCCCCAGCTTTGGAGGAGATTGTCAACCGATTTGGTCTCACCCCCTTTGAACGGCACGTGCTGTTGCTCTGTCTAATGCCAGAGCTGGAGCCCGGTTTCCGCCGCTTGTATGCCTATCTCCAGGACGACGTTACCCATCAATACGTCACCCCCCATCTGGCCTTGTCGGTCTATGGGGCTGGCGATTTGCAAACCCTACCTACCCCTGATGCTTTCTTACCTACCTCTCCCCTGCGCCGATTTCAGTTGATTGTTCTGGACAACGCTCCCCTGCCCGCCACAGCTCTGGCGAGCTATCCGCTAAGGATAGACTGGCGAATCGTCGATTATGTGCGGGGGATAAACCGCTTGGACGAACGACTGTCCGGTCTGCTGAAACCCGTGTTCCCGACCGGACTCTCTGCCGGACAACGCAATCTAGCAGAACAGTTGGAGCAATGGCTCAGGATCCACATACAGCAGGCCAGTTGGCCATTGCTCAATTTGATTGGGGATGCCGATGCCGGACAGCGATCTATTGCGGCGGAGGTGGCGCAGCGGATCGGGTTGAATCTCTACCAACTCTCTCCCCTACGTCTACCTGGTCCGGGCCTTGAGCGGATGCAATTGTTGCACTTTTTGGAACGGGAAGCGGTTCTCTCTCAGTTGGCGATTTATCTCAACGCCAGTCAGGTAAAGGGGGACAGTGCCGATGATGCCAACCTGCGGCAGGCGGTCACGGAGATTGTCGAACAGTTGGGGACGTTTGCGATCGTCTGCAGTCGGGAGCGGTGGCCTGCCGAACGCACTATGTTGATGGTGCGAGTGACCAAACCCGATTCCTCTGCTCAACTGGAGTTATGGCATCAGGGGATGACTGCTATTCCCCACGCTGTTGGCGATCACTTGGAGGAGATCGTGCAGCAATTCGACCTCGGCCCCGAGCAGATCGAGCGGGTGGTGGATATTGCTTGGAATCGAGCTAAACTGCGGGATAGCGCCTCCACCTTATCGGGGGCGGATCTGTGGTCGGCTTGTCGCGAGCTGACAGGGTGTCAGTTAGAACCGTTGGTCCAGCGGCTGCACCCCAACTATGGCTGGGACGATATTGTTTTGCCAGCCGATTTGGAGCGACAGTTGCGGGATATTGCCGATCAAGTCACCTATCGCTCCCAGGTTTACGAGAAATGGGGGTTTGGGGCCAAGCTCAATCGAGGGAGGGGCATCGGTGCGCTGTTTGCCGGTCCCAGCGGTACGGGTAAGACCATGGCTGCTGAGGTCTTGGCCAATCACCTACAGCTCGATCTGTATCGGGTCGATTTATCGGGAGTAGTGAGTAAGTATATTGGCGAAACTGAGAAAAACCTGCGGCGGGTATTCGATGGGGCAGAACAGAGTGGGGCAATTTTATTTTTTGACGAGGCGGATGCCTTGTTTGGCAAGCGCACAGAGGTGAAAGACAGTCACGACCGCTATGCTAATATTGAAGTGAATTATCTGTTGCAGCGGATGGAAGACTATCGGGGGCTAGCCATATTGGCTACCAATCGGAAGTCGGCCTTGGACCAAGCCTTTTTACGGCGATTGCGCTTTTTACTTGATTTTCCCTTCCCCGATACCCAACAACGCGGTTATATTTGGCAAAAGGCTTTTCCGGCCCCCACCCCCATTGCCAACCTGGATTACACGTTCCTCAGCCGTCTGGAAATTACCGGAGGCAATATCAAAAATATTGCGCTCAACGCTGCGTTTCTGGCGGCGGCGGCAGGGGGCTCGGTAGAGATGGAACATCTGCTCCTGGCGATCCGGCGAGAGTACGACAAAATTGACAAGCTGGTGCAGCAATTGGAGTTTGGATCCTATTACGAGGCTGTAAAATCATGAATTCCCCCCGCTATCTAGTCGATATCGATCGCCTCATCCTGACGGATATGGGAATCCCCCCCGAGCGGGCCGAACTGTTACGGGCTCGGGTGGAGATTGAGTTGCAGCGACGCTTGGAGCGGATGCCGCTGAGCCGGGAAAGTCTCGGGAATGCACCAATCCGCGTACCGCCGATTTCAGTGACTGGGTCTGCGAGCGATCGCCAGTTAGCCAGTCATATTGCCCAGGGTATTGCTCGGTCAATGGGTGAGCAATAGCACTTGAGTTCGATGGAGGGAAGGACATGTCTAAATTTGCTCAACAGCAGCGTCGAAGTCGGAGTGATTCTCTTGCGATCGCCTCACAGGCAGGAGAATCGACCTCCAAAAACCTCACCAATACGCAGCGCTTAGGACAAAGACCCACTTGGGGCAATCAGGCTACCCAGCGGTTATTAATCTCATCGTCAGGGCAGTTGATTCAGCGTCAAGTGGAATCAGAAGAAGAGGAGGAAGAACTGCTTCAGCCGAAACTGCTGGGCGATCACCATCCACTTCCCATTCAACGTAAATGCGAACAATGTGCGCAAGAAGACGAAACTGCAATCCAGACGAGGTTGCGCGTTAGCCAGCCCGGAGATAAATACGAACGAGAGGCCGATCGTATTGCCGACCAGGTAATGAGGATGCCAGAGCCTGACGTTCAACCTGTTTTTGAACATGAGAACGAGAAAGAAAACATTCAAACAAAGACCATTTCTAGCCAAATTTCTCCTCTCATTCAGAAACAGATTGAGTCTAAGGGGATTAAGCCGCAAGCAGCGGGTCTAGCCACCCAAGGTGGCAGAACATTGTCACTTGCTGAGCGTGCCTACTTTGAACCTCGATTTGAGCGTGACTTCTCGGACGTACGTGTCCACAACGATTCCCAAGCTCATTTAGCTGCTGAGTCCATCAATGCACGCGCCTTCACCCTCGGCACCCACATTACCTTTGGGCGAGGTGAATACCAACCCAATACCTCTTCTGGACGCCGACTTTTTGCCCACGAGCTCACCCATGTAGTGCAGCAGGCCGGTGGTGCGCATCCCAAA
>JAAUXZ010019830.1_pt1 | contig 11113 bp, 11 predicted proteins | sample 7278131 | NCBI WGS metagenome assembly JAAUXZ01 (sample SAMN14350119, study PRJNA611818) | marine sediment metagenome | isolation source: surface marine sediment (3m) | place: French Polynesia: Moorea | collected 2018-08
GAGGAGATCATGCGGCAGTACGGCGAACTTGTCGGCAAGCGGCCGCGCATCCTGCCGGTACCGGTGCTGACGCCTCGCCTGTCGTCCTACTGGCTACGACTCGTAACCACCGTACCAACCAACATCGCGCGAGCACTGATCGACGGCTTGTCGCAAGACGTCATCGCCTACGACGATCGGCTGCAGAAACTGGTTCCGCAGAAGCTGCTGGGATTCCGCGCGGCGGCCCGCGAAGCACTCGATGCCGAACGCCGGCACGCGGTACCGGCACACTGGGTCGAGGGCGCCGTCGCGTGCCGCGAGTTTCGCCCCGAATATTCCTACTACGCCAAGCGAGCGGGTGCCGAGGCCAGCACCGACCTCGACCCGGCGGCATTATGGCGTGTCATCTGCCGGGTCGGTACGAACGGCGACTTCTTCTATGCCGGATGGCTCTGGTGGCCGCGCAGGGTACTCGACTGGCTGGTCGGCGGTCCCAGCTTTCGCCGGCGGCGGCGCCACCCGGACGAGCTGCGCGTCGGTGACGTCGTCGATGCCTGGCGCGTGATCGGGCTGGAGCCTCGCAAGCGTCTGACGTTGCTCATGGAGATGAAGGCACCCGGCGCCGGGGTTCTCGAATTCTCGGTCGACGAAGACGCCCGCGTGCTGCGCATCGACGCACACTTCCACCCTGCAGGCGCCTGGGGATTGCTCTACTGGTACGCCCTGCTGCCGTTCCACGACTTCATCTTCAACGGCATGACGCGGGTCATCATCCGGCGGGCGACCGCCGAATCCTAGCTGTTATTCACCAGCAGGTTGTTCACCCTCGGATTCCGGTCGATCGCGAGAGAATTCCGTGGCAAGAGCCGGGGAGGGATCAGGCAGCCGAACACGCCTCGCGAGTTCCGTCCTGGCCACGTAGTTTGATCAGTCTGCTGCTCGGCTACAGATTCGGCTGCCTGATCCCTCCCCGGCTTTCGCCATAGCGTCGTTGCACATCCGGAACGCGCGACGTGCTGACGCGGGCGCGACGGATAACACTCCTGAATCTTTAGCCGCAGGCGTGTGAGGGAGTGTTATCCGCCGCGTCCGCCCTTGGAACGTGTCAGGTGGCTGACATCCAGTGTGAACAACCTGCTGGTGAGTAACACCTAGCCTCTGGACCGCCTGATCCTGTAGGCTTGCGGTTTTCCCGAGCAGACAGCAACAATGAGCAGTTCCTACAAGCCCGAAATCGTCGAGCGCGAGGCCCAGGAGCACTGGGCCGTGGCGCGCAGTTTCGAAGTCGACGAGGACCCCGGCAAGGAAAAATTCTACTGCCTGACCATGTTCCCGTACCCCAGCGGCAGGCTGCACATGGGGCACGTCCGGGTACTGACAATCAGCGACGTCATTGCGCGATACCAGCGTATGCAGGGCAAGCACGTGCTGCAGCCGATGGGCTGGGACGCCTTCGGCATGCCGGCCGAGAACGCCGCGATCAAGCACGGCGTGGCACCGGCGGAGTGGACCTACAGGAACATCAAGGAAATGCGCGGCCAGCTGGACCGCCTCGGCTACGCCTACGACTGGACACGTGAGATAACGACCTGCCGGCCGGAGTATTACCGTTGGGAACAGTGGCTGTTCACGAAGATGTTCGAGAAGGGACTGGTCTACCGCAAGAACTCGATCGTGAACTGGGACCCGGTCGACCAGACGGTGCTCGCCAACGAGCAGGTGATCGACGGTCGCGGCTGGCGGTCCGACGCGCTCGTCGAGCGCCGCGAGATTCCGCAGTGGTTCATGAAGACGACGGCGTACGCCGACGAGCTGCTCGACGAACTCGACCGGATGCCGGGCTGGCCCGATTCAGTGAAGACGATGCAACGCAACTGGATCGGGCGATCCGAGGGCGTGGAGCTGTCGTTCGACGTCGCCGGCGAGGACGAACCCCTGACCGTCTACACGACGCGCCCCGATACGTTGCTGGGCGTTACGTTCATGGCGGTGGCCGCGGAGCATCCGCTCGCCGAGAAGGCCGCAAAAGGCGACGCCGCAATCGCCGCTTTTGTAGAGGAATGCAAGCAGACCGACGCCGCCGAAGCGACGCTCGAGACGATGGAGAAAAAGGGCATGCCGCTCGGCATCTCTGCTATCCATCCACTGACTGGCGAGGAGGTGCCGCTGTGGGTCGCGAATTTCGTGCTGATGAGTTACGGCACCGGCGCCGTCATGGCAGTACCCGGTCACGATGAACGCGACTGGGAGTTCGCAAAGAAGCACGGCATTCCGATCAAGCAGGTCATCGCGCCGGCGGACGGCACCGAGATCGATATCCAGGCAAAGGTGTTCGTCGACAAAGGCGTGCTCGTCAATTCCGGCAAATTCGACGGTCTCGATTTCGACGGCGCGTTCAACGCTATCGCCGACCACTTCGAGGAAACCGGTCGCGGTCGCAGGACCGTGAATTACCGGCTGCGCGACTGGGGCGTATCGCGACAACGATACTGGGGCGCGCCGATTCCGATCATCTATTGCGAGGACTGCGACGCCGTGCCGGTGCCCGAGAAAGACCTGCCCGTCGTCCTGCCGGAGGACGTGCACGTAACGGGCGCAGGGTCGCCGCTCAAGGACATGCCAGAGTTCGTCGATGTCGCCTGTCCGAACTGCGGCAAGGACGCGCGGCGCGAAACCGATACCTTCGACACGTTCGTCGAATCGTCATGGTATTTCGCGCGCTACGCCTGTCCTGACAGCAACGACGCGATGCTGGATGAGCGCGCCGCCTATTGGACGCCGGTCGACCAGTACACTGGCGGCGTCGAGCACGCGATCCTGCATCTCCTGTACTCGCGCTTCTTCCAGCGCGTCATGCGCGACGAGGGCCTGACGGACGTCGCGGAGCCGTTCACCAACCTGCTGACACAGGGCATGGTGTTGAAAGACGGCGCCAAGATGTCGAAGAACAAGGGCAACGTCGTCGATCCGCAGGAGTTGATCGAGCGCTACGGTGCGGACACGGTGCGCCTGTTCATGATGTTCGCGGCGCCGCCCGAGCAGGCGCTCGAGTGGTCGGACGACGGCGTGCAGGGCAGCTTCCGATTCCTGAAGCGCTTCTGGAACGCGGTTTCCGAGCATGCTTCGTCGGGGCCAGTGGAAGCGCTGGACAAAGCTGCGCTCGATGATGGCCAGAAGGAACTGCGGCACAAGACACACCAGACCATCGCAAAGATCTCGGACGACCTCGGGCGTCGCTACAGCTTCAACACCGCCGTCGCCGCATCGATGGAACTGATCAACGCCATCAACAAGTTCGACGACACGTCCACACAGGGCCGCGCAGTAGTGCTCGAGGCGCTCGAGGCGGTCGTGCTGATGATGTCGCCGATGACACCGCACATCTGCCATGCGCTCTGGGAAACACTCGGCCACGAGACGGCGCTGATCGACGAACGCTGGCCGGCATTCGACGAGTCCGCGCTGGAACTCGATATGATCGAACTCGTCGTCCAGGTCAATGGCAAGCTGCGCGGTCGGGTTCCCGTTCCGGCCGATGCCGACAAGGCAACGATCGAGGAACTGGCAGTTGCCGACGATAACGTGCAGCGCTTCGTCGAAGGTAAGGAAATACGCAAGGTCATCGTCGTACCAGGCCGCCTGGTGAACATCGTTGTCTAGGCTCTGGCCTCTTGCGTTGATCGGCCTGCTGTCCTCCTGCGGTTTCCATCTGCAGGGCGCGGTGAACACGCCCGCGGAGATGCAACGCACCTATATCGATACCGGCGACCGGCACAGTCGCTTCTATCGAGCGCTGCGTATAGGGCTGCAGTCGGCTGGCGTCGACCTGGTCGATTCACCCGAGGACGCGACGGCGACCTTCACGATCAGTTTCGACGAGACCGATCAACGCGTGCTGTCGGTGTCCGCGCGCAACGTGCCTACCGAGTACGAGGTCTACTACACGATCCAGTACGCCATCGACAGCGGAACGAATCGGCTGCTGGAGCCGCAGACCCTGACCGTCACCCGGGACTACACCTACGACGAGCTGTTCGTGCTCGGCAAGGCGCGTGAAGAAGAGCTGTTGCGGGACGCCTGCGTCGATGACCTCGTGCGAATCGTTCTGAAACAGATCTCGACCCTTTAAAATCCATGCTGCTTGTCCGGGACATCCCAATGCAGGAGCTGCAGGGAATGCTGCAGCGTTATTCGCTGTACCTCACGCGACTCGAAGACGCCGCGCCGGTCACCGGTAGTTACTGGGGTGACTGCGAGGCCGGAATCGTCGGAGATACGGTCTTCGTGCGCAGCGACACGCCGATTCACTCATTGCTGCATGAAGCCTGCCACGTGATCTGCATGACAACCGAACGTCGCCGAACGCTGTTCCGCGACGCCGGCGGCGATGACCTCGAAGAGGCGGCGGTTTGTTACCTGCAGATCCTGCTGGCCGATAGTATCGCCGGTGCCGGGCGGCAGCGGATCATGCAGGACATGGATGCCTGGGGTTACAGCTTCCGCCTGGGCAGCACCCGGGCGTGGTTCGAGGAAGACGCCGAAGATGCGCGAGAATTCCTTTTAGAACAGGGGCTTATCGACGATAGCGGGGAACCCACTTTTCGCCTCAGGTCATGAAGGCATAGCGCGGTGTATAGTTTCGTATGATCTGGCTGCGCTACCTCGTCTACTTCATCGCGATCGCATTCGTTACCTGGGCGCTGACGCACATGGAGCTGGCTTCCCCGGGCAGCCTGAAACTCCACATTGTCCTGAGTGACACGGACGTCTACGGCACCAGCGAGTTCTCCCCTGTCGAGATAATCCAGGCGATCATCCTGGCGGTCTGCGGCGTGATCATGGCCTGGGTCGCACGATACTGCCCGTCGCAAAGACCCATTGCTTTCGGCTTTGGCGGCATGGCGCTGGCTTTCCTGATCCGTGAGCTCGACTATTTTCTCGATCGACTCATCGCCGACAATCTCTGGCAGGTGCTGATCGCCATCGTCGGTGCGTTACTCATCGCGTACACCTACCGGCATCGTCGCCGCTTGAGGATCGGCCTCGCGCGCATCTGGCCTTCGCCCGGCCTGACGCTGCTGTTTGCCGGCGCTGTCATCCTGTTTGCATTCGTGCGTCTCGTCGGTCACGAACCCCTGTGGATATCGATCCTGGGCGACGCGTATCAACGCATCATCAAGCTCGCGGTCGAAGAGTTTATCGAGCTGATCGGTTACTTCCTGTGGATGATAGGTACCGTCGAATATGCCTTGCAGGCGCGCGCGATCGCCTACCGGGAGCCGCAGCCTGCCGCGCAACGGCTCCGGGAGAAGCGACGGCATGACGCAGAGGGACGGTTCTAGTTTCAAGCAGCGCTGATCAGCACTGGATTAACGGCGCCGATCCCGGGAAAGACTCACTCGCTCCGCGGGTTCATCCTTGCCGCAAGCGATCGGCCGACATGCTTCGTCGGCGGACTGACTCGCTACGCTCGCTTTATGTCCTGCCAACGAACATCTCGTCCGCTCGCCCACGACCCGTGTCACGGTTGATCACCGCATTCGTGGATGTCGCGGATTGCCGTTGCTCGTGAGCGCCACAGTGATCGGGGCGTCGAGCGCGGGGAAATCGCGCGAAGCGACTTCGCGGACGCGCGGAGCGAGCGGGATATTCGCCGCGATCGACGCCTCTAACAAAGTGTTCGGCGGTGTGGCCGGCCCGTCAAAGGATTGTGGGATTGGGGGCGTCGCCGTAGACGTCTTTCGGATCGAATACTTTTTCGGTGTCGGTCCACTCGAGATCGACATGACCGTCGGCCTGTTTCGCCGCGTAATCGTCCGCGACCGGGACCTTGCGGTAGAAGCAGCTCCGGTAGCCGACGTGGCAGCTTGCACCGCCGGCAACGTCGACGCGTAGCCAGATGCAATCCTGGTCGTCGTCAACCAGCAGCTCCCGCACGGTCTGCACGAGCCCGCTGGTGGCACCTTTGTGCCAGAGCACCTGGCGGCTGCGGCTGTAGTAGTGGGCCTCGCCGGTGCTGATCGTCAGCTGCAGTGCCTCGGCGTTCATGTAGCCCTGCATCAGCAGTTCGCCGGAGTCGGCGTCCGTCGTGACGACAGTGATCAGGCCGCGGTTGTCGAACTTCGGCGCGAGTTCGTTGCCTTCCTCGACCTGCTCGATGGACTTGCGGGGTTGAAATCGGACTGGCGCGACAGACATTGTTTGTCCTCGAGGTTTTGTGATCGGGCCCGGAAGGATACCGAGCGTAGCGATGACCGGCAATATTGCTATGATTGCCTTTTTTTCCGGCCGGCAAGAATGAAATGACGATACAGCTGCACGACACGCTCCAGGGCAGGAAAGTCCCCTTCGAGCCGCAGAAAGCGGGCGAGGTGACGATGTACCTGTGCGGGCCGACCGTCTACAACTATGCGCACATCGGCAATGCCAGGCCGGCAGTCGTGTTCGACCTTCTCGCGCGCGTGCTGCGGCGTCACTACAAGCTCACCTTCGCGCGAAATATCACGGACGTCGATGACAAGATCAATGCCGCGTCCCTGGAGACCGGCAAGCCAATCGAGACGATCACGGCAAAATATATCAAGGCCTATAACGACGACATGGGCGCGCTGGGTGTCCAGCCGCCCGACGTCGAGCCGTATGCGACGCAGCACATCGACGTCATGATCGCGATGATCGAGAAGTTGCTCGCCAAAGGCTTCGCCTACGAGGCAGAGGGGCACGTCCTGTTCGACGTCGCATCCTATGATCGTTACGGCGAACTGTCGAAGCGTGACCTGCGCGAGATGATCGCCGGCTCGCGCGTCGAGGTCGCGCCCTACAAGAAGTCCGCACAGGACTTCGTGTTGTGGAAACCATCGACACCGGAACTGCCCGGCTGGGATTCCCCCTGGGGCCGCGGCCGCCCGGGATGGCACATCGAGTGCTCGGCGATGGCGGAAAAGCACCTCGGTGACACCATCGATATCCACGCCGGCGGCCAGGACCTGGTCTTCCCGCATCACGAGAACGAATGTGCCCAGAGTGCCTGCGCGCACGGTGGGGCGCCGTTCGCGCGTTACTGGCTGCACAATGGTTTCCTGAGCATCGACCAGACCAAGATGTCGAAGTCGCTCGGCAACGTGCTGCTCGTGCACGACCTGATCGAGACGATTCCCGGCGAGGTGATCCGGTTGGCGTTGTTGAGCGCGCACTATCGCCAGCCGCTTGACTGGTCGGGTGAGACGATCGAGTCTGCACGCAAGATGCTGGACCGATTGTACGGCGCGGTTCGGGGCATCGACGTGTCCGACGGGGCGCGTGCGGCGGCAGAGGTGCCGGAGGCGCTGGTTGCTGCGCTCGAAGACGATCTCAATACTCCGAAGGCGCTTGCCGAGTTTTTCGCGCTCGCACGCAGCCTGAACAAGTCGAACGACCCGCAGGAAATCGAATCGCTGGCAGCGCAGATGTATGCCGCGGGCGAGTTAATGGGGTTGCTGACGACGGATCCGGAATCGTGGTTCGCGGGCCACGTGGAGGGCGAGGTTTCGTCCGATGAGATCGAGGCCCTGATCGCGAAGCGTAATGAGGCGCGGGCGAACAAGGACTGGGCAGCCGCCGACGGATATCGCGACGAGCTGAAGGACTTAGGGATAAGCATCGAGGACGGGCCGCAGGGCACGACCTGGCGCCGGAGCAACTGACGATGCCGAGTGAAGTACAGCAGGCCCAACAGGAGCTCATCGACGAATTCGCCCTGTTTGATGACTGGATGGACCGCTACCAGTACCTGATCGATCTCGGGCGGCGCCTGCCCGAGTTTCCAGAATCCCAGCGCACCGAGGAGAATCGCATACGCGGCTGCCAGTCGCAGGTCTGGTTCGTCGCGGACAAAGACGACGGCCGACTGGAGTTCAAGGCGATCAGTGACGCGGCAATCGTGTCCGGGCTGATCGCGCTGCTGCTCAGGCTGTACAGCGGGCGTTATCCTCAGGACATCCTCGACACGCCGCCGGATTTCGTCGAGGCGCTGGAGCTGCAGAGTCACCTCAGCCCCACGCGCAGCACCGGCCTGTCATCGATGCTGGAGGCGATCCGCGGCTTCGCCGCCGAGGCGCTCGAGGCGGCGTAATGCCCAACGCCGTCAGCCGCTTCCTGGCCTGGCCGCTGATCTGGCTCGTGAAGTTCTACCGTTTCGCGATCTCCCCATGGCTCGGCGGCAACTGCCGCTTCCAGCCCACCTGTTCTGAATACGCTATCGAGGCGCTGAAAACCCACGGAGCGCTGCGCGGCGGTTGGCTTGCGGCGCGACGGATATCGCGCTGCCACCCATGGGGGGGCTCGGGTTACGACCCGGTGCCTGGTAGCGATGAAGCCGACTGACGGTCTGCGAGCCATCCTCTACCCGCTGAGTGAACCGGCGGTGCTCGTTCCCCTCATCGTGTTCTGGCTGCTGATCGCGCTGGCAACGGCCGCCGGCCTGCTGGGCCTGTGGCTGTTGATCGTCATCGTCCCTGCCGTTTTCCGTTACCTCGTGTTCCTGCTGGAAGCCCGGGCACGCGGAAAGGCGCCCGACACGCCGGGTATCGAGTTCTTCAGCCTGGTCGGCAGTGCCTGGACCCTGTTCCCGGTGCCGATCGTGCTGCTGCTCGTCTGGATGGTCGTCGCCACTTGGGAGGGTCTTGGTGCGGGATGGGCGCTATTGCCGATGCTGTTTGGCAGCGTGTTCTTCCCGGTGTCGATCGCGGTACTCGCGATTACGCACTCGCCACTGCAGAGCCTAAATCCCGTTGCGCTGTATCGCCTGTTGCACCAGTGCAGGAGAGACTTCTGGATCGCAACGGCATTCATCTTCGTCGCAGCATGGCTGTCGGTGCAGGCGGAGATGCTGCCTGCGATGCTGGCCAATTTCGTTCAGCTCTACCTGTTATTCGCTTTCTTCTCGCTGGTGGGCACGCTGATCGGGTCCCGAGGCCTGATCGAGGACGTCGACATCCCGGAAGCGCTAGGCCCGAGCGACGCCGAGGTCGAGGGAGTACTGGAAAAGACGCGGCAGCAGGACCTGAATCACGCCTACGGCTTCATCAGCCGGGACAACCGTGCCGGCGGCTTCCGCCACCTGTTCGCCCGCATCCACGAGGACCCCGATCCGGTCGCTGCCTGGGCGTGGTTTTTCAATCGCATGCTGGCCTGGGAGAACCCGATTCATGCGCTGTTTTTCGCACAGCATTACGTGCGGGACATGCTGCAACACGGCGAGAAAGTGCCGGCCGTCAAGGTCATGATGCGCTGCCGCCTCGTGGACGAGCGCTGGAAGCCCTTTCGCGAGGACCTCGCGGCCGCTATAGATGCCGCCGAACACTGCGGAAATAGCGAACTTGCGGCCGTGCTGAAGGGCGGTTGAGGCGCTACAATAGCCGCATGGACAAGCGATTGTTGGCGATTCTGCGGTGCCCGGTCACGCATAAGGGCCTGTCCGTGCTGAAAAAAGACAAGCTGCAGAAAATCAATGCGGCGATCGGCGAGGGTGGCGTCGTCAATCACGAGGGAAACCGCATCGCGGAGCCGCTGGCCGAAGCGCTGGTCACCGATGACGGCAAACGCGTGTATCCCGTGTCCGACGGCATTCCGGTGCTGCTGGAGGGCGAAGCGATCAGCATGGAGCAGCTTGCTTGAAGATACGGGCGAACCAGCTACCGGCTCACCTCAAGAAATCCCTCGCTCCCTGTTATCTCGTAAGCGGAGACGAACACCTGCTCGTCGACGAAGCACTCGACGCGATTCGGGAATCGGCACGCGAGCGAGGATTCACGACACGCGAGCTGCACGTCGCCACGACCGGTTTCGACTGGGCGCAGCTCGCCAGTTCCGGCGGCAACCTGTCACTGTTCGGCGAGTCGCGGATCATCGAGCTGCGCCTGCCGACCGGCAAGCCGGGTCGCACCGGCGGACAGGCGATCATCGATCTGGTGGAGGCCTCGGGTCCCGACACCCTGTTCATCGTCTCTGCGCCCAAGCTCGACCGAAGTTCGGCGTCGTCGAAATGGGCAAAAACGATCGATGCAAAAGGCGTTTCGCTGCCGATCTGGCCCATAGGCATCCGCGAGCTGCCCGGCTGGATCGCCAATCGCATGCGCGTCGCGGGTCTCAAGCCCGATCGTGACGCGGTCAGGCTCATCGCCGACCGGGTCGAGGGCAACCTACTGGCGGCCGGCCAGGAGATCGAGAAGCTGCGGCTGCTTTTGGGCGAGGGTCCCGTCAGCGCCGAGGACGTCAACAAGGCCGTCGCCGACAGCAGCCGTTACGACGTCTACAAACTGACCGACGCAGCGTTGGCCGGCGATGCCGCGCGCGCCGTCAGGATCCTTAGCGGTCTACGCGCCGAGGGCGTCGAACCGGTCATCGTCATGTGGGCACTGACGCGTGAGCTACGTGTACTGACCGCGCTCGAAGACGTCGTGCGGCAGGGTGGCGATCTCGGCGGCGCAATGCAACAGCACGGAGTCTGGAGCAACCGCCAGGGACTGGTCCGAAGTTGCGTCGGCCGGCACCAGCACGGTGCATTCCGGCGCATGCTCAAGGTGACGGGGCGCGCCGATGCCGCCGCGAAAGGTCAGCGCCACGGCGATCCCTGGCAAATGGCAACCGACATCGTCGTTGGAATGGCCCGTCAATGAAGCCGCTCGGAATATTCGGTGGCACCTTCGACCCGATTCACTACGGTCACCTGCGCACCGCCTTCGAGATGCTGCAGGCCCTGCGCTTCGGGGACATCCATTTCATCCCCTGCGGCGATCCACCGCATCGTGGCACGACCTACGCCGCGGCGAGGGAGCGCTTGCGGATGGTTGAACTCGCAGTGGAGGGACAGGCGGGCTTCGTCGCGGACGCGCGTGAGCTCGATCGCGGCGGACCGTCGTACACGATCGATACGCTGGCCGAGCTGCGCACGGAATTTCCGGAGCGTTCGCTGGGTCTGATAGTCGGTATGGACGCATTCCTGGGACTGCATACCTGGCACCGCTGGCAGGAGATCCTGGACGTCGCGCACATCGTCGTTGCGCATCGCCCCGGTTGGAAGGCGCCCGATATGGGCCCGCTCGGTGACCTGATCGCGGAGCGTGGTACACACAGGATCGAGGATCTGCACGAC
>JAAUXZ010062223.1_pt1 | contig 11112 bp, 13 predicted proteins | sample 7278131 | NCBI WGS metagenome assembly JAAUXZ01 (sample SAMN14350119, study PRJNA611818) | marine sediment metagenome | isolation source: surface marine sediment (3m) | place: French Polynesia: Moorea | collected 2018-08
GGGATACTTGTCTGTAACCAATTCCTCGCCCCTGCTCCAAACAAAGTGCTGGCCTTTTCTGAAGATGACCTGCGCTCTTATTCCGTCCCATTTGTGTTCTCCATACCAATCTCTTACGTCTCCCAGTTCTCTCACATCCCCGTCTAATGCATAAGCCAGGAAGAATGGATACGGTTTAGACAGGTAATCACTTTCCCTTTCTTCTAAAACAAGATCCCTGAAACTAATTCTGCTGGGATCCCATTGTCCCATCAGTTTGTAAGCCAGTATATCCTCGTCTATACCAGTGGATTTTGATAGTGCACGGGTCATCAGCTTTTGGCTTACCCCAATGCGAAATCCGCCGGTTATAAGTTTGTTGAATACAAATCGTTCGTAGTAATTGAGTTGCTGCCAATTCTCAAAGAGGTAAGCTTTTTTGTCGTTTTCATTCTTTGGTTTTAATGCGAGCATTTCTTCCAAAAAAGCTGTCAGACTCTTTTCACTGCTTTTTTCATTTTTGTCAATTATAAGTGCAATTGTTTCAGCCAGATCTCCTACAATGTGATAGCTTTCTTCAAAAAGCCATAGCGGTATCTCCGCTAATTCTGCCGCCCACGTTCTCAGAAGTGTTGTGTTCACCGGCCTTGGTGGTCTGCGGTGGGAGAGTATGGCAATGGTCCAAACCTTATCCTTGTCATCGGCCTTTTCAAAGTAATTGGCCAGAGCCCTAACTTTTACATTTGTTTTGTTAGTGCTATCTAAGGTCCTTATGAGTTCTGCAAAGCGTTTCATTCCATTATTAGGATGACCATTGAAACCGTCATCAGATATTTGTTTCTAAATCAGAATTAATTTCTGCCAATTCACCTTCATATTGAGTGGCTTCTGTATAAGCCTCATATCCATTTTCCCTTAGAAATCTCGAAAATATGTCCGAATATCCATGTGTGCATATGACCTTTGTGGCTCCGGTAGCCTCAATACTATTGAGCAAACCACGCCAGTCACAATGATCGCTGAGTACGAATCCCTTGTCTATGGCTCTTCTCCGTCTCGCTCCCCGAAATGTCATCCATCCACTGGCCGTTGCCGTTACATAAGGAACCATTCTACGAAGCCAAGGAGAACCATGTGCACTGGGGGGTGCCAGGACTAAATTCCCGGTCAATTCTTCCTTCGTGGTTTCCTTGGTAATCCGATTGGTTTTGGGAAGTGGTACTATTTTTCTGATCACCTCGTTAAGGTTTTCAACGGCAGCGTGCGTATATATTCTGCCGATTGATGCATCCAGGTGCATTAGCAGTCTTTGGGCTTTACCCAGGCTATACCCAAAAAGTACAGAGGTAAGACCATCAGATTTATTATCGGCCCACCAGTTGTTAATTTCCTCAAACACTTCATTTTGTGAAATCCATTTGAATGCAGGCAGACCGAATGTACACTCCGTTATAAATGTATGACACTTTACAGGTTCAAATGTGGTGGCAAGTCCGTCTGGTTCAATTTTATAGTCACCGCTGAAGACCCAGACCTCACCTTTATGCTCTACACGAATTTGTGAGGAGCCAACAATATGACCTGCCGGATGCAAGCTAAATTTCACGCCGTTGATGCTAAAGCTTTCGCTCCAATCCTTGCCGTTTACACTAATATTGCCCAGACGGTGTCTGATGATAGGAATATTCCTGTGATGTGTTATGTAGCGTTTGTGCCCTGCTCTGCTGTGATCTGAATGTCCATGGGAGATAATGGCTTTATCTACAGGTCGCCATGGATCTAAATACACATCAGCAGCATCACAATAAATGCCTTTTTCAGTAAATGCCAATAGAGGCTTTGCCATCATTTAAAGGAAATCAAATTTAAAGTTAAACAAAGCTGATTCAAATCAGCGGACAAGAGTTCTAAATGAACTATCTTTATGCCCTAAAAATAAAAATATGCCGATTATAGACCTCTATTATCACAAGGAACAAAAAAGAAATTTGGCCCACTTTGCGGCAATGGTTACTTTGGCAGCTGTCGATGGTGAAATTAACCCCAAAGAGAAAGCTGTATTAGACAGATTTGCCGACAAACTTGGCATAACAGTAGAGGAGTATAAAAAGGTCATGAAAAGATCCAATAATTATCCAATAGAACCTCAAAATGATGCTGAAAAAAGACTTGAAAGGCTCTATGATCTGTTTAAAATGATATTCGCAGATCACGATGTAGACGATGACGAAATGGTTCTATTAAAGAAATATGCTATTGGTATTGGATTCCCGACTGAGAAAGTAGACAAACTTATTGAAGTGTCTGTTGCAATATTCAGTGGACGGATCCCTTTTGATGACTATGTGATGCTATTGGTTAAGCACAAATACGCCAAAATAAAATAGTGGCCAGGAAAGATTTTCTACTCTAGTCCGGAAGTTCCATTTCTGGAATTACAATCTTTTTATTGAATTTACCAGTGACTCGGATCATTACTTAAGGGCATTTAACCGATCCTGACACTCATCTCGCGTATAATGCCATAAATTTTTCTGCCTTTTCAACCATTAATCTGCTGCCGCAAAAGAAAGGGACCCGTTGGTGTAATTCGGTAGGCGGTATTTCCATGATCCTGTGATATCCGTCACTGGCCTTTCCACCGGCCTGCTCAGCTAAAAAGGCCATGGGATTGCATTCGTATAAAAGCCTGAGCTTACCAGTTGGCCACAAACTACTTTCAGGATATAAATAAATACCTCCTTTGATCATGTTGCGGTGAAAATCAGCTACCAGGGATCCGATGTACCTGGACGTATAAGGGCGATTATCTTCTTCTTCCTGACAGTATTTGATATAATCCTTTACTCCCTGCGGAAAATGAATATAATTCCCTTCGTTTACGGAATAGATCTTTCCGGATTCCGGGTACCGCATATTTGGATTTGACAAATAGAAGGTCCCGATAGCCGGATTTAAAGTAAATCCATTGACGCCATGACCGGTGGTATAAACGAGCATGGTTGAGGTACCGTAAATGATGTAGCCGGCTGCTACCTGATTGATTCCAGGCTGAAGAAAATCTTTTAACTGAACTGGTGAACCCGTAGGCGTAATCCGTCTGTAAATAGAGAAGATGGTACCTACCGAAACATTGACGTCTATATTGCTTGATCCGTCCAGGGGATCTATCAAGACCACATATTTATTTTGATGTTTTTCATCACTGCTGTTGACGTCTATAAAATGGTCCTCTTCTTCAGAGGCAACACCACATACAATTTCTCGGTTTTCCAAGGCTTGAATGAATTTTTCGTTAGCCAGCACATCTAATTTTTGCTGGTCTTCACCCTGAATGTTTGTATCGCCGGCTGCGCCAAGAATGTCTACTAATCCCGCTTTATTAACTTCGTGGTTTACTACTTTTGCGGCCAGTCTTATAGCATTGATAAGTTTTGATAACTCTCCGGAGGAGTATTGAAATTCGGCCTGGTTTTCAATAATAAATTCGCCGAGAGTTTTCTTTTTTAATTCCATTTGGGAAGGCTGTTTTAATTAGGCACAAATATCGTTTATTTTGTGAAACTACAACGTTTTCGTAAAATATGTGGTTACTAAATTTTTAACTTTGTGTTTTATTTGTAACAATTATGTCTTACAATATCAGAGAAGCTCGTCCAGAGGACATGGTACGGGTTTTGGAGTTGATCAAAGAACTGGCTCATTTTGAGAAAGAGCCTGATGCCGTAGAGGTAACAGTCCATGACCTTATAGATGACGGATTTGGTCAAAACAAGCTATTTCATTGCTTCGTAGCTGAAGTAGGTAGCAGAATTCAGGGTATGGCCCTGCTTTACCCGAGATACTCTACATGGAAAGGCCCTGCCATTCATTTGGAAGATCTGATTATCTCCCAGGAGATGAGGGGAAATGGAATGGGTTCAGCATTATTGGACGAAGTTGTAAAATACGGTTACAAATTAGGCGTTAAACGAATAGTATGGGAAGTATTGGACTGGAATGAGTCTGCCATCAGCTTTTATAAGAGCAAAGGAGCTAAAATACTTCCCGAATGGGATGTGGTACAATTAGATGAAGCCGGCATTCAGAATTATATGGAAAATCTATGAGGGTTTATAAATTTGGTGGAGCTTCGGTAAAGGATGCTGAAGGCGTTGCAAATGTGCTACGTGTACTCAAGGACACGGGTCATGAGAATACTTTTGTAGTGGTGTCAGCAATGGGTAAAATCACCAATGCCATGGAAGCCATCGTCAACGCCTATTTCAACAATAAGGAAAGTCAGCAATCTGCAATTGATTATGTGATAGACTTTCATCAAGAAATACTCAAGAAGCTTTTTGAGGACAATACTCATCAGGTATACAAAGAAGTCAGGATACTTTTTGATGAGGTACAGGGATTTCTGGCCTGGAATAAATCACCTAATTACAATTTTGTTTACGACCAGGTGGTCGGTTACGGTGAATTGCTCTCCACAACGATTATTAGTCATTATCTCTCTGATCAAGGACTGGCAAACACTTTGCTCGATGTGCGGAACATCATTAAAACCGACTCAAACTATCGCGATGTAAAAGTTGACTGGGAGAAAACACAAAAGCGTGTTTCTGAGAAGCTCGATACTGACAAGTTGTATATCACTCAAGGCTTTTTGGGTAGTGATGATAACAACTTCACGACCACCTTGGGGCGTGAAGGATCAGATTATACCGCGGCTATACTCGCCTACTGCCTTGATGCCGATTCAGTAACCATATGGAAGGATGTTCCAGGAGTTCTGAATGCAGACCCACGGCATTTTGAAGAAACCCAGCTACTGAACAAAATTTCCTACAGAGAGGCCATAGAGCTGGCTTTTTACGGAGCTTCCGTAATACATCCTAAAACGCTCCAGCCACTTCAACGAAAGGAGATTCCCCTTTTTGTAAAATCATTTCTGCAACCTCAAAACGATGGAACGCTGGTTGGTAAAGGTATGGCTATAGAACCGGAGATCCCTTGTTTTATAGTGAAGAAAGATCAGGTGTTAATGAAGTTGTCCTCTTTAGATTTTTCGTTCATTGTTGAAGATAGCATAAGCGACCTCTTTAAATTATTGCATGACTACCGGATGAAAGTTGATCTTATTCAGAATTCCGCAATTAGTTTTTCTGTATGTGTGGACAACCAATTTGGTAGATTAGAAGAGTTGCTTGAGATCCTGAAAGGTAGATTCAATGTTGTGCATCATGATAATGTTTCGCTCTACACGATCCGACACTTCAATTCTGATGCTATAAAGTCGCTTGAAAATGGCCGTGAAGTCTTGTTGGAACAGCGAGGTAAGGAGACCGTTCAACTGGTAGTGAAGCAGTCGAAATAGACTTTTTTAAAAACATTTGATAGATCGATCTTAGGCCTATTTTCCTATCTTTACTCTTTATTTTTTGTTGATCAATGGGATTAGTCACTGCCAAAGAGGTGGCCAAGGCTATCAGGCTGGATAAGTATGGATTTCTGGGAACCTTCATGGGTTGGATCCTTATGAAGATCTCCCAAATGTCGAGTATTAACAAGTTTTACGACAAACATCAGCATCTAAAAGGACTTGAATTCCTCGATGCCATCATAGAGCATTACGAAATTGATTTCGAGATCCCTGAAGAGGATTTTAAACGACTCCCAAAAGACGGTTCTTATATTACCATTAGCAATCATCCCTTAGGAGGTATAGATGGAGTTCTATTGCTAAGACTGATGTTGGAATACCGGCCCGATTTTAAGATCATAGCTAATTTTTTACTTCAGCGTATAGGACCTCTGGCACCATATATTCTACCGGTAAATCCATTTGAAAATCACAAGGAAGCTCAAAGTAGCATTGGGGGCTTTAAAACTGCACTAAATCACTTAAGGGAAGAACACCCGTTGGGCATTTTCCCTGCTGGGGAAGTGTCTACTTATAAAGATGGCAAACTCATCGTAGACCGCCCATGGGAAGAGGCGGCTATTAAGCTGATCCGCAAAGCTGAGGTGCCAATTGTCCCGATCTATTTTCACGCCAAGAACAGCAAATTGTTTTACAGGTTATCCAGGATCAATGATATTTTCAGGACGGCCAAGTTACCCTCTGAGTTAACCACGCAACGCAATCGGGCAATTAAAGTAAGAATAGGACAACCTATCGCGGTGAGTACACAAAAGGAGCAGGAAACCATTGAAGAATTCACAGACCTCCTTAGGAAAAAGACATATATACTGGCCAACGCCTATGAGAAAGAGCGACTAATAGACCAGTTGCCGACAACTCTTAAGATACCTAAACCTGCTAAACGAATTGCTCAGGCAGTACGCGCCGAGGTACTCGAGGGCGAGATTGAAAAATTGCGTGAAAAAGACTGCCGACTCTTAGAGAGTAAAAACTACGAAGTCTTTTTAGCGAAGCAAAAAGATATGCCCTTCATACTTAAGGAAATTGGAAGGCAGCGTGAACTTACTTTCCGTGCAATCGGCGAAGGAACGAACAATCCTATAGATCTGGACAAATTCGATACATACTACTACCATCTTTTCCTATGGGATAATAAAGAAAAGGTAGTTGTTGGTGCCTACAGAATGGGAATGGGTTCGGAGATATTTAAGAAATACGGCATAGATGGTTTCTATCTTCAGGACCTATTTGGCTTTGAAGCTGAACTGTACACCATGATGAGCCAGTCTATTGAAATGGGAAGAGCCTATATTGTAAAGGAGTATCAACAAAAACCAATGCCTTTGTTCCTTTTGTGGAAAGGGATTGTACACACTACTTTACGTCATCCTGAACACAAATATTTAATTGGAGGGGTGAGCATTAGCAACCAGTTTTCCAATTTTTCAAAGTCTTTGATGATTGAGTTCATGAAGTCTAACTACTGGGATCCTTATGTGGCCCAATATATCAGGCCGAAAAAAGAATTCAAGGTGAAACTTAAGGATGCGGATAAGGAATTTGTCCTTGACGAGACTGAAGCGGACCTGAATAAGTTCGATCGTCTAATTGAGGAAGTTGAACCTGGAAGTTTACGTCTGCCTGTACTTATAAAAAAATATATCAAACAAAACGCCAAGGTAGTAGCTTTCAATGTAGACCCCTTATTCAATAATGCTATAGACGGACTTATGTACATAAAGATTTCCGATCTTCCGGAAAGCACAGTAAAACCCGTAATGGAAGAATTCCAGGCCGAACTTGAGCGAAAATTTGTTGAGAGTAATGGCGGTATTTAGACAAATTCTTCTTTTATCAACTCGTAGATAAACGCTTTGATCTCCTCCCTGGTTTCTTGAAAAGCCTCGTGAATTTGCTCTTTTGTGCCGGACACTTTAGATGGATCCGAAAAATTGTGGTGGATCCTTAGCGCATTTTTAGAAGGTATAAAAGGACAGTTCTCCTTGGCATGGTCACATACGGTGATTATATAATCCCATTCAATACCCTCGTATTCGTCAATTAAATTGGAGGTGTGATGTGAAATATCTATTCCATCTTCCTTCATGATAGCTACTGCACCTGGGTTGAGTCCGTGGGTCTCAATACCGGCACTGTAAACATTATCCGCCCCGTGCAAAAAGTCTTCCAGATAACCATGGGCCATCTGGCTTCTACAAGAGTTACCGGTGCAAAGGACCAATATATTTCTCATAACCTGGATTTTGAAAGCGTGAAAGTAAGAATTTTGATGTTTCCTTAATGTTATTTTTAGTCTTGCCCAACAGTCGGGCTGCGACGTTCATATAAAAGGTTGTCTTTCCAGGCACCGTGAAGCTTACCTACTTTTTCCCTGTATCCGATCTTTCTAAATCCAACTTTTTCATGCAACTTAATACTACCAATATTTTCAGGGAAAATGCCAGATTGCAGTGTCCAGAGACCTACTTTTTCACTTTCCAGGATCAAATTGTCCATCAGCAATTTACCGATTCCCAGACCGTGATAACCAGTTCCTACATATACACTTACTTCACCCACACCCCCGTATACGCATCTGCTTGAAACCGGTGACAGGGCTGCCCATCCGGCAATACGCCCCTCTCGTTCTGCCACGAGTCTGCATGATTCTAAATGGTTCTTATCCCATACATCATATGGAGGGGTGCTGGTTTCAAAAGTAGCATAACCGGTAGCAATTCCCTCCATATAAATGGCGGCAACTGACTCCCAGTCAGTATTGTGCATAGGGCGTATACTTACCATGGATTTCTTCTTAGCAGCAGGCACTTTGCGGAGGGCAGCATTCCTCTTCTTTTTCAGGCGTTGCACAAGCCTCCCTTGCCTTACAGTCGGTCTTGTTAACAGCTAATTTAAGTATTAGCTCTTTATCGGTATAGGTAAATTCCGAGACAAACAGATGTGCTGTATGAAAACTACTGTTACTGTATTCGAATTTAATCTCGGCTGAAAGCTCCATGGGTTTAATTTCATGAACTTTATCTAGAATAGCCAGGGCTTTCTTCACTGTCATGAATTCCTTCTTCTCTTTTTCATCAGGACTTTCCCAGAGTTGTACCACAGTTTCTTTCCAGAAGTCGGTGCCGCTACCGCAGTCTACCGAATCAACGGTTGTGTTTTTCACCTCGGTAATGTGATAATTGGCCCTGACAAATTTGTCTTTGTCGTATTCAAACAATAGGCTTTTGTCTTTATGTTCTCGAAAAAGTGATAATAGTTCTTGGGTATTCATAATAAATAGTTTTTAACAGCAATTAATTTTTGTTTGATCAAAAAATTCATTTAAAAGTACCTGGATCTCATTCCATCTGTTCAAATTAATGCAGTAACAAACCTTTTTACCGTCAAGTTCTCCTTCTATGAGATCAATACTTTTAAGTTCCTTCAGATGTTGTGAAATGGTGGGTTGTGCCAATCCTATCTCATCTACAATATCATTGCAAATACAAGCCTTCTGTGTGCTTATATACTGAAGGATTGCAATTCTTGCCGGGTTGGCTAGTACCCGAAAAGTAGAGGCCAGTTCATTTTGCCTCTCATTGAAAATTTGTGTTTTAGTTGTACCCATTTAATATTTATATATTGCAATATTACGATATTATTTTTAATTAAAAAAGCCAGATCATAAAAATCTGGCCTTGCCTTCTATTAGAACCAGGGTTTTTTACCTGCCTGGTATGTATTGTAAAAATCTTCGTCGGACTTTGTTAAATAGATAATACCTTCTACAAGTCCTATGAGCCCTGTTATCCAAACTATAAATACGCCTACACCTACACAACTGAGCACGAACCCTACGATAGACGCTCCAAGGAGTATGAATCCCTCCTTCTGATAGCCTAGAATAAATTTATGAATTCCTGCCCAACCTAAGATGATGGCTAGAATTCCGGCGAGGATCTTTTTATTATCACCTCCGACATCTTTTAAGCCTTCTGTAAATTCGCTTGCCGTTTTCTTAGCTTCTTCCTTAAAATCGCTCCCGGCTTCCTGTGCCTCTTCAGCAGCTTCTTCAGCCGCCTCATGAGCTTCCTCAGCTGCCTCCTGAGCTTCTTCAGCTGCCTCCTCAGCAGAATCTTTTGCGTTTTCGAAAGCCTCTTCAGCCTTATCGTTAAGATCTTTGTTATCGTCTGACATGGTTGATTAATTGTTGGTTAATACTACCGTTAAATGTAGCAATTATTTTCATGGTGTTAAAATTTTACTTTTATGAAAATTCCCCTCAAAGGTCATTAAGAAAAAATGGGCATTGAGGTCTATCTTTTTACCTGAGATTCATAGGTGATAATCCAGTCCTCAACATTAATTTTAGAACATAATTCGCCGATCAGTTTATGAGGTATGGCATCTGTTTTCTTAAATCGAATACAGCTCTTACCCATATCCAACCTGGTATCGCTGTGTTTGGAATACTCCTTAGTAAACCAATTGAGTAATTCCTCATTCGCGTAGATCCCCATATGATATAGAGCGATATAATTTTTTTGAGATGCTATGCTGATAAATGGCAGTGGTAATGACGGGTTACAGTGGTAACCAGATGGATATAGACGATGCGGAACAACATAGCCGATCATACCGTAATTCATCACTTCTTCAAATCCTTTCGGCAGTGATGCTTTTACTGTTGCCCGCAATTCAGTCAGGGCCTTTTTCCTTTCTTCAGTCAGTTCTGCCAGATATTCATCAACAGTTTTAGCTTCAGATCTCATCTATCTGCGTTGTAGGATTAATGATGAAATCAGTGTTATTATCAAGCCTATGACCATAACTGTTAAGAACATGATCACGGCCATAAATCCATTTCCATAATCGGGGATTTCTCCCCTATGGCCTTCGGAGCGCATTATGGCGGAATATTCTTCAAAGAAGTCGGGATTGATAAAACTGAGATAAATAAAGTCTGCAATTGCTATACCAAGTCCTGTGAAGATCGATATCCATAAACCTATAAAAACCGCTCTTCTGAAACCTATTTTGCCAGAACTCTTATGATCCCGATAGTATTTAATTCCAAAGAAAATGAAAGAGAGACTTGCAATCATGGTCAGATAGCCTATGACCTCCTGCGTATCGAAACTGAGATCCTTTCCTATGGTCAGGGCTGCAAGGAAAATTATTAAGGCCAAAATAAAGCCATAGGTACCAAAACGAATTATTGTTTTCCACATAATGTTTCAAATATATGTATCGGGTCAAATTAACGCATCCAGCTTTTTTGTCGTTCATACTAAAGTACGAATTTACCCTTGGCAGGAAAGTGCTTAGTTCAGAGAATACCCATTTGTTTGGCAACACGAATGGCCTGTGTTCTTCTCTTTGCATCAAGTTTTAATAAAACATTGGAAACATGGGTCTTCACAGTACTTTCACTGACGAATAGCCTATCGGCTATTTGTTTATTCGACAGTCCGTTGGCAATTTCTTTCAAAACTTCATATTCGCGCTTACTGAGTCCCAATTCTTCAATTTTAGAAGGGTCTGTCTCGGGATCTTTCCGTACTTCTTTCTGTTCTGCCCTTCTGTTTACATACAATCCAATAAGAAAGAAAACTATCGCCACGGCTGCAAGGACGAACTCTGTGCTTAGACTTCTACTCAAAAGGGTGTAAGCACTCAGTCTGAACAACAATAGAATGGCTATGATGATCAGTGCAAAC
>JAAUXZ010063260.1_pt1 | contig 11110 bp, 9 predicted proteins | sample 7278131 | NCBI WGS metagenome assembly JAAUXZ01 (sample SAMN14350119, study PRJNA611818) | marine sediment metagenome | isolation source: surface marine sediment (3m) | place: French Polynesia: Moorea | collected 2018-08
ACTGCAGGCAGGTGAAAGCCTGGTAACACGAGAAGGTCTGTGGGCAGGGCCAAACTGGGTTTTACAGCTTGGCAAGGACGACGAACAGTCCGGCGTGCTCGCGCGCGAAAACGAAATCAAGGCAATCAAGCAGGAGGAGACATCCATCACGCAGTCGGCGATGGAATTGAAGTCACGTCATGATGGTGATCGCTTGCGATTGCAGGAACTGGAGCAATCATGGGATCAGGACCAGCGTCGCCTCAGTGAGCTGCAGAACCAACTCTCTGAGCAGCGGCAACAATTAAGTCGGCACCAGGGGCGAATCAACCAGGTCCAGGAACGCCGCCTTCAACTGGAAAAGGATTTGCAGGAACTTGACCAGTTGAATGAAAAATATAACCAGGAACTGCAAACCAATAGCTCGCGACGTAATGAATTTCTGCAGCACATTGAATCAATGAGCGAACGTGAGCAGCACCTGCAGCAACAGAAAACCGACAAACAGCAGGCTTTAAGCGAGAGCAGGCAAGCAGTGCAGGATGCCCGTGGTCGCTTCCATGAGTTGCAACTGAAGCAGCAACGACTGCAGTCCGAGAAACAGGCGACAGAGTCGAATATCGCGCGCATCAGTGATCAAAATCAGCAATACGAATCACGAATCCACGAGTTGCGTGATAAGGTTGAAAACGCCCATCAGCCTATTGGAGAGCTGGAGCAGTCACTGCAAAAGCTGTTACAGGAGCGCGCCAGCAACGAACAGGAAATGAATGCGTCTCAAAAAGTGTTAACCGAGATCGATCATCGGCTGCGTGCACTGGATAACGATCGCAACAAGCAGCAGCAAGCGGTCGACGAGGCTCGTTCTGCGCTCGAAGCGATTCGACTCAGGTTACAGGAGTCGCAGATACGCGGTAAAACGATTGTAGAGCAACTGCAGAAAACCGGCGTTGATGTTCAGGCTCTAGCAGAGGCGTTAAGCGAGCAGGCGGATTTGTCAGAATGGAATCGTAACCTCGATATTATGAACACGCGTATTGAGCGTCTTGGTCCAATCAACCTTGCTGCCATCGACGAGTATCAGGAGCAGCTTGAGCGCAAACAGTATCTTGATGAGCAACATGCCGATCTGATCTCTGCCCTCGATACACTGGAGTCAGCAATCCGTAAAATCGACAAGGAAACCCGTGATCGATTTAAGGAAACCTTTGATCAGGTAAACACCCGTATCGGGCAACGTTTCCCCAAGCTATTTGGTGGTGGCGAGGCTTACCTCGAACTAACCGAAAACGATTTGCTCAACACCGGAGTGTTGATCATGGCCCGGCCACCCGGCAAGCGGGTCACCAATTTGCAGTTATTATCCGGTGGAGAAAAAGCATTGACTGCGGTAGCACTTATTTTTGCAATCTTTGAATTGAATCCGTCCCCGTTTTGCATGCTCGATGAGGTGGACGCCCCGCTTGACGATGCAAACGTCGGTCGTTTTGGTGCTATGGTTGCGGAAATGTCGAAACAGGTGCAATTTATTATGATTACGCATAACAAGATCACCATGGAAATTGCAGAAAACCTCAACGGCGTCACCATGCATGAGCCTGGCGTGTCCCGACTGGTATCAGTAGATGTAGGTGAAGCTGTGGAGTTGGCCGGAGTGTAATGATGGATGCGTCGACCTTTCGATGGGTGCTGGTGTTGATCGCGGTAGTCGCCGTGCTCTTCATCTACCTGTATGGTCGACATCAAAGTCGTTTGCGTCGGCGCGCCGCGGTCGATAGCTTTACCCGCGAGGAGATCGAGTCAGCGTTTATAGAGGACGAAGAATTAAGAGACGAGCTTGAAAATCTTAATCGGATATTAAATGAGGCCGATGACGACGAACCGGTGCTCCATGATATCGCGATTAAACCGGCACTGGAGGCTGAAGAGACGCCTTTTGCGTTGCCCGATCCGGATATGTTCCTGCCTCCTGACTATATGGAGAATGACAGTGCCATCTGTTATTTACTGCGACACTCGGACTTCCGCTTGATGACTGGAGAAGAAGTGGGACGCGCGGTAAATCAGATAGGCTTGCAGCCCGGAGCTGAAGGGTTTCTGGAGTACCTGGAGGGCGAACAACTCATGTTTCGTGTTTGTAGCCTGTCTCCTCCTGGCTCCATGAGTGGTTGTGATGAACTCGATTTCAGTACTGTTGGCCTGGTATGTTTTTTCGACCCGCAGGCTGTAGAGGATGCTGCCAGGTCCTATGAAGTGTTGCTTAAAAAAATCGATGAACTGGTGCGCACTCTCGACGTCAAGGTCTTCAAGGCCAATCAGGACCTGCTGACTATTTCTGACGTAACCGAAACTCGTGACGCATTGGGAGCCGGCCAAGCGTGAATGAAACAGTAGTGCTTGAGCAGCAACTCAATTCGCTGCGCGAGGAACTGCGGTATCACAGCCATTGTTACTATGTGCTTGATGATCCGCAGATCACCGATCAGGAGTATGATCGCTTATACCGCGAATTACAGTCACTGGAACAACAACACCCTGAGTTGGTAACGCCTGACTCACCCACTCAACGAGTCGGTGCGGAACCGGCCAGTCATTTTGATACGGTGGAACATCGACTGCCAATGTTGTCGCTCGACAATGCTTTCGATGAATCGGAAATGCTTGCCTTTAATCGTCGACTCGGCGAGCGCCTGGATTTGGCAGAGGCTGCGCTAGCCTATTGTGCCGAGCCCAAACTTGACGGGCTTGCCATCAGCCTGCTGTACGAATCGGGTTTTTTGGTGAAGGCAGCTACTCGGGGCGACGGCAATCGGGGTGAAGACATTACCGCCAATGCCAGAACTATCGAGTCCATCCCATTGAAAATGCAGGGTAGTGATTTTCCAGCTCAGCTGGAAGTGCGGGGTGAGGTTTATATGAACCGCGCCAGTTTTGAAGCGATGAATGAAAAACAGCGAGAGGCCGGAGACAAGGTCTTTGCCAATCCACGCAATGCTGCCGCCGGCAGTTTACGTCTGCTGGATTCCAGGATTACCGCCAGCCGCCCATTGAGTTTCTGCAGTTATGGCATTGGCTGGCATGAAGGTGTCGAATTGCCAGGCAGCCAGTATGAGCAAATGATAATGCTGAAAAAACTTGGCTTCCCTATCAGTCGATACATCCAACGGCTGCCCTCGATAGAGGAGTGCGTTGTTTACCACGGTCGGATACTGGATGAGCGCGATACTATCCCATTCGATATCGACGGCGTTGTGTTCAAACTCGATGATGTGGTGAGTCAACGACAGGCTGGATTTGTCTCCCGTGCACCGCGTTGGGCAATTGCCTACAAGTTTCCTGCGCAAGAGGTGATAACAGTGCTGCAGGATGTTGATTTTCAAGTCGGCAGAACGGGTGCGTTAACACCAGTGGCAAGGCTGGAGCCGGTGTTTGTTGGTGGTGTCATGGTCAGCAATGCCACGCTGCATAACATGGATGAAATCCAGCGCAAGGATATACGAATCGGGGACAGTGTCATCGTCAGACGTGCCGGCGACGTAATTCCTGAAGTGGTTTCAGCGGTTACCGCACACAGGAAGTCTGAACTAAAAAAGATTGAAATGCCGACGGTTTGTCCTGTGTGTGGCAGTGCAGTCAGACGGGAGGAAGGGCAGGCGGCCTATCGTTGCAGCGGAGGTCTGATTTGTGCGGCGCAAAGAAAGCAGGCAATTATCCATTATGCCTCTCGAAAAGCGATGGATATTGAAGGTCTGGGTGACAAACTGGTTGAGCAACTGGTCGATGCCGACATGATGGAGTCAGTTGCCGATCTTTATGACCTGAGCCTGGAGCAACTAGCTTCTATGGAGCGCATGGCCGAGAAATCGGCTAGTAATCTGCTGCAAGCACTGGATAGCAGTAAACAGACGACCTTGCCCCGGTTTTTGTATGCGCTGGGTATTCGAGAGGTGGGAGAGGCGACAGCAGAATCACTGGCAGAGCATTTTGGTAGCCTGCAGGCAGTGATGGATGCTGATGTCGAAATGTTGCAGCAGGTAAACGACGTTGGCCCTGTCGTTGCTGAGAGTGTTTATCGTTTTTTTGCCGAGCCAAACAATCGCAGCATCGTGCAGTCGTTGCAGGATCACGGGGTAAGTTGGCCGGCACCGCAGACAGCAAGTTCACAAGGTAGCGACGAACTCCTGGGCAACACTTATGTAATAACCGGAACGCTTGAGGGTTATACAAGAGACCAGGCTGCCGCGCTGCTGAAGGCAAGGGGAGCCAAGGTCAGCGGCAGTGTTTCGAAAAAAACCACCGCAGTGATCGCCGGTGAAAACCCGGGTTCCAAGGTAACCAAGGCCGAGTCATTGGGTGTGGCAATACTGGATTTACCTTCTTTTTTACAACTTGTCGGTGAGATATGAACCTGGGCGATGAGCAAGAACTGGATAACCTGAAAAAGTATACTTTCGCGGTGTATATTCTTCAGGCGCTCTCCTTTGTAACACTGTTTAGTGGCGTATTCGGCATTATCGTTAATTACATCAAGTACGATGACATTCGTGGCACCTGGCTACAGTCACACTTCGATTGGCAGAAGGCCACTTTCTGGTGGTCACTAACGTGGTTAGTGATTGGCTACCTCACCCTATTTATTTGGATTGGAGCCCTTATCTGGGGGATTCTTACTTTCTGGGCCATTTATCGCATTGCCAAGGGCTGGATTTATCTGGTCGATGGCAAGGAAATGTACCAGTGATGCTGTCGCTGATAATTGAATTGGTTGCAGATATTGAATAGTGGAAACACGCATGAACGAAAGCGAATTTAACGAATTAGCCGATGAGACTTTATTGTCGATTGAAGAAGCCATTGATGAGAGTGACGCTGACATCGATTACGACAATGCTGGCGGTATACTGACCCTTGAGTTTGCCAATGGCAGTCAGATCATTATCAATCGGCAGACGCCGCTGTCGCAAATCTGGGTGGCTGCCAAATCGGGTGGTTTCCATTTTGACTATGATGACGAAAACGAGACCTGGCATCTGGAAGGCAAGGGTGACGAACTGTTTGCCTGCCTGAGCCAGTACTGTAGCGAACAGGCCGGGGAGCCAGTACTGCTTAAGGTGTAAATTCGGACGGTATCTTAGTCTGCGGTCTGCCGATACTAAGCCGGCAGGCTAGTAGTCGCGGCGCTCGCCCTTATATAGCTCCGACTCGATGCCAAACGGCACTTCACGACCAACAATCGCTTCAAGAATCTTCAACTCGGCATCGGTGTGATTCTTGAAAGGTGCAGGCTGAATATGCGACTGCCCCGTTCTCTGCGCGGTAATGTATTTCGGCGCATCATGATGTGTCGCCGTGATCAGTTCGCTATCGTTTGGATCGCTATTCGCAGCCACACCGACCACACCGTAGCAGGTGCAGAGGTAGGTCCGGTCCGGTTCTGATTCGAGATAAACGCCTGTACCCCGGATACCGATAGTTGCGATATTCGTGTTTATACCCAGATTGCCACTCCCGGTCCGTTGGCCAAAAACGCCCAGCAGGCTACCTGTTAGCAGCCTCAATGTATTGATTAAAAATCCACCACCCTCAATTTGCATCTGGCTATTACTGCGCATGATGAATGAGTCGCTGCCAACAGCGAAAATCACTTCGCTGTTGCCGCCGGTGGAGACGGTGTCTCCGGCCCTGATTTGCGTGTCGAGGTTGGCAGAGCGGCCGTTGACCTGAACCTCACCGTCGAGGCTGAATATGGATTTTCCGTCCGGCAGTTTGTCCGGGGTGTCCCCCCAAAAAGCCTGCAGGCTCGTGATGGGTACCATACTCATACCGGCAAGTGTTAATAAACGCACCAAATGTTGGCGTCTGGCTTCGTCTTCGGGGCTTAGGTCATCGTCCTGATACATGGTGCTGGGCTGCCAAGTGGTGATCGCTTCCACAAATATACAATAAACCATTTGATTTGCATCAAAAAAGCGGGATGTTCATCACAACTTTAGGGTAAGCTATGACTCACGCTTAATCATGCCGTCGCTGTGGTGGGGACTAACAGCAGACGTTACCAGGCAACAATAACCATGCGTATCAAGAAGGGACACTCTGGCTACCGACTGTCAGTAAGCAAGGGCTGGCTGGTGTTTCTTTCCCTTTTATTTCTACTTCCCTTTCATTCTGTAAACGCTAGTGACCAGCAGTATGGCCCGGTTAAGCCAGGCGAGACACTGTGGCGAATAGCAACACGTTATCAACAGCCCGGTATTTCCATGTCTGAAATGGTAGAAGCCATTTTCAGAGCCAATCCCGAGGCCTTTGATCAACAGAACATAAACCTGCTAAGAGCTGGATCAACACTGACCATTCCCTTTATCGGTAGCAACGAACCCGATGACACGGTCGAGAACGTGGGGCTAAACGATGAGCAGGAGACAGAAGCGCAGCACGCCGGGGTTTCCACCACCGAAACTGAAACCGCGTTAGCGCCAGCGATAGCGGAAAAACCAACTGATGATGAAGAAGTGGATGCTGGCGTTGTCATTGAAGCTGAACCTGCGGAGATTCAGGAAACCGTGGTGACCGCGCAAACCGATTCGGCTACTCAATCCGCAGCCAGTAATCCAGCCCCGGCCCCGCCGCCGGCGCGTCCCTTGTTCCGCTACAGTTATGACCTGTCTTATGTGTACGACGACAATGTCCGACTGGCGCAAAACGATGTTGACATAGTCGATGATTCAATAGCGAGCCTGTTGGTCAAGGCTACTGCCGGTAAACAACTCGATGCATTTAATATCGTCAGTTACGGCTTCCAGGTCGGTTATGACGGGTATGCGGAATACAGTGATCTAAGCCACGCCACTTTTAGCGCCAACGCTCGTTATCGATTTGCAACGTCGTCCGGTTTTTCAGCACCCGTCTACAGCTTTCGCGTCAAACTGGGTGGTCGCGAGTTCAGCTCCGAGATGCGCGACTCTACTGATGGCACGATTTCTTTTGATCTCAACAAATGGTTAACCAATCGACTCAACATGACATTGGGTATTGGATACCAGGCCAGTGAAGCAAAGAGTCAGGCCTACGATACCCGACAAACTCGTCTGTTTGGCAATCTAGACCTGGAAATTTCGAAGACCGGCTTGCTGTATGGTACCTATGCCTACAGCCAGGGTGACATTGTTTCCAGCGCCACGCCGACGCTGGACATTATTAATGCTGCCGAGGTTATCGAGCCTGATGATGCCTTTGGTGGTGTGGATGAAAACCAGTTTGCCTATCGACTGGATGCCGACACCCAGGTATTGACGCTGGGTTACAACCAGATACTTACCCGTGGATTATCGCTGGATGTCTCACTGCGATTTGTCGATTCAGAAGTCGACACGGATACCGACGATGAACTGGGTTATGAAAGAGGGATAGCAAGGATTAGTCTGCTGGGGAGGTTTTGATCATGCAGCGTGTAGCGTTATGTCGTTTTATTTGTGCTTCTTTGTTAGCCGCCATGCTGACGGCCTGTGGTGGTACCGGGGATGAATACGACGGTTTCGATAATTCGGTTAACCTGAATACGCCCAATCGTTTTTTGACCTTTTTTAATCGACAGGGCGATTTGCCAGCCGGAGACTACACCCTGGTTGTCGGCACCAAGGGGAATAATGTCTCCGGTTCATTCAGTATTATTTTAACCAGAAACGACGGCAGCAGCACTGAACTGATCAACGGTAGTTGGTCAGATTCAGGGACGCAGAATACAACAAATCCCTTCTCAACCTGCGCTACAGGTAATCGCTGTTATGACATCAACATGCAGGACTCCACAGGAATCAGGATCGAAATGTCGAGTGCCGCTGACGGTGCCATTTATCTGGTCAATAACAACAACACGTCAGAAGTGGTAGCCAGTGCGGATGTCAACGGTGCCGGTGGCGATGAAGAGCTTGATTTCACGGAGTCCGATATCGATGAAACCGATTATGCCAGGGCGTATTATGATGTAGTTGACCCGGGTGATGCCCGAACCACTGCGCAGGACTTCATCGCATTGCACGGTCTTGACACGCCGGATGAACACGTCATCTTTCGGGATTCCAAGGATTTGGGTTACGGACGTGACATGTATATGGTTAGTTATCCCAATACAGAATGTGGCGGACAAGTTATTGCATTCTTTGTGAGAAACTTTTCGGTGAAAATCGTCGACGGATTTGCCTACGGTCCGGTGAATCTGGAGGCCGCCATCGAAGAAGATTTAACGCATCATTTTGGCAGCAACGCGATTGAGTGGAGCAGAGGGCTCGACTCCAGTGCCGGCGACACCTGTTCGCCCGAACCGATGGCGAAGTTTTATACCTATCGTGCTGACTACAGTTCGCCAGGTGCTGTGCATCCAAGACTCGATCGCGTCGATCTTGATGCCCGCGGCGCCAAGGCAATGCCGCAGCCCTGTGTTTCCTGTCACGGTGGCAAGCTGAGACCGCTGGACAGCAATGGCAATTTCACTCACGCACATGCAGAAGACGCTACCAATCAGTTAGGTGATACCAAGGCAAGGTTGCAGGCCTTTGAAGTGGATACCTTCGAGTTTTCAGAAGAATCGGGGTATACACGGGCTGAACTAGAAGAAGGACTGCGCAAGATGAACCTTGCCGTTTATTGCACCTATCCGGAAAGTGATGCTTCAGGGGATTGTGGTGATTATGGGGGCGGATTGCCCACAGAAGCTGATAACGGAGAATGGCAGGGTGATTTTGCTCGCGAAATGCTGGAGGGTTGGTACGGCAGTGATCTGGGCAGCGTCGGATCAAAATATGACGGAAGTTTCGTACCAGCAGGTTGGTTGGAATCCGGTGGTGCACCTGCAGGTGCCGAGGAATTATTTCTCAAGGTCGTTGGTCCGAATTGTTTTGTCTGTCATGGCAAACGCGGCAACGGTTTGAGTAGTGGCAGTCCCGGTGGCAAGGATATCGACTTCCAGAACTGGCAAAAATTTGAAACGCATTACGATGAAATCGAGCGGCTGGTTTTCGAGCAAGGACGTATGCCAATGGGATTACTCAACTACCAGAATTTTTGGGGTGATTCTGCAAAAGCAGAACTGCTGGCGAACTATATTTCGAGTCGCCCCGGGTTTGAGGGATTCAATGACAGGGTGCGCGATAGCAACGGCGATATTGTTATTCCAGGCGGCAGAGTCATCGCGCGTGCAGGTCCTGATCGTGTAACCCAACCGTCGGCTCCGATTACCCTATCCGCTGAAGCCACTTTGTTTGCTGATGACTTCCAATGGAGTATCACTTCGCAACCGGGAGGAGCTATCGCATCGTTAAGCAGTAACAACTCGAAACGTTTAAGTTTTACCGCTGATACTAACGGTTTGTATACGGTGAGATTGACTGCCAGCTCTTCCGAGACGGGACAAAGTGCCAGCGATGAGCTGACCGTTTTAGTCGACAATACTCTTTCATATACACCCAGGTCGTTAACCTTTTTTGACCATATTGCCGTCACGGGTGCAAATCCAAATAATCCGCTCGACACTTGTCAGGATTGCCATGTTACTGCCAACGGTTACAACGTACCGATGTGGTGGACGGATAACCAGCCAGCCGGACATACTCTCACTTTATATGAGCAATTCATGGCCCGCGTTAACCTGGAGAATGTTGAAGACAGTTTGGTATTGAAAAAGCCCTCTGGTAATCACCACAATGGCGGTTTGATAAATTATACAACGGCCTTCTTTGATACTAGCGATCCACTTGGCGATGCTGATCGAGCGACTTACGACATGATTGTGAACTGGATATCAGAAGGTGCCAATTGTGGTGTAGCGGCAGCACCATCGGCTGCTCATTGTCCTGATCGATGAGCAATGATCGACGGCGTGGGCTGCAAACCACGCTAAAACTGGCAACCTGGATTGCCATATTTGCCCTGCTTTTCGTGTTAGCTGATTTCGCGGTAGATTTCAGGCCGCGTAATATTCAGGATTCCTACCGCTTTACCATGCCCGAGCTTAGCGTCGATCAGCCTGAAGTGATTCAGCGCGATCAATTACGCATTGTGGTGCTCAAGCGTTCCGAGCAATTGCAGCAGCAATTGCTTGATACGTCAGACCTTCAGGATCCGGAATCAAAACGCAGCCGCCAACCCGATGACGCGCAGAATATTCTGCGATCAAAAGTGCCGGATCTGTTTGTGTCTTTTGCACTGGGCACCGATTTTGAGTGTCCATTGCGAATCGAGGATAACGGTTTCGCAGAATCTTGCAGCGACGCGACTTATGATTTTGCGGGTCGCGCGAAAAAATCAAATCGCCGTTTCGACAATTTGGTGGTGCCCGACTACCGATTATCTGACGATGGCAAACACATTACCGTTTTCCCCTAGATCAGGTCTCAGGACGAATTGGTAAGGTAAACGTCGAAACGAATCGTTTTTTCCCTGACACAGAGATCAGGTTCACGGTCGGTCAGCAATGAAGCTTTTAATGGTCGTTTCACCACAACCCGATTGCCTGCCTGTTGCAGCGCCAGTGAAAATACCGAATCGATATCTTCATTGTCGGTGAGTTGTTGAAGCAGTTGTAACGATTTGGACGGTTTGGCACCTGACTTGTGCGCGGGGAACATCGGATCGAGATAGATACAGTCAAATATTGGAATGTTGGGCCGCTCTAAAAAGTCCAGAGCATTGCTGTGAACAATGAACAGGTGTCTCAGTAACTGATGATCGGGTTGTGTCTCGCCGAGTTTTCTCAAACTATGTTCCACCACCTCGAATACAGTGTCATTTTTTTCAACAAAAGTAACTGCTTTGCCGTGAGTGGCGAGGATGAAACTGTCCTGGCCCCAGCCACCGGTCAAATCCAGCACTGTGGAGATAGTGTTTTTTCGATTACTGCAGGCCTTTAAGATACCCTGATTGGCCTGTTTCGCGCGCCGTACCAGTTCGCCAACAACAAAGCTATGCTGAAATCGAATGTTTTCCTGGGGCCAGTGAACGGAAACGCCGGTGTCGGTTGCTTCACAGGTGATCGAGGTGGCACTGTCTGACGGCATAGCGGGTATTGAGCAAGCCGCTTAATAATGCGGTGGTTTCTCGAAAACCGAAGCTTCTCCACCGCTGGGTAAGGACTCTTTCA
>JAAUXZ010078108.1_pt1 | contig 11107 bp, 8 predicted proteins | sample 7278131 | NCBI WGS metagenome assembly JAAUXZ01 (sample SAMN14350119, study PRJNA611818) | marine sediment metagenome | isolation source: surface marine sediment (3m) | place: French Polynesia: Moorea | collected 2018-08
CGCCAGTTATTCATCAGCAAGCAGCCGGTGCGCAATAAGACCGGTGATGCCCTGGGTTACCTGCTGGTGGCGCGCGATGACACCGAGCAACTGGCCCAGATTGCGCAATTTGAACTGATGACCGTGATCATCATTACGGCGATGATCATTGCCAGTGTGCTGGCCCTGTTGTGGATGCTGAAGCGGTTCCTGTTGACCCCGGTTACAACATTACGTGATTACCTGGGGCAGCTGGCGACCGGAGATTTTTCGCAAACGATCGACCTCGACTCAAAAGACGAACTGGGCCAGATTGCCAGCAGCGCGGATGCAGTCAGAACCCAGCTCGGCGGTATCGTCAAGCAGCTGCAGGCAGCGGCGGATAAACTGGTTTCGAGTTCCGGCGACTTGCTGCAGGTGAGCGAACAAAACTTGTCGCAGTTGAACGATCAGCAAAGTGAAACCGACCTGGTTTCCAGTGCGATGTCGCAAATGGCCGCGACTATCCAGAATGTCGCCGAGAATGCCGGCAAGGCTGCAGCCCAGGCCCAGGAAGCCGACAACATGGCCACCGACAGCGACGACATCGTCAACCAGATGGTAGCCTCGATGCGTGACCTCGCGCAAAACGTGCAGAAGACCTCGGAGGCGGTGCAGTCGGTCGAAACCCACTCGCAGGAGATCGGTTCGGTACTGGATGTGATCAGGGGTATCGCCGAGCAGACCAACCTGCTGGCGTTGAATGCCGCGATCGAGGCCGCACGCGCCGGTGACCAGGGTCGCGGTTTTGCCGTGGTGGCGGATGAAGTCCGCTCGCTGGCCAGCCGAACCCAGGATTCCACCGAAGAAATCCAGGCCATGATCGAGCGCCTGCAGCAAGGTACCCAGGAGTCGGTTGCTGACATGGAAAAGGGACGGAAAAAGGCGGAGAGCACGGTCAGCCTGGCGGAATCTGCCGGCCAGACCCTGCAGCAGATTGCGCAAGCGGTATCGAAAATCAATCATGCCAATTTCGAGATAGCCAGTGCCGCCGAGGAACAGGGCGTGGTGGCGAAGGAAGTCGATAGTAATATCGCGATGGTCAAGGAGCATACCGACGCAATCCTGGAGAGCGGTAAAACGTCGAATAAATCCAACAAGGAGTTAGCCAGCCTGGCCCAGGATATGATGGCGCTGGCCAGTAAGTTTAAGACCTGATGATCTGGCTCCCGAGTTTTCGTCAATCAGCTATTAACAAGCAGGCTGCCTGTTGAGCCAGGCAGTTTTATTCTGCACAGTTTGTCTGTTGCTAAGTCCATTCTTAAGCATATTCAGTTAATCAAATAAAAATATAAAAACTGGTCGTGATGAGACCAGGATTGTTGGATAGATGTTTTTGTAATGCGCTAGATTTTGACTTAAGCTAGCCCGCTATAAAGATAGTTTTGCTTGTGCTAAGCCGTCTTCACCAATCTTTTTTTTACAACGATAATTAACCCCAGAAAGGAACTTGAATCATGTGGTGACTGTCATTTAGTTGTCACAGAGCTGTTATATTTTGAACGAATCTTAGTCACCTGATATAACGAAAAAATCCATGGTCTGTGTATTCAAATGCACAGAACCGGTTCAGGTGATAGTCGATGACCAAGGATTATGCAATGGCCAATGCAACCCGATTATATTTCCTGGTAGGGCCTTCCGGTGTCGGTAAGGATACCCTGCTCAAGCATTTGAAAATGCACCAGTATTCCAGCAAGCAACCGATCGTGGCGCATCGCTATATCACGCGGCCGGTGGGTGAAGGGAACGAAAACCATATCGAACTGGCGGAGTTCGATTATTACCGGCGCAAGGAATCGGACCTGTTTCTGTTCGACTGGGAGTCCAATGGTTATTTGTATGCGGTAGGCCGCGAGGTTAGAAAATGGGTCAAACTGGGTAATGACGTGATCGTCAACGGTTCCAGGCGCTACCTGCAGACCGCACGTGAAATCTATCCGTCGCTGATCCCGATCTGGATGACCGTATCCGAGGACGTGTTAACCCAGAGATTATTGGAGCGGGGGGAAAGTGAAGAGCGGATCGAACAGCGGATTCTGCAAAACCGTGAACTGGAACGGTTAAAACAAAACGATTGTGTTTTCATCAACAATGATCAGACCATCGAGGATACTATAAGCCAGATCAGCGCGCTGATCGAAATGTCGAATATCTGATAAAGCCGGCAGAAAATGTTAGCCATACCAAAGCCCCGGTAATCGGGGCTTTGGTATGGCTCACGCTGACCTGGATTAAACGATATCCCTGATCTGGTCCTTCAGGTCGTCATAGGCTATGTGTCTGACATCCTTTCCATGCACCAAGTAGACCACGTATTCGCAGATATTGATCGAATGATCGCCGATACGTTCCAGCGCACGTGCACACCAGGATACTCGTAACGCCTGTTTGATCGTACGCGGATCTTCCATCATGATCGTAATCAGTTGACGCATCAGGCTTTCGAATTCCTTGTCGACTTTTTCGTCTTTCTTGATCGTCTTCAATGCCACGTCCACGTCCATACGGGCGAATGCGTCGAGTGCCCGGTTCAACATCCTGCTGACTAGTTCACCGAGATGTTCCAGTTTGACGAACTCTTTCGAAGAAGAGCCCTCATCGATCAGTTCCAGTTCGAAGCGGCCGAGTTTTTCGGCCTGGTCGCCGATACGCTCGAGGTCGGTGATGGTCTTCAGGATCGCTACCAGTAAACGCAGATCACTGGCGGCCGGTTGTCGCCGGGCGAGGATCTGCACGCATTCCTCATCGATCTCGACTTCCATCGCATTGATCTTGTAATCATCATTACCGACCCGCTCGGCGACGGCGGAGTCAGATGTCATCAATGCCCTGATTCCATCCTTGACCTGGGTCTCTACCAGACCACCCATGCTCAGGACCTTGTTGCGGATATCTTCCAGTTCGCTGTCGAAGCGCTTGGAGATATGACCGGATATATGTGGCGCGTGATCGTCGTTCATCATTGATTATCCAAATTTACCGGTGATGTAATTTTCCGTTAATTCATGGCGTGGATTGGTAAAGATCTGGTTGGTTTCTCCGACCTCGACCAGTTTTCCGAGGTGGAAATAGGCAGTACGCTGGGATACCCTCGCAGCCTGCTGCATCGAGTGGGTTACAATGGCAATCGTATAGTTCTCGCGCAATTCATCGATCAGTTCCTCAATGATTGCGGTCGCGATCGGATCCAGCGCCGAGGCCGGTTCATCCATCAGGATCACTTCCGGGCTGACCGCGATGGTGCGGGCGATACACAGACGTTGCTGCTGACCACCGGACAGGCCGGTACCCGGCTCGTTCAGGCGATCCTTGACTTCTTCATAGAGGCCGGCGCGTTGCAGGCTGGTGATGACGATTTCATCCATCTCGGCATTATTCCGGGCCAGGCCATGCAGGCGTGGACCATAAGCGACATTGTCGTAGATCGACTTGGGGAAGGGATTCGGTTTCTGGAACACCATGCCGACCCTGGCGCGCAGCAGCACCGGATCCATCTTCTTGGAGTAAATATTCTCGCCATCCAGGGTCAGGTCACCGGTCACCCGGCAGCTGGGAATGGTGTCATTCATTCGGTTCAATGAACGCAGGTAGGTCGATTTGCCGCAGCCGGAAGGACCGATCAAGGCAATCACCTCGTTATGACCGATATCCAGCGAGGCATTGAAGATGGCCTGCTTCTCGTCGTAGAAAACATCGACGTTGCGGGTTGAGAATTTTGGGTTGTGGATCAGATTTTCACCGATGGTACCCTCGATCTTCTCAAAATCTGTCATCGCATCGGGTGTTTTGTTTACTGCATCTTCTGGCATCGGAATAGCACCTGCGGGAAAATCTCCAGAATCAAATGTCGTAGTATCAGCGGTCATGATAAAAATTACCAGCGTCTTTCAAAATGTTTACGTAAATAAATCGCGATAGCGTTCATTACTACCAGGAATCCCAGCAGCACCAGGATGGTGGCCGCGGTCAGGGCAGTAAAGGCGCGTTCCGGACTGTCCGACCACAGATAAATCTGGACCGGTAACACGGTGGCTGAATCCAGCATGCCGCCGGGCACATCCACGATAAAGGCAACCATACCGATCATCAGCAGTGGGGCCGTTTCGCCCAGGGCCTGGGCCATGCCAATGATGGCGCCGGTCAGGATACCTGGCATGGCCAGCGGTAGGACGTGATGAAACACCGTTTGCATGTGCGAGGCGCCAAGCCCCAGGGCCGCTTCCTTGATCGACGGCGGGACCGATTTCAAAGCCGCACGGCTGGAAATAATAATCGTCGGCAGGGTCATCAGTGACAGCACCAGGCCACCGACCAGCGGCGCCGAGCGCGGCAGGCCGAAGAAATTGATGAACACCGCGAGGCCCAGTAAACCGAATACGATCGATGGCACCGCGGCCAGGTTGTTGATATTGATTTCGATGAAATCAGTGAACCTGTTCTTGGGCGCGAATTCTTCCAGGTAAACCGCGGCCGCGATCCCCACCGGCATCGATAGCAACAGGGTGACCAGCAGGGTCCAGAACGAACCGAGCAGGGCACCGCGGATACCGGCCTGTTCCGGTTCGCGTGAATCACTGGCGGTAAAGAAGGTGGTATTGAAACTGGTACGGATCTGACCATTGTCTTGCAGGGTCTGGACAAAGGCGATTTGCTTTTCACTGATCCGGCTGGTCACCTTCTGTAACTTGTAATAGGTGTCGATGTCATCGTCTGCCTTCAGCCATAGAGTCAAAGGCTCGCCACCAATCAGCTCAGGATTAGCTATGATCTTATCGCGTAAATCGAATTCAGCACCGCTGGATGCCAGGCTATACAGCTCTTTCTTATCCTTGCGTTTCCTGACCTCGGGAAACATGTTGCGCAAGGATTTTTTGATCAGGCCGCCATAATTGATTGCCCGCAAGGTTTCCTCGTCCAGTGTGGCATCCTCGGCAATCTCCAACGAGTTTCGATCCAGCGGAATGGTCAGCTGGACCTCGGTGGTTTCAAATGCCGGTATCGCCTTGGTCACGATATCCAGCAATAACAGCGCAAGGAAGACAAAGCCGGTGAGGACTGCCAGCTTGCCGTAGAGCTGGAAGCGTTTTTCCTTCGCGTAACGCCGTTTGAGGCTTTGCTTGACGATTTCTGTGTTATTCATACTGTTCCCGATACTTTCTGACAATATGCAGTGCGACTACATTCAATAACAGGGTGGTCACAAACAGCATCAGGCCCAGGGCAAACGCGGCCAGGGTCTTGGGGCTGTCTAATTCCTGGTCTCCGGTTAGCAGGGTAACGATTTGCACCGTTACCGTGGTGACTGCATCCAGTGGATTGACCGTGAGCCGGGCCGACAGTCCGGCGGCCATGACCACGATCATGGTCTCGCCGATGGCACGCGATGCGGCGAGCAGAATACCGCCGACGATGCCGGGCAGAGCGGCCGGGATGATCACCTGCTTGATGGTTTCCGACTGGGTGGCGCCCAGGCCAAGGGAGCCGTCACGCATCGCCTGCGGTACCGCATTGATAACATCGTCCGACAACGATGACACGAACGGGATAATCATCACGCCCATGACGATGCCGGCGGCCAGCGCACTCTCGGAAGCGACATCGAGACCAATCGATTGGCCGATTTCACGAATGAAGGGGGCCACGGTCAGGGCGGCGAAAAAGCCATAAACCACGGTCGGGATGCCAGCGAGAATCTCCAGCACCGGTTTGGCGATGGAGCGGAATCTGACCGACGCGTATTCCGACAGATAAATCGCGGTCAGCAAACCGACCGGTACCGCGATAAACATCGCGATCGCGGAGATCAGCATGGTGCCGACGAACAGGGGGATCGCGCCAAAGGAACCGGAGGAGCCGACCTGGTCCTCGCGGATGGCGGTCTGTGGGCTCCAGGTGGTGCCAAACATGAAATCGAGGAATGAAACCGATTCGAAAAAACGCAGGGCTTCGAATAAGACCGACAGCACAATACCAACCGTGGTCACGATCGCCACCCCGGAACACAACAGCAGGAAGACCTTGATAATCGACTCGACGCCGAGCCGTGCATGGGTGTGAGCGAATTTTTTGCTGAAGCCGAACAGGATACCGGACAAACCCAGTAACACGACCAGGGCGGTTACCAGATAACTGCTGTTGGCCTGGATCTGGTGGTAACGCTCGACCGCTTTTTGCACGATCGGGTCATCAACGATCTCGTTATTCTGGATCGCGATATTGATGTTATTCAGGTACAGATCGACCGCATCCTGGGACTGACTGGTAATCGATGCCGGCAGGGTCAGCAGAATCTCGTTTTCGATATAGGCCGGTTTGACCATGGTCCACACCAGCAACAATAACAAAGCGGGTATACCGCTCCATAACGCGGTCATGTAACCGTAATGCTTGGGCAGGGCCCTCAGCTTGATATTTTTGCTACCGCTGAGAAAGGCTCTTTGTCGTCCGGTATAAAAGGAGATCAGGCTTAAGCCTATGATCAGAAACAACAAAGCAGAGGTGTTCATATGATTATTTTGTTAGCCCGTAAAGTGACCGCATAGTGTAGCGGCGAAATTCAAAAAAGGAATCTAAAAAATAAAGCTCCCGAATTTCTTCGGGAGCTTTATCAGTTTATCCTGTCAATGTGACAGAAATGTTACATACTGAGCTTCTTGCCGCTCATGACTGCTTGACGCAGGGCGTCACGCTCAGCACCGGACAGCGGGATCAGCCCCTTGTCCAGCAGGTAACCATCGTCACCCATCGCCGCTTCGCTGGTGAATTCCTTCAGGAACTCTTGCATGCCGGGAATGGACTGGATGTGCGCATTCTTGACATAGAAGAACAACGGACGTGAGATCGGGTAGGAACCATCGGCGATGGTTTCGAACTCGGGTGCGGTGCCGCCAACCAGGGAGCCCTGAACCTTGTCGTCGTTCTGCTCGAGGAAGGAGAAGCCGAAAATACCCAGGGCATCGGGATTCCGGTCCAGCTTCTGTACGATCAGGTTGTCGTTTTCACCGGCCTCGATGTAAAGACCATCTTCACGCACGGTGTGGCAGACCTTCTTGTACATCTTCTTGTCGCTTTTCTTCATCGCCTTGATGAAGTCGAAGGCCTTACAACCACCTTCCAAAGCCAGTTCGGCGAAGGCATCGCGGGTGCCGGAGGTCGGCGGTGGGCCTAAGACTTCGATCTTGCTGTTGGGCAGAGAAGAATTAACCTGGTTCCAGGTCTGGTAAGGATTTTTGACCAGGGTATTGCTGCCATCAGGATTCGGCACTTCATCGGCCAGGGCCAGAAAGATATCCTTACGGGTCAGTTTGAATTGCTCGCCTTTCCTGGAGTTGGCGATGGCGATACCATCGTAGCCAATCTGGACCTCGGTGATATCGGTTACACCGTTGCTCGAACACTTGTCGAACTCGGATTTCTTGATGGCACGCGAGGCGTTAGTGATGTCAGGGGTGTTGAGGCCAACGCCTGAACAGAACAGTTTCATGCCGCCACCGGAACCGGTTGATTCGATCTTGGGGGTGTTGAAAGAGGTCTTCTTACCGAACTTCTCTGCAACCACTGTGGCAAAAGGGTAGACGGTTGAAGAGCCCACGATACTGATGGTATCACGACCTGCGGCTTGCGCATTGGCGACCACAGCTACGGTGATGGCAGTAGCCAGGATGATTTTTTTCATGGATTACTCCTTGTTGATGATTGGTTAAACCTAACGCTGGCGCAGTATGAAGTTGGAATGTGACAGAAATATTACAAAATCCGTGGGTGCTGAAACGCGCATCGTCTGGCTCCGTTGATAAATGTCAGGTCAATTCTAGCTAAGTGGTCTAACAGGCTGAATTACAAAGACTTCCTATTTTTTGTCTGAATCCATAGTGGGTGCAGAGCATTCATCAATACTAAATATAGCAGTAAATGATCAGGCTTTTAGTTTGACCACGTTATTCAGGCGGGGCTTTTGATGGATGGCCCGGAAATTAGGGAAGGCGACACTGAAGGTGCTGCCGCCATTCAGTTCGCTGTTGATGTTGAGGGTGGCACCATGCTTTATCGAGGCCTGTTGGACGATGGCGAGTCCGAGGCCGGAACCGGGTGTCTTGTCGGCAGTGGTGTGCGCACCCCGGAAGTAGCGTTCGGTGAGATGGTCAAGATCCTCCTTGGCAATGCCCGGCCCCTTGTCGGTGACCGAAAACACGTATTCACCTTCTTCGTTCTCTGACCAGCTGATTTCGATCTTCTTGCCCTCGGCCGAATACTTGATTGCGTTGTCGATCAGGTTGATGCAGATGCCTTCTATTTCGGTCTTGATCCCCAATAGGTACATATCCTCGGGGAAGTCACAGATGATCAATTCATCATCACAGCTTCGGTCCACCGCCGCCATGCTGTTGACCATGATCTCGGCGACAGAGAGCACATTACCCTCGTTGGGTTGTAACTGGTAGCTTTCTACCTGGGACAGCAATAACAGGTCCTGGATCAGGTTCTGCATTCGCTTCGATTGTTTCTGCGCCACCTTCAGCGATTTTCGGCCCTGCTTACTCAGGCTGGGATCATTTTCCAGCATCTCGAGATGACCCGAAATCACCGTCAGTGGTGACTTCAATTCATGCGAGGCATTGGCGACGAAGTTTTTTAAACCTTCCTGCAGTTGCTTGGCATCGGTGACATTGCGCGCGGTCAGCAAGCGCTGGTTGCGCCCGAAACGGACGATTTGCACCTGGATCGTGGTGTTGTTCTCAATCGGTGATTCGAACTCAACATTGGCCTTGCTGTCGGGAGTAATCAGGTAACGCAAGAACTTCGGATCACGAATGAGGTTGCCGATCCGCTGGCCGATGTCATGCCGCGGATGGATGCCCAGCAGGTACAGCGCCGGAGAGTTGGCCCATTCGATCTCCAGCATGTCATTGAGTAACACGGTGGCGTCGGGAATCGCGGATATGTTCTGATTCAGGCGGCGCAGGATCTCCTTGGTGCGCTTCTTACGCTTGTTGTGGATTTTTTTCTGTTGGTACAGGTGGCGAATGATATAGCCCATGAAGCCACTGTCGTCGTAGACCTCGCTGGCCTTGGTGCCGCGTTCCAGCCATTTCTCCAGTTTGGCCAGGCGGTGATACAGCCAGACGATGTAACCGCTGAGGGTCAGGCTGGCCGCGACAAACCAGTTGCCGGTCACGAGGCCGGTAAACAGCAGGATGATCAGCGTAGTGACAATGGCCGAGGCTTCACTACTCAGGATCTTGTTCATGGATTACCCTCAGGGATTCTAGCTCTGGTTTTTAGCTTTCTTTTTCTTTTTCGGCTTGGAGGAAAAGCGGTAACCGGCTCCCCTGACCGTAATAATCATCTTTTCTTGTTTATATTGTTTCAGGATCTTACGCAGGCGCAAAATGTGGACATCCACGGTGCGGTCACCAAGGTAGGCATTCATGCCCCACACCGCATCCAGGATCTGGTCGCGGGTGAATACCTTGTCTTCGTTGATCATGAAGAACTTTAACAGCTTATACTCAGTTTTAGTCAAGTCAACGATTTGTTCGTTTATGCTGACCTCGTGGGTTTCGGTATCCAGTTCGATCGCTCCACAGCTTAACTTGTGGCTGGTTTCACGATAGGTGGCCGGGCGCCGCAACAGGGCCTTGACCCGGGCATGCAGTTCACGCAGGGATAACGGCTTGGTCATGTAGTCGTCGGCACCGGAATCGAGCCCGGTTATCTTATCCGACTCCTCCGCGCGTGCAGTCAGCATCAGGGCCGGTAATTGCTGGAACTTGGTCTGACGCCGCAGCCAGCGGATCAATTCGATGCCCGAGCTGTCCGGCAGCATCCAGTCCACGATCAGGCAATCGGGCTTGATTTCCTTGATCGACTTCTTGGCGCTTTTGACATCCATGCAGCCATAAGTCTGGTAGTTAGCCTGTGACAGTGACTGGCAGATCATGTCCCTGATGTCCTGATCGTCCTCGATAACCAGAATATTCATGTTTATCCCAAAGTTGTTGTAACCGCTGCCTTATTGGTCACCAATATAACAATTTAATGACAAGATGCCGATGCTGTCATCATATGTTTATTGATAAAACAGATCGACCGGCGGGATAACCGGTCAGGTTCAGCCGCGGCTGACAGCACCCTCGAGGCCGTGGCTGTAATCTGGAGATCGGTGGTAGCGCTGGATCGAAAGATCTGCACACTCGATATCGGTGGGCTTGTCGCTGATGATGTCTGCCGGCAGCCGTGCCGAACCGAAACTCATGGTCCAGCCCAGGGTGCCATGACCGGTATTCAGGAACAGGTTATCGATCTTGCTCTTGCCGACCAGCGGGGTGCCGTCCGGGGTCATCGGGCGCAGGCCGGTCCACAGGTTGTCCTCGCTGAAATCGACGCCATCGGGGAATAAATCGGCCACCACGTGACGTACTGTCGCCCGCCGTTGCGGTTTCAGGCTCAGGTCGTAACCGGTCAGTTCGGCGGTACCGGCCACCCGGATCCGATCGCCGAGGCGGGTCAGGGCCACCTTGTAGGTTTCGTCCATGATGGTGGAAACCGGTGCGGCCTGCTCGTTGATCACGGGCAGGGTGATCGAGTAGCCCTTGACCGGGTAGACGGGGCTGTTGATGCCGGCCTGTTTCAACAGACGGGTGGAATAACTGCCGAGCGCCATGACATAGGCATCCGCAGTGAATTCGCCGGCGCTGGTAGTGACCGACGAGATCTGGCCATGGTCCAGGTTCAGCGAATGGATAGCGGTGTTGAAGCGGAAATCAACGCCCAGCTGGTTACACCGATCCACCAGTTGCTCGGTGAACTTGAAGCAGTCCCCGGTCTGGTCCAGGGTCAGGCGCAGGCCGCCGACAATCTTATGTTTGACCGCGGTGAGACCGGGTTCAACCGCGATACAGCCATCGGCATCCAGCAACTGGTAGGGGATCTGGTAGCGTTCCAGCAATGCGATATCTTTCTCTGCGGCCTGTAACTGGCTCGCGGTACGGAATACCTGTAGGGTGCCGCGACTGCGCCCATCGTAATCCATGCCGAGTTCCTGCTGCAGTTGCTGCAGGCTGCTGCGGCTGTATTCGGCCAGGCG
>JAAUXZ010157807.1_pt1 | contig 11099 bp, 14 predicted proteins | sample 7278131 | NCBI WGS metagenome assembly JAAUXZ01 (sample SAMN14350119, study PRJNA611818) | marine sediment metagenome | isolation source: surface marine sediment (3m) | place: French Polynesia: Moorea | collected 2018-08
AGAACGACCAGGAAGCGCTGCAACTGATCAACAAGCTGAAAGAGGTCACCGAACTGAATCTGGAGATCGTTCGCAGAGGGCGTCCGGAGTCGCTGACTATCAGCCTGAACTAAGGCAGGCCTTAAATCGATCAGGCATCAGGGGTCGCCGGTGGGGTCGGCGATGTCGGTACCAACGCGACCTCGTCGGTGTCTTCCAGTTGGGTGAAGAATTCCGCGAACTGTTTGTTGATGGTGGGGCGGAGACGATCCTTGTCGAACAGCGGTGCATATTCCGGACGGCGACGGGCCAGTAGCTTCAATAGATCCTCGATATTCTGAACCGATGCTGGCAGCAGAATCTCTTCCTGTTGCTTGCCCAGCTTGTTGACCAGCCAAGAGAAATAGAAAACCTTGATGCGTCGCTCTTGCGCTGGGTCAGCATCACGCTGATAACCGATTGCGGCAAGGCGTCGCAAATAATCCTGCCAATTCTGCTCCTGATTCTTGCCCAACGCATAGAGTGTCTCCCAGGAGTAGATGCCGGTATCGTGTCCGTCATCGAAGAACAGTTGAATGGCATATTGTCCCTGTGGTTGGATCTTGTCGATATTCACCTGCTCTTTACCGATCACCGGGACCTTACTCGCCTTGACTTCTGCAGCCGGGGAAAACACTCGCAGGTACTCACAGGGGTACTCGAAACTGGCTCCATCGGAATAGCGAATCGCCAGTATGTGCGACTTCTGGTGGAGATTGATTTCGACAGGAACGGGAATCTCAGTTGGCATACTTGTGTCCAGTGGGGAGCGGGGATCTGAAAAGGCTGTGGATCATGTCATAGATTGGCTATTCCCTTCAACTCACTCGCTGTCTGGAATTTTTTGTGTATTTAGAATCATCGGCCCCCGCCATCGGAAATCTTCAAGAGGATCTTGTCCATGGTTGAGGTCGGCAGCAGTCTCCGCAGGGTACCCAGTAAATAGGTGGGAAAGGTGACGTAGTAGCGGGGTTTAGGTCTGGGGTGCTCCAATGCATGGACGACCCTCTTCAATACGGCTTCCGGTGGCAGGGTGAAGCGGTTGCCAGGTCCTGTTTTCTCAAGTCGTTGCACCATGGCCGCATAATGTTCACGAAAGAACGATTGCTCAGCATCCACGTGCCGCTTCCACATCCTGTGGGCATTGGCCCGAAACTGGCTGTGGATTGGCCCGGGTTCGATCAGCGAGACGTGAATGCCGCTGCCGAACAACTCCAGGCGCAGGGTGTCTGTGAGCCCCTCCAAGGCGTATTTGCTGGCGGCATAGGCGCCTCTGAAGGGCAGGGTGGTAAGCCCCAATACGGAGCTGTTCTGAATGATCCGTCCTGCGCCCTGGTTGCGCATCAGCGGGATGACCTTGTTGGTCAACTCATGCCAGCCAAACAGATTGGTCTCGAACAGTTCACGCATGGCATCGCGGCTGATGTCTTCCACCGCTCCGGGCAGTCCGTAGGCACCGTTGTTGAAGAGCCCGAACAGCCGGCCTTGTGTCTTCTCGAGTACGTTTGCAACCGCCCTGTCGATACTGTCCGAATCGGTCAGATCCAGCTGCACCGTCTGCAGACCGAGGTTGCGCAGGGTCTCGACATCCTCGGTCTTGCGGGCAGAGGCGAAGACGCGATAGCCGCGTTGTTGCAAGCCCGTCGCAACACATAGACCTATGCCACTGGAACAGCCGGTGATGAGAATGCTCTTGTCGGTATCACGCATCGGGGCAGGATACTCGATCTGACCGCAGCTTGCCGGTTTTTTCCACAGGTTTGCTCCCCTGTTTGAGTCTCTTTCCTCCCAGCAGGGAATTAAAGTTTCAACCTGCCCGAACGCTATCAGACTCAGACCCGGCGCAGTGTCGGCTAGACCGCGCCATGTGTCAATCAAGGTAGTCTGAATGACCCGGTTGATAAGAACAGAACTCAAGACCGCAACTCGGAATTGGAGATTGATTTAGGTGGATATTGCAACTCTGGTAGGCTTGCTTGGAGGATTCGGCATCATTATCGGAGCGATCGCATCGGGTGGCGATGTCATGTTGTTTGTCAATGTGCCCTCCATTCTGATCGTGGTCGGCGGCACTTTCATGGTGACCTTGATGCAGGTGTCGCTGGGTGATTTCCTCGGTTCCTTCAGCATCGGCATGAAGGCCTTCTTCTACAAAACCGATGATCCGAAAAAACTCATCGAAGAGGCAGTGGAACTGGCCGACATCGCGCGCAAGAACGGTCTGCTGGCTCTGGAGGGACAGGAGATCAGCAACGATTTTCTCAAACAGGGCGTCGGGCTCTGCGTCGACGGCCATGACCCGACGCTGGTCAACAAGCTACTCTCCAAGGATATTGACCTGACCATCCAGCGCCACGAAGTAGGGCAGAGGATGTTCAAGAACATGGCCACCATGGCACCGGCGATGGGTATGATCGGTACCTTGGTGGGGTTGGTACAGATGCTCGCCAACATGTCCGATCCCGCGAGTATCGGACCGGCGATGGCGGTGGCCCTGTTGACCACTCTCTACGGAGCGATTATCGCCAATGCCTTTGCTCAGCCCATGTCGGACAAGCTGGCACGGGCGAGCGGCATGGAGAAGACCAATAAATCACTGATCATCGAGACCATCTCGGGCATTCAGGAGGGAATGAATCCACGGGTGCTGGAGCAGCTGTTGAGCACCTACCTGCCGTCAGGCAAACGGCCCTCCGGCGATAGTTGATAATAGAGGTCCCGCATGGCTGACGAGTGTCCGAAATGTGAAGCTGGTCTGCCCCCTTGGCTGGCAACCTTCGCGGATCTGATGTCCCTTTTGATGTGCTTCTTTGTCCTGTTGCTTTCGTTTGCGGAGATTGACGCGATCCGTTTCAAAAAGATGGCCGAATCCATGAAGGATGCCTTTGGTGTGCAACGGGAGATCCCCTTGAATGAGATCGTCAAAGGCACCAGCGTCATCAAACAGGAGTTTTCCCCGGGTAAGCCGGAACCCACCCCTATCGATGAGATTCGTCAGACGACCACCCAGGTTGAAAAGGAGCATCTCGATGTCAAGGAGAAGGGCATGGAAGACTCGCAAGCTCTGGATATCGACGAGGCCAAGGCCGCGGTTCAGGCGCAACTGGAACAAGAGGTGCAGGAGCAAGCCGAGGATCTGCAGGAATTGCTGGAAGAGGAGATCGATGAGGGTCTGATCGAGGTCGAAACGGAGCAGACCAAGATCATCATCCGTATCCAGGAAAAGGGCTCATTCCCCTCAGGCCGCGCCAATCTCAATCCGGACTTTTTCGAGGTGATCACCAAGATCACCGAGGTGATCACCGGCACCCCCGGGAATATCGTGGTTGCGGGCCATACGGACAACATCCCGATCTCTACCAAGCGCTTTCGCTCCAACTGGGAGCTCTCATCCGCGCGGGCGGTCACCGTGGTGCATGCCATCCTGAGCAACTCCACGATCGATGCTGGGCGCATCAAGATCGAGGGCCATGCGGATTCGAATCCGTTGGTGCCGAATGATTCCCGGGAGAGTCGGGCCAAGAACAGACGAGTGGAACTGATCATAGAGCGGGGAGGAGACATCGATAGTGGAGAGGTTATCGATGTTTCGGGTGATGCCTGATCTTCAAAATGGAGCACAGAACAGATGAGTAGTATACAGCAGGTGGACGAAACACCGGATCGCAGAGAGTTTTTCCGTATAGACGATACCATCCGGGTCAGTTACCGACAGCTTGGTGCGGATGCACTGGCGAAGCGGATCGAAGCACTCGAACAAGGCACGGAAGGCAGTTTTACGATCATGACCAGAATGCAGGCGATTAGTCAGCATCTGTCTGCCTCACTGCACAGAATAGAGCAGCGCGATCCGGATATCGCGGACTATCTAAAGGCGTTGGACGAAAAAATCGACCTGCTGGGTCAGAACTTTCTGGCCAATGAGTCGGATCTGGTCGGGCAGCCTACCAAAGCGGTCAATCTCAGCGCGGGAGGAATCGCCCTGGACAGCGCCGAATCGCTCGAGGTGGGAACCTTGCTCGAGATCAAGCTGTTATTGCTGCCATCCTACACCGGCATCCTCGCCTTCGGAGAGCTGGTTGGCGTCATGCCGTCCACCGAGAACGAGGGTTATCCGCATCGCTTGCGGATCAACTTTGTACACATCCGGGAGAACGACCGGGATGCCTTGATCCGGCACATCCTGAGACGGCAGGGTGAGATGCTGCGCCTGGAAAGGGAACGCAATGAACTGCTCGGCGAATGATGCAGAAACCCACCCAAGCCGATATTCATGAGGCGCTTGCAGCGGCTCAAGAACTGCTCGGCAGGACCGGACCGGCGGAAGCGCTGGGACACTATCTGCTCTATCTGCATGACAGAAACCACAACCTGGAGGCGATTGCCGAGGTGGCTGAGCGATTCATCCGCTTCGGTCTGCCTGAAACGGAACATGCCAGGTTGGTTGCCCTCCTGGAGACTCTACGAGAAGAGACCCGTACCGAGACCGACAAGGATACCGGTGAATTCGGTCTTGAATAAAAACAAGCCGTCCCCAATATGCTAAAATTCCGAATCTTTTGCCGGCATACCCATGGGTATGCCCGGTTGAGCAGCAGACAATCGGGAAAATTACCATGCCAATCTACGAATATCGTTGTGAAGCCTGTGGCCACGAACTCGAAGCCTTGCAGAAAATGAACGACGCGCCGCTGGCGATTTGTCCGGAATGCAGTCAGACAACCCTGAAAAAGGCCTTGAGCGCCGCGGGATTTCGACTCAAAGGCAGTGGTTGGTACGAGACCGATTTCAAGGGCGGTAACGAGAAAAACGTGCATAATGCGGGTCAACCGACTGAGAAGAAGTCTGCTTGTAGCGGTGGTTCCTGTCCCTGATCCATAATCAGCCGGGAGCTTTGCTGCAATGAAACGTTACCTGGTTGCCGGGCTGCTGGTCTGGTTGCCCCTGGTCGCCACGTTCTTCGTGATCCGTCTGCTGGTGCAGTGGATGGATCAAAGCCTGTTGCTGCTGCCCGAGGGTTTTCGGCCGGAAAACCTGCTGGGTTTCGCCGTACCCGGTCTCGGGGTGCTGCTTTCTCTGGCCATCCTTTTCTTCACCGGCCTGGTGGCGGCTAATCTGTTCGGCCGCAAGCTGGTGGAGTTGTGGGAGATGATCCTTTCCCGCATCCCCCTGGTCCGTTCGGTCTACTCTGCTGTGAAACAACTGGTGGAGACCATGTTTTCGGACAGCGGACAATCCTTCCGCAAGGTCCTGCTGGTGGAATTCCCGCGTCGGGGTCTCTGGACCCTGGCCTTTCTGACGGGCACCGAGCAGGGTGAGGCGCAGCGCAAGACCGGACGGGATGTGGTCAATGTGTACATCCCCACGACCCCCAATCCCACCGGCGGTTATTTCGTCCTGGTGCCCAGAGAGGATGTCCGTGAACTGGACATGACAGTGGACGAAGGGTTGAAAATGCTGCTATCCATGGGGGCCGTGGTGCCCGATGCGGAACATCCGTCGGGTAAGCCTCTTGCAGAGGCCGATGTCAGGCCTTAACATTCCCGCCTTTTAACCGGTCACGGGCCGGTCGAGACTTTGCACAGGAATTCAGCCCATGCGCAGCCATTATTGCGGACAGGTCAACAGCTCTCTTATCGGTCAGGAAGTGGAACTCTGCGGTTGGGTCCACCGGCGGCGCGACCACGGCGGGGTGATCTTCATCGATCTGCGGGACCGGGAAGGACTGGTGCAGGTGGTCTACGACCCGGATCTGCCGGATATCTTCGCGATTGCCGAGCATGTGCGCAACGAGTTTGTGCTGCGCATCAAGGGTAAGGTCAGGCCGCGACCCGAGGGCACGGTCAACCCGGACCTGCCCACCGGCGAGGTGGAGATCCTCGGTCTGGAGCTCGAGGTGCTGAACCAGGCGGATACCCCGCCCTTCCAGCTCGACGAGCATGAGAAGGCCTCGGAGGAGATCCGTCTGCGCTACCGATACATCGACCTGCGCCGCCCGGAGATGCTGGAGAAGATCCGCACCCGAGCCAAGGTGACCCAGGTGCTGCGCTCCTTTCTGGACGGCGAGGGCTTTCTGGATATCGAGACCCCAATGCTCACCAAGGCCACCCCGGAGGGTGCACGGGACTATCTGGTGCCGAGCCGCACCCATCCCGGTGATTTTTTCGCACTGCCCCAATCCCCGCAGCTGTTCAAACAGCTGCTGATGATGTCCGGCATGGATCGCTACTACCAGATCGTGCGCTGTTTCCGGGACGAGGATCTGCGTGCCGATCGCCAGCCGGAATTCACTCAGCTGGATATCGAGACCTCGTTCATGGACGAGGACGAGATCATGCGGCTCAACGAGGAGATGATCCGTCAACTGTACCAGGAGATCCTCGATGTGGATCTGCCCAATCCCTTCCCGCGCATGACCTACGACGAGGCGATGGAACGCTACGGCTCCGACCGTCCTGACTTACGGGTGCCTCTGGAGCTGGTGGACCTGGGCGATCTGCTGCAGGAGGTGGAGTTCAAGGTCTTTTCCGGTCCGGCCAAGGACCCCCATGGCCGGGTGGCGGCCCTGCACGTACCGGGCGGCAGCGCCCTGAGCCGCAAGCAGATCGACGACTACACCAAATTCGTCGGCATCTACGGTGCCAAGGGGTTGGCCTATATCAAGGTCAACGAACTGGCCAAGGGTCGCGACGGTTTGCAGTCGCCGATCCTCAAGTTTCTGCCCGATGCGGCGGTGGAAGGCATCCTGCAACGTACCGGCGCCAAGGACGGGGACCTGATCTTTTTCGGCGCCGACAAGGCCCAGGTGGTCAACGAGGCCCTGGGCGCATTGCGCATCAAGGTGGGTGAGGACCTGGAACTGCTGGAGGGGGATTGGCGGCCCCTCTGGGTGGTGGACTTCCCCATGTTCGAATGGGACGATCAGCACGATCGCTGGAATCCCCTGCACCATCCCTTCACCTCCCCCAAATTGGATCAGCTTGAGCTGCTGGACAGCGATCCGGGCAACTGCAAATCCCGCGCCTACGACATGGTGATGAACGGGGTCGAGTTGGGCGGCGGTTCCATCCGTATCCATCAGCAGGAGGTACAGCAAAAGATCTTCCAGCTTTTGGAGATCGGCGAGGAGGAGGCCGAGGAGAAGTTCGGTTTCCTGTTGGCGGCCCTGAAATTGGGTTGCCCGCCCCACGGCGGTCTGGCCTTCGGTCTCGACCGGTTGGTGATGCTGCTGACCGGCTCCAAGTCGATCCGTGAGGTGATGGCCTTCCCCAAGACCCAGACTGCGGCCTGCATGCTTACCTCCGCACCCTCGGCAGTGGGTCTGGATCAGCTGCGGGAGCTGTCGATCCGGGTGCGCAAGCCCCAGAGCGAGTCGGCTGACTAATCGCAAATACAAGCGACCCGAATCGGTCCTGGTGGTGGTCTACACCGAGGCCGGCGAAGTCCTGCTGCTGCGCCGCACTCAACCGGCAGATTTCTGGCAGTCGGTGACTGGCAGCCTGCGCTGGGGGGAGTCGCCGGTTCAGGCGGCCCGCCGTGAGCTCTACGAAGAGACCGGCCTGATGGCGGGCAATCAGCTACTGGATCTGAGGCACAGCGCAACCTTTCCTATCATACCGCCCTGGCGATCACGCTACGCAGCCAATGCGTTTTACAATCGGGAACACTGGTTCAGCTGCCAGTTGCCAGGTCGCAGGATCATCCGCACGAATCGACACGAGCACGCGGTGTATCGTTGGCTCAAGCCACAGCAGGCCGTAAACGCGGCCTCATCCTGGACCAACCGCGCCGTCATTCGCTGGATCTTCAGCCACTGCTAACGACACAAGATGGGTTACCTCGAGCTACCCGATCCAGTCTTTGAGATACAACCACGCTTCATCGAGGACACAGGGACTGGGCAAGCCGGGGTCCGAACTTCCTTTGGGTGCTCAGTGGCGGAATCCAAGTGTCTGCTGCACGGCATGCGTGATTTAACCGTGCAGTTTCTCGACGACCCGTTGCAGCATCGCCTTTGCCTCTTGCGCAACGGCTTTGGGCTCATCCGTCTCGGCCAGGCTGAAAACGGCAGTCGGGTCCATGAAACTGACCACCACCGAACCGGTCTCGGTCTCGCGCATGATGAAACTGCAGGGCAGCAGGGTGCCAGCGTTGGGCTCCGCGCTGATCACCCGATCCGCCAATTTGGGATTGCAGGCGCCGTAAATGTGATAGGCGGGGATCGCCTTGTCCAGCTTGTTTTTGAAGATGGCTTGAACGTCCACGTCGCTGACGATGCCCAGCTGTTCTTCCATCAGGGCAACGCGGACCTGTTCCAGGGCCTCAGCAAAGGGTAAATTGAGTTCGGTGTTGAATTCATACATGGCTGTCTCCTGAAATGCCTCGAATGGGAAAATCTATCCCATCATAAAGGGATGAACATTGAAGATCATCAAACGGCGTCTGTGGCAAAATGCTCCGCGAGTCAGTTTCTACAGAGGAGTCATGCCGCATGCGGGAGATCATCGAGTTACGCACCCATGCCCGGGAGGTTCTGGTGGATATTACACCCCAGGTCAATGAAGTGGTGAGGCAGAGCGGATACCGCAACGGACTGGTGAATGTCTACGCTCAAGGCGCCACAGCGGCCATCATGATCCAGGAGAACTGGGACGAGAGCGTGCAGACCGATGTGGTCAACTTGCTGCGCAAGATGATCCCCAAGGGTGTCTGGCTGCATGACGCCCAGGACGGCAATGGTGACTCCCACCTAAAAGCGGGATTGGTGGGGCCCTCTGAGACCATGCCCTTGATCGACGGATCATTGGGACTCTCCCGTTGGCAGAATATCTTCTTCTGTGAGTTCGACGGGCCACGCCGGGATCGTCGGGTAGTGTGTAGCGTGATGGGAGAATGATGATGCAAGAAACCGGCTATTTACGGCACATACGGACCTGTAATCAGTGGAATCCCGATAATTTTCGGGATTTTCGTGTCGATGGGCAACGCGTGGGACGGCTCAAGCAGCCTGTCTGTGAGGCCTTGGCACAATGGCCTGAGTATTTCGAGTCGGACAAGGCGGCCGTTCACTTATCGCCCGCTTTGCATGGCTTTGCAGCGCGCACCGAGGCCTTGGCCAAGGTCACTGGACACCTGGTCGAGCAGGGTGTGATCTCCCATCGACACGGCGAGGCCTATCCGGTGACCTCGTCCTGTCGGGAACAGGCCTATGCCACCATCGACCGCACTGCCGCTCCCTATTTCGGCCTGCGGGCCTACGGCCAGCACATGAACGGATTTGTGCGCACCGCAGAGGGACTCAAACTCTGGATCGCCCGACGAACTGCCGACCGGAGGAATTTCCCGGACAAGCTGGACAACATGGTGGCGGGTGGGCTGCCACAGGATCTGAGTCTGCAGGAGAATCTGCTGAAGGAGTGCATGGAAGAGGCCTCGATCCCAGCTGAACTGGCGCGTCAAGCAAAACCGGTCGGGGCCCTGACCTACTGCAAGGAGACCCAGGTGGGCCTGAAACCGGACACCCTGTATTGCTATGACCTGGAACTGCCGGCGGATTTCGTGCCGTTGAATACGGATGGCGAGGTGGCTGAATTCCAGCTTCTGGCGGTCGAGGAGGTGGCAGGTATCGTTCGGGATACGGATGAATTCAAACTCAACTGCAATCTGGTGATCATCGATTTCCTGGTCCGGCACAGCTATTTACGAGCTGAAGCTCCTGACTATCTGGAGATTACGCAAGGGCTCCATGAGCATCTATGAAATCGTCATACTTTATATTCTGTTTTATCCGTGCGCCGTGAGTTATTGATATAAAAAGGAATTAAGAGTTGAAATTGATTCTCGATCAGACCCCCGTGTCGTAGCTCGCTGGCTTCAGCCGCTCCTCGAACTGGTCTTGCATCTGCTGATTGTGCGATCGCTCGAATGGTCTTTTCAGGCTCCGGTTTTGCCACAAGCTGCGGATTTCAGTAAAAAATATCTGAAAAAGCCGGGTGTAACACTTGTATAATTCCAATTCAACCTGCATATTTGAGGGTCCAAGGAACAGAATTACGGTAATCTGGTCTCAAGTAAGACGGGCAAGTCAATCAGACAGTGACATCCAGACCAAAGAGTCTGGGTGAACGGGGGTGGATCGCATGAATCATTACTGGAAGCCGGTGGTTGCGTTTACGCTGCTGGTTTTAATAGCGTCAGCGAGTTGGGCGGATCGTAAGATTGTCCCGGTTGATGAACTCAAGCCCATCTTCGAACACCAGCTTTCGACCCACCACATCGTCAAAGTCATCAGTAATCATCACTACAAGGACTCAGAGCTCAATGACGAGGTCTCCCAACAGATCCTCGAACGATATCTGGAAACCCTGGACCCCAACCGCTTCTTCTTCCTCGCCAGTGACATCAACGATTTCGCCAGGTACGAGACCAGCCTGGACGATTATCTTAAGAACGCCAAAGTCGAGCCCGCATTCGACATCTTTCGCACATACCGCACGCGGGTGAGCGAAGCGGTGGCTCACGCCATCAAGCTGTTGGATGGTGAGTTCGATTTCACCCTGGACGAGACCTATCGCTTTGACCGCGAGGATGCGCCCTGGGTGCGGACCGAGGCGGAGCGCAGCGAAATCTGGCGCAAGCGGGTCAAGAATGATTTTCTCAATCTGCGCATGACCGGCAAGGCAGATGATGAGATCCGGAAGACGCTGCGCAGTCGCTACGAACGCCTGGAAAGTCGTGTTGCCCAATACGATCCGAATGACGTCTACCAGGCCTTTATCAATGCCTACACCCTGAACCTGGAACCTCACACCAGTTATATGTCTCCCAGCACCTCGGAAAACTTCGATATCAGCATGCGTCTCTCCTTGGAAGGCATTGGGGCGGTGCTGCGCAGTGAAGATGATTACACGGTGGTGCAGAAGACCGTGGTGGGCGGACCGGCCAAGCTGAGCGGTCAGCTGCATGCCGGCGATCGCATCGTCGGGGTGGGCCAGGGAATGGACGGCGAGATCGAGGACATCATCGGTTGGCGCCTGCAGGATGTGGTGGAGAAGATCCGTGGACCCAAGGGTTCACTGGTG
>JAAUXZ010102037.1_pt1 | contig 11089 bp, 15 predicted proteins | sample 7278131 | NCBI WGS metagenome assembly JAAUXZ01 (sample SAMN14350119, study PRJNA611818) | marine sediment metagenome | isolation source: surface marine sediment (3m) | place: French Polynesia: Moorea | collected 2018-08
ATTGACCCTTCCGCAGGGGAGAGACGAGATGACCATCAAGCAGACACTCAAGTCGGCCGCGTTGGCTGCGGCACTGGGTGCGGCAGCGGTGCCCGCGCTGGCGCAGCGAAGCGGGGACCGGGTGCTCGGAGACGCGGCGCGCGGCGCCGCCGGGGGTGCCCTCATCGGCGCCATCGCCGGGGACGCCGGCAAGGGGGCCGCGGCGGGCGCCGTCGGAGGCGTGCTGTTCGGCGGCGCTCGACGGCGCACTCCCAATACACCCCTCGGTGACGCCGCCAGCGGCGCTGCTCGGGGTGCCGTCATCGGCGCCATCGCCGGGGACGCCGGCAAGGGCGCTGCCGCGGGGGCCGTGGGCGGCGTCCTGCTCGGTGGGGCGCGTCGCGGCTGGTAGCCGCCCGGGTCAGGACGACTCGGAAGCTGCCTCGAGCCTTCCGCTGCGGATCTCCTCGACGAAGGCCCGGTAGTCTCGCTCGTTCTGGTCGGCATAGAGTTCGGCGAACTCGCTGACTGCCCGGTCGAAGGTGTCGCCCGAGCCCAGATAGGCGGCGATGGCGACCGGGTCCCCGGACCGGGCGTGGGCCCGTGCGAGGGTCCAGGCGCAGACGTGCGCGTAGCTCGCGAGATCGGCGGCGTTCAGTCCCTCGATCTCCACCGAGCCCTTCCAGTCACGAAGCTGGCGCCAGTAGTAGTCGCGCCCCGTCTCCTGGACGTGGGTCCAGCCGAGGAAGACGTCGCTCGACGCCTGCATGAGGCGTTGACCCTCGACGATCCGGCGACCGTGGGTCTCGTAGGGGCTGGGGCGGAGATGCTCGGCGAGCACCGAATAGGTGGCCTCCTTCATCTGGAGGAAGAGCGGATCGTTCCGGTCCCGGCCTTCCAGCAGCAGGATGAAACAGCGGGTCCCGACGCTTCCGACTCCGACCACCTTGAGGCCGAAGTCCACCGGCTGGTAGCGCGTGAGGAGAGCGCCGCAGTGCGGCGAGACGCTCCCCACGTAGTCTTCGTAGGCCGACAGGACGATCTTCTCGAACCTGTGGTGGCGCTCGTGGTCGATTTCCCGCAACGGCACGAGCAGCGGGGGCTCGCTGCGGATGCGGTACGCGCCGTCGACCTCCTCCGCGAGCCGGTCCAGCGCCTGCCCGTGGGACTTCGTCTTCGCCTTCTCGACGGTCCGTTTCGCCCGCTTCCCGCGGTTCCTGCGACCCGCGAACGCGACGAAGCTCTCCTCGTCGATGTGGGTGTACCACACGTCGGTAGCGCGCCTTCCGGCCAGGTCGCGCATCGCCTCGCGGTAGCTTCGGGCCACGCGGAGAGTGGCCTTGCGGCTCTGGTCGCGGTCGAGGCCGTTGTGGCGGGCGGCGATCGCGAAGCTGGCCACGAGGCGCTTGAGGTCCCACTCCCAGGGGCCCTGCAGGGTCTCGTCGAAGTCGTTCAGGTCGAAGACCAGCCGGCGTTCGGGCGACGCGAAGAAACCGAAGTTGGCCAGGTGGGCGTCGCCGCAGGCCTGCACGTCGAGGCCCGTCACGGGGGTGGTCGAAAGATCGGCGGCCATGATGCGGGCCGCGCCCCGATAGAAGGCGAAGGGCGAGGCCATCATGCGGGCGCGTCTCACGGGGACGAGCCATTCCACGCGCTTCTTGTTCTGCTCCTCGATCAGGGTGATCGGATCGGGCCGCGCCGATCCCGCGGAGCACTCCGCGTGGCTCGTCCGGGGCACGCGCTTGCGAAGCGACCTGCCGTGAGCGGCTCGTTCTTCGACGCTTTGGCGGCTCGGGCTCATCGGGGTCCTTCCTCGGCCGGAAGATCAGGTTAGCCGAACCGGGCGCGCTCCTGTGGCGCCGGCGTTGGCCAGAAATGGCAAGCCGTTGCCCGGAATTCCCCTTGCTCCTTCCGGATCTCGGAGTGTTGAATCGGCAGGGGCGCGGCAATCGCCGCCGCGAGGAGGAGGAAGCCTTGTTCAAGACGATCTCAGCCACGGTGCTCTGCCTTCTGATCGCGGGCGCGGGCGTGGCCCACGCGCAGGACGTGGACGACGTCGCGACGAAGCGGAAGGTCCGCAGCCTGGGCGTCGCCATCGGCAACGCGTACGCATGCTCCGAAGAGAAGGCACGAGATGGGTTCAACTCGGAGGCCCATCACCTGTTCGACCTCATCGTGCAGGACGTGGGCTCGGACCTCGGCTTCGTCTACGCGACGAGCGTGGGCTACGGCTCGTCCGTGCCCAAGGAGAAGCTCGACTGTGCGAAGCTGCTGAAGCAGTGGGAGGAGATCCGGGAGGACTACGAGCTGAAGGGGGGGCGATGATGCGCGCACCGATCCTCGTGACTGCGTTCGCGCTCGTTGCCGGCGCATCTTTGGCGGCGCCGCCTCTGGAGGCTCCGGTACGCGCCCCGCGGATCGAGCCGCGGTCGTCGTCCACCGGCTGGAGCTCGGAGGGGCGCGTCGTGCCGAACGCCGAGGCGTCCGCCGGGGAGATCGTCATCGCGCGGAAGGGCCGTGGCGGGGGCGGACGTCGCGGCGGCGCGATGCGAAAGAGCCGCGGAGGCTTCAGGGGCGGCAACCGGCGCCACGCCGAACGGCACGCGGGCAGGCCCGGAGTTCAGGGCGGTCTTCACGGCCATCACCACGTCGGGCATGCTCATCACGACCTCGACGTCGATCGCAACATCAACGTCGATCGGGACATCAACGTCAACGACAACGACGACAAGTGGGGCGCTGCGATCGTCGGAGGCGTGGTGGGCATGGGTATCGGCGCGGCGATCAACGACCAGTCCCAGCCCCAGTACTACAATCAGGCGCCCCCCGAGTACTACGACCAGTACTAGCCAACGGCGCTTCCGGCCAGGCGACGAGTCTCCCCTTCCTGGGCCGGGCGAGGCTATGAGGGCGGCCTGGAAGGCGTTGGTGCGCGAGAGCCAGACGTGGGGCGCGCTCCTCCTTACCAGGCCACGGACGCGTCGGCTCGCGCGAGCGCCTCGATCACCTCGACCTGCTCCAGCGACGTCATCTCGGAGCCGCCCCAGATCTTCGGCATGTTCACGCGCATGATGCCGGCGTCGCGGACCTCGTCGACGATGTCCGCCGGCAGCCCGCGCAGCTCGTCCCGTGGGCGCCGATCAGCTTCGCCGCCGCGTCGAGCACCCGCTCTCGCGTCTGGGCGCCCTCGGCGTGTCGCCCGGGTCGCGGCATGGATCTATCCTGAATGGCCATTCGAGCATATCAAGTTGGCCAGCAAGGGCCGAGATCAGCGCCGCGGGCGGTACCTTCTGGGCCCGGCAGCGGCCCGGGGGGAGGACGTCGTGCAGGACACATCGCGACGCAGCGCGTGGCTCCGCCGCCTTGCCATCATCGTCGGCGTGCTCGTCGCTGCGCTGGCGGGCGGCGCGTTTCTGCTGTCCCGGGCGGACGGGCCGGTGTTCGTGTTCGCCGGGGGGCCCTTGCGCTCCGGAGAGCTCGTGGACTTCACCGCCCTCGATTGGGACAGCCTCGACGAGCTGCACGAGCTCGAGCTCGAGATCGTCGGGGCGGGAAGCTCACGCACCCTCTGGTTCAGCGTCCACGAGGGCGTGCCCTACGTCGCCTGCGACCTCGACTGCATCGGGGGCCGGCTCACGCGCTGGCCCCAGCAGATCGAGCGCGACGACCGCGTGGTGATCCGTATCGACGCGAGGCGCGTCGAGGGCCGACTGGTCCACGTGCCTCACGGCTCGGCCGAGTACGCGGTGGTGCGAGCCGGGCGCGACCGGAAGTACTCCGGAGACGAAGGAGGCCGCGCCGCCGCCGAGACGGCCGCGCATGGCGCGGTGGTCTCGGTGGGCGAGCTCGTCACCGGGCGCTCCCGGCGCGAGGAGCCCGGCGATCGGCTCTATCGCGTGGACCCGCGCCCACCGGGAGCGTGAGAAGACCCGCGATCATCGTTGGGTGGAGAGGGCCGATTCGCCTCTGCAGCCCTGCTACCGGTCGAGTGCTCGCCCGGCTCGCGCTCAGTAGCGGTGAATCGCCAGGGGAACGCCTGTGAGCCCCAGGTGGAAGTCCGTGGACCAGCAATCCTGGGTGTCCTTCTCGTTCATGAGGTGGAGCCCGACCGCGTCACACATCGTGAGATCCTGGTTCGAGAATTGGCGGAGCATCTCGCCGCCGCCCGCTTGATCTCGCGGGGTGGTTCCGAGCACGCGAAGCGGCTTCATGAGCTCGAATAGCGAGAGGAACTGCAGCGCGCGCACGCGGTCGTAGCGGCGCAGAAGCCAGCCGTGCCCCTCGGCGACGACCAGTGTTGTCGTGTAGAGCCTGGGCGGATTGGAGAACAGGCGGCGGAAGAGATCGTGATACGAGTCGGAGCGATCCGCAAAGGCGATCAACGCAGACGTGTCGACGTAGGCCTCAGTCCTTGTGACCATAGACCACTTCGTCGATACGCTGGCTCGATCGAGAATCTCCCGACTCGACCATGCCGGCCAGGCGCATCCAGGGCTTCTCGTGGTCGACCGGCAGCAGCCTGCGCAGGGAGCGGCGGAGAAGCTCTGCCAGCGAGATGCCCAGCCGCTCTGCCTCTCGCTTGGCGGCCTCGTACTCCTCTTCGGAGAGACTGATCTGAGTCCGGATCATGATGATAACACTATAACCTCTAGCGTTATCACTAGCGAGCTAGCCGCGACCGGTACCCCGGTCGCGGACCGCCAAGCCGGCGTGTCCTCCGAGAGCTCGCCCGTCCATCGGGATCAGGTCGATTCGAAGGGACGGAGTGCACAATGCCTTCCCCAACTCGCCCGCGAATTCGGCGAACCCGGATCCGATCCGGGTCGGGAAGCGGTTCGCGCTGGGCTAGCGTTTCCTCGTTCCCATGATCGAGCCCGTGTCGGGTGACTCTCGAGCGGAGGTGGCAACTTGTCCTACGCGTCCGGGTTCCGTCCCGGCTTGTTCGAGGCGAGGACGATCCTGGTCGCCGGTGGTGGCGGTGGGCTAGGCCGCTGTGTCGCCCACGAGCTCGCGTCACTGGGGGCGAGTCTCGTGCTCGCCGGCCGCACCCTGGCGAAGCTCGAACGCACGCGCGACGAGATCGTCGCCGACGGCGGCGAGGTTGCAGGCTGTCTCACGGCCGAGCTCCGCGACGAGCAGGCCGTCGTGGACCTGGTGGCGCGAGCCGTGGCCACGGCGGGTCCCTTCGACGGCTTCGTGGGTGCCCACGGCGGGCAGTTCCCCGGCCTGCTCGAAGGGCTGAGCCTCAATGCCTGGAACGCGGTCGTCCACAACAACCTGACCAGCTACTTCCTGCTGTCGCGTGAGCTCTACAGGCAGTGCATGGCGGAGCGCGGCGGCGCCATCGTCCACATCGGAGCCGACTACGCGCGCGGCATGCCCGGCATGGGGCACAACGGCGCGGCGCGCGCGGGGCTCGCCAATCTCACCATGACCTCCGCGAGCGAGTGGGCCCACGCGGGAGTGCGGGTCAACTGCGTCATCCCGGGCTTCATCGACACCGCGGGCCTCGACCGCTACCCCGAGAGCGCCTGGGGGGCGCTGCGCGGAATCGCGAAGCGGATCCCGCTCGGCCGCCACGGAACCGCGGCGGAGATCTCGGCAGCGGTGGTCTTCCTGCTGAGCGACATGGCTGCCTACATCACGGGCGCCGAGCTCCTGGTGGATGGCGGCCTGCGCAGCGGCGCGAGCTCCTTCCTCTTCGACGCTCCGGAAGCGCGCAACCGCCGCCAATGGAATGCCTTTCACCGCACTGAGGGTGCCCGCCTGCTCAGCGACCCGAGCACGCGTCCGAGCGGGGATCCGGAGTGACGGTGGACGCGAACTCGCCCGCGTCGCGCCCCACCACCGTGCGCCTGCAGAAGATCGCGCGCTCCTTCGTCGAGAGCGCGGCGCTGCAGGCAGCCATCGAGCTCGAGCTCTTCACCGCCGTCGCGGCCGGACACGACACGCCGGCGTCCTTCGCCCGCCACGCGAGGATCACCGAGCTGAACGCCGATCGGCTGATGACCATGTGCAGCGCCTGCGGGCTCCTCATCTGGCAGGGCGAGCGCTACCGCAACGCCGACGACGTGGCGCGCTTCCTCGTGAGGGGCGAGCCCGGCTACGCCGCAGCCTGGCTCGGCTTCGCGCACCGCGACTGGAAACGCTGGGGCGAGCTCTCGAAGTACCTGCGCGATACCTCCCCGGTCCGGTCTCTCGGCGACTACGAAACCATGACGGTGGAGCAGGCTCGCCGCTACCACGAGGCCACGAGCAGCATCGGTTTCGGCGCCGGGCGCCGCTTCGCACGCGACGTCGACCTCACGGGCCGCACGAAGCTCCTGGATCTGGGCGGCGGCTCGGGCGCCTACTCGATCACGGCCGTGCAGAAGTTCGAAGGGCTGTCTGCGGTGGTCTTCGATCTCCCCCCGGTGGCCGTGGTGACCGGCGAGTACATCGCGGAGCACGGGGTCGCGGACAGGGTGAGCGCACAGCCGGGCGACTTCACGCGCGACCCCTTTCCCCGCGACTGCGACGTTGCCGTGATGGCGAGCAATCTCCCGCAATACGGGTCCGAGGTGATCCGGGGAGTGATACGCCGGGCGCACGACGCCCTGCTTCCGGGTGGCGAGATGCACCTGATCGGCGAGATGCTCGACGACGATCGCTCGGGCCCGACCGACGCCGCCATCTGGGGCCTGCTCGAGGCCCTGGCGAACAGCACGGGAACCACCCACACGCGGAGCGATTGCATCGGCTACTTCCGCGACGCCGGCTTCCTCGAGGTCGCCGCGCACGAGTTCGTTCCAGGCATCCTCGTTCGCGTGAGCGGCCGCCGGCGCGAGTAGCGAGGTCGTCTCGGAAGCCGCCGCTCGCGGGCGTTCGACCGGGCGTTCAGCGCAGTACGTGGATCAGGACCAGCAGCAGCGAGAACATCTGGAGCGTGTTGAGCGCGACGCTCCCACGGTGGGCTCGCTGGAAGGCCGGGGCTGCCGAGGCGTCGCCGGCCAGCTCCTGGTCGCGCAGCGCGTTGATGCGCGGCATCAGGCGCTGGCGCGCGTAGACGAAGCCCGCGCAGACCAGAGCGAGAACCAGCGCAAGCCCGGGCCTCTCCGCGACCGCCGCGAAGGCGGCCAACCCCGTGGCGATGCAGAGCACCAGGTAGTACCAGGGGAAGACCTCGCGAATGAAGGGGCCGGAGACGTCCTCGGGCAGGCGTGTGAAGACCAGGGGGGCCATCACGGCGGCGAAGAAGATCATCGAGCCGAACGAGGCTGCGACGAGCACTCCGGCCGTGGTCGTCAAGAGGGGCTCCATCCGAGGTCCTCCAATCGGGCGAGCTAGCGGCCCGCGCGGGCGACGACGCAGTCGATCCGCCGGTCGACGTCATCACGCAGCGAGGCCTCGCTCCCACTCTGCCCCTGCTCCACGGCCTCGGCCAGGCCGAAGAGCGAGACGAACAGGGGCTCGCCATCGCAGGCGGAGTCGATCTCGAGCGCGGATGCGTCGGCGAGGCGATCCTCCCATGCGGTGCGGACGATCCGCCAGTAGCCCTGCGTCCGCTCCCAGTAGACGTCGCCGGGCGAGAAGTCGAAGCCGCTCAGGCGGTCGTACCGTGCCATCCCGATTTCACGTGCAACCGGGCGCTCGCCGGCGGCCGGACGCCCGGCCTTCGCGATCGCGAGCTTCAGGTTGTCCTGCTCATGGGTCCAGCCCGCCGGCAGGACGGTGATGCGATCCGTGCCTTCGAGCACGTCGTAGTCGTCGCGGACCGTGTGCTCGCGGCGCGGCAGGGGACGCCAACGCTGCCCCGACGTCCACACCGAATGGCCCGGGCGGTGCGACCAGGCTCCCAGCAGCGTGTAGCGCGGTGTGTCGTCAACCTGGTAAACGGCCTGCGACCAGCGCCCCTCCGACTCGTCCGCCGGGAGCGACTCCCAGCTCCACTGGCCGTGGCCGTCGTATACGAACACCCGGCCCGGCTGGTAGGTCCAGTCCTGGCGCCAGTGCTTCTGCACGAAGGGTCCCTGGGTCTCGCCCGCCTCGTCGACCACGTACATGACCATGATGTGCTGCAGGCTCACGAAGCCCGGCTCGTCGCGCACGACGTAGATGCGCTCGGTGCCCCACGAGCGATATGGAGTTGCCGGCCGGTCGCCCTCGAAGACCAGCGTCTCGAGGAAGTCGAACTGGACGCGGTAGTCGCCCGCGAGGGCGCGAATCGCAGCCTGGTCTCGCTCGACGCCGCGCGAGCCCCGGATCGCCTTCCAGGCGGGGTCGGCCCGCTTCGCGAGCGATACGGCGGCTCCGGTCGTGGTGCCGCCGCGGAGCTCGACGGTGGGCTCCGGGAAGTCGGGCCACGCGAAGACATAGGGTCTGGATCCGTTGGCCTCCCCCCCATAGTCGGACGTCGGCGCGGACCCCGTGCAGCCCGCCGCCAGCCACGCCGTGGCCAAGACCCCGAGCGATCGCGTTGCGGCTCGGGCCGAGGTCCGGCGAGGAGCGGTCGGGTCCTCTCCGCGGTCGAGGCTCGAGGTCTCGAGGAATCCGGGTCGGATGCTCACCTCCGCACTCTACCGGCGGCTCCTTGGCCGGCACGCCTCTCGTTGGAAAGGCGAGCCCGGGCCCCCGGCCCCGGGGCGGCCGTGGGGGGACCTAGAGCCGCAGGTAGCCCCGGGTTCCCGCCACCGCCCCTGCAACGGCGACGAGGCTGAGCGTCAGCAGGACCCAGTGCATGGCCTGGAGGAAGCCGAAGGCGCGATCCGGGTCCTTCCGCGCCTCGCGGACGAAGAGCCGGTGGAGGAAGAGGGGCTCGAGCACGAACAGCACGACCGTGAAGGCGAGCCACACGAGCGTCATCAGGTGCACCCACCAGTACGCCGGATCCAGATACCGACTCCACGCGCCCATGGCGTGGAGCAGGTAGAAGCCCGAGGCGCCAGCGAAGAGAGTCGTGAAGCGAGCCTGTAGGGCGAAGCGCGACTCGAACTGCTCGAACAGCTCGACGCGTTGCGCCTCGGAGGGATGCTTTCGGATGGCCGGAATCAGCACGGTGGTGACGAATGCCACGCCCCCGATCCAGAGGACGACGGCGAGCACGTGGACGATTCGGGCGATGACGACGGGGGGCATCAGCCTGCCAGATCTCGCTCCATGATCTCGAAGGCCGCGGCGCGCGTCAGACGTCCGAGCGCAGCCGCTCGTTGGAAGCGATCGACGCACCGCCCCGCGCGTAGCCCTCGCGGCGCTCCTGGCTCCACTTGTCGATCTCGTCCTCCGGAACGCCGTAGGCGAGCCCTCGCCCCACGCCCGGCCGCGCGCGCACGCGGTCGATCCAGGCCATCACGTTCGGGCGGTCGGTGATGTCGACCTTGCTCCACTTCCAGCCACGCAGCCACGGGTAGAGAGCGATGTCGGCGATGGTGAAGTCGGCGCCGCAGGTCCACTCGCGGCCCTCGAGCCGACGATCGAGCACGCCCGCGAGCCGCCGCGCCTCCTTGCCGAAGCGCTCCAGGGGGTGGGCCCGGGCCTCGTCGGGGACGTCGGTGATGTAGCGCGTGTAGGCGAGCTTGTTGCCGAAGATCGGGCCGACGTTGGCCGCCTGCCACCAGACCCAGGGCAGCACGTCCCAGCGTGCCTCGCCCTGCGGAAGCAGGGAGGTGGGGTACTTCTCGCCGAGGTACTGGAGGATGGCGCAGCTCTCCATCAGCCGGCGGTCGCCATCGATCAGCGCCGGGATCTTCTGGTTCGGATTGATCGCCGTGAACTCGGGCGTGAACTGCTCGCCCTTCATGATGTCGATCGTGCGCACGCCGAGGTCGCCGAGGTCGACACCGGCCTCGCGCAGCTCCTCGATCATGATCGTCACCTTCCAGCCGTTGGGCGTGGGGGCGGTCAGCAGCTCCATGGCCATGGGGGTCTCCTTCCGGAGGCGGGAGCGGGTGCGGCTCAGCGCGCCACGCCCTCCTCGATCATCTCCTGCAGTCGATCGGCGGCGCTAGCCAGGTCGTCCAGGAAGCCCTCGGACGATGCCCTCCAGCCCGCGGCGCAAGGACGAGGCCAGCCGCGAGCCGGCCTCAACTATACGCAATCACGAATGAAATCAGCGGTCTGGCGATCTGCCCGCGAATTTATTTGACTTCAACTCAATTCAAGCTCAAACTGGAGGCACCCGGACGAGGAGCCCGCACGTGGCGTCGGCCAGCCCGAAGGCGAGAGCGAGAAAGAGCGAGGCGACGCGCGCGCGCCTGGTCGCGGCGGCCTCCGAGGCCCTGCTCGCCGGCGGTGGCGACTTCGAGATGAGCCAGGTGGCCCGGATCGCGAGCGTTTCCGAGGGCCTGCCCTACCACTACTTCGGGTCCAAGGCCGGCGCGCTCTCGGCGGTGATCGACGACTTCTACGACCGCTACTACGCGGTCGTGAATCAGCCGCTCGACGGATCGCGCCCGTGGCCGGAGCGCGAGTTCGAGCGCCTGCAGCGCTGGCTCGGCTTCCTCTACGGTGAGCCCCTCGCCCCCATCGTCCTGGGCCGGATGGGGCGAACGGTCCAGGTCGCCGGGCTCGAGAGCACACGTCAGGAGCAGCTGATCGGCCTCGCCCGTCGCAACATCGAGCTGGGCCAGAAGGCCGGAGACATCCCCGAGACGATCGACGCCGGCATCGCGGCCGCCGCCATCATCGGCGCGATCCGCCAGGCCGCGAGTCAGGCCTTCGAGCAGCCCAAGCCGCCAGCGCCGAGCGTCCTCACCGCCCAGCTCTGGGGGCTGATCGCCGGCGCGCTCGGTCTCCCCAGACGCGACCCGGTTCCACGCTAGCCCCAACCACGGCCTTCGCATCGCCGAAGGAAAAGGAGAGCCCCATGTCCGAAGACGTCGTCCTCTACTCGCAGAACAAGGGCATCGCCACGATCAAGCTCAACCGCCCGTCCAAGGCCAACACCCTCCGTTTGGAAGTGATCCAGGGCATGAACGACCACCTCGCCGAGGCCAACCGCGACCCCGAGGTGAAGGTGGTCGTGCTCGAGGGCGCCGGCGACAACTTCTGCGGCGGCTTCGACTTCTCGGGCGGCCTCGAGCACTACGGGAACATCAAGGAAGACGGCTACGACCCGGGCATGGACGTCCACTGG
>JAAUXZ010004804.1_pt1 | contig 11087 bp, 9 predicted proteins | sample 7278131 | NCBI WGS metagenome assembly JAAUXZ01 (sample SAMN14350119, study PRJNA611818) | marine sediment metagenome | isolation source: surface marine sediment (3m) | place: French Polynesia: Moorea | collected 2018-08
CGAGTTCGAGACGATAGGCGTCTTCCAGGTTTCTCATCTGGGTCAGGAGATCAGGGAGTTTAACCTCTACCACGGCATTGGATTTTTTGGCCGCCCTGATGTAGTTGGTCACGATACGGATTGCCCAAACTAGGCAACCTCGAGCAGGATCGGTTATTCAACCGAGAACTTGTTGATCTGTTGATCCAGGGTTTTGGCCAGCGCAACTATATCTTCCCCCTGTTGGGAGGTTTGCTCGGCGTCGCGGGTGGTACTCTCAGAGAGATTACTGATATTCAATATGCTGTCCTGTACCTGGCGTGTGATCTCGTTTTGCTGTAACACGGTGCGGTTCATCGCTTCATTCATCTGGTGTATTTCACTGACGCGATCGGCGATCAGCTTAAGGCTATTGTCGGCAACCTCTACCTCCTGCTTGCGCAGTTCAGCCTGGTCGCGTGCCTCATTCATAACCTCGACCGCATGTTTTGCCCCTTGCTGCAATTGCTCTACTATTTTTTCGATTTCCTGGGTTGATTCATGTGAACGCGTTGCCAGCGTTCGCACTTCATCGGCAACCACGGCAAAACCCCTGCCCTGTTCACCGGCGCGCGCGGCCTCGATCGCCGCATTCAACGCCAGCAGATTGGTTTGTTCGGCAATGCCTCTGATGACATCAAGCACCGAACCAACGCCTTCGCTGCGTTCATCGAGTGTTTGAATAACCTGCGAAGCATTTTCAATTCCGCCGACCAGTTGTTTGATGCCGTCAATGGCCTGGGTGGTGGTAGTGGTGCCTTCTTCGACATCCGTATCGGCTTTTCGCGAAGCCTCCGCGACATTTTCGGAAGCGCGCGAAAGGTCCTCGGCTGATAATTCCATGCGGGTGATTGCCGATGCTACCGAGTCGGTCTCCTGTCGCTGCTCATTGGCGGCTGTTACCGTTTTTTCCGCAGAATGCGATATTGAACTTGAGCTCGACGTTAACTGGATGACGGCCTCTCGGACCTGGTTCAGGCTCACTGCAAAGTGAGACAACATCTGGTTATAAGCTTTGCCAACGTCTCCGATTTCATCGGAGCGATCCTCCTCGATGGTGTGGGTCAGATCCTGTTCTTCGGCAACCCTGCCCATGATGCTGCGGATTTTATGCAAAGGGTTGAGCAGCAGTTGATTGATAAACCAGGTGAGCGCTACCAACCCAATCGCCATGACAATCAGTTTCACCAGAGAGAGCTGCATCAGGTTGCTTGCCACCATGCTGTCAAATTGTTCGAGTGAGTAATCAACCCGAACCGCGCCAAGCACGGTACCCGGCTCAACGACATGACACATCAGACAGTTAGTGCCCTTGTAGTCTGGTAACGCCTGCATCGGAATGACCACGGAAACTGTCCTGCCATTTTCATTGCTACCTTGTTCGATGATGGTATCAAGGGCTTGCAGGCCACGTTGATCCAGTTCATCACGAACGACTTGCTCCGGATTTCCGGGGCCAAAAAGCTGGGTGATCGGCTCGGCCCTAAGCAGACGGGCATCGATGATGCCTTCAGTTTCCAGCAACTTTTCTCGCAGGATATGCCGCTGCGGCATCCCACCGGATAGCATCAGGGTGTTGACGTTGTCGAAATAGCTGGAGGCTATTTGTCGGGTTTTGTCGATGGCCAGTTCCATTACCATCGATTGTTCATTTCGAGCAGCGATCATGGTGGTTGCCATCATCAGGAAGGCAAAAACAACAATGAGTGCTGCCAGAATTTTCAGTTTCAGGCTTTTCTGAAAAAAGCGCATGGGAATTCGCCGATATCAGTCGATTAAAACTTATATCGGAAAGAGTCTAGATATCTTTAAGAAGGTCTGCAGTGAGCGAGGTCAATCGGCCAGGGATTTTGCAGAGAAAGGCAGTCGGCGGTAAAACAGCAAGAACATCAAATAAGCGATTGCGGTAACCATGAATCCCGATATCACGATATCGCTGAAGAAGTGACCGCCCATCACGACACGTACCATGCCTACAGTAAATCCACCAATTATTCCCGCCAGCAGGAAAGCCTGGCGTTTTCTGCCCGTAAATAACATGGCCATAGCAATGAGAAAATAGTAGGTCGTGGGGTGGCCTGAGTAAAAAGAACAATTCCAGTCACACTGGTCAGAAATGGCAAAAGCACGACTGAATTCCATTTCACCCCCAAACAATTCAGTTTGATGGGGCCTTGCCCTGTCCCAGTGGTCTTTGAAGATCATGGTCAGCAGGCCGGGTCCTAATAGAAAGGTTACTAAAAGAAACAAAAACGCTCTGCGGTTCAAACCGTAAATCGAAGATTTTTTGAAGGTGAAAATCAATCCGGCGAGCAGGGTAAGAAAAAGTAACCATGAGTACACCGGTGTGTACTCGTAGATGAAATCGATGACTATCTGTTTCTCGAGGTAAAAGCCGTCGGCAGGGGTATAGAACTGGCTAGTCACCCAGATGTCCACTTCCGGGTAGAACACGAAAAATGCTCCAACCACCAGGAAACTGGCAATAAATTTCAACGGCATAGTTTGCATGCGAAGCGGTGACGAAAGGTAATGGTTAAAATAGATTGTTAAGATGATTGCGGATCAGACTGCCGGGCGCGATGATAACACGTCGACCGTGGTGTTCAGAGTCGATCGTGACAAAACAGTTCAAAACCGTCGACCTGTGACTCAGCTGGCGTTGGTTTTGGTCCATTACGCAACGATACCTCTATCACTCCGAACCTCATGCTGAGTTGCCTTGATGTGCCTTGTGCTAAGGGGTATCGTCGTGGAGATTAAAAAACAGCTTTCGGGCTTCGGTTAATGAAAAAACATCTGATTTATCAGGGTATACCTGTCGCCGCCTTTTTACTGCCATTCGTTTGGGTAGGTATTGGCGCCGACGACGACCTGTTGAAGACCGAATTTGGCATCATTGAAAACCTGACGGTGCTTTTTCTGTTTACTGCCATCGGATTCTGTATCTGGGCTTTTCGCTCGGCAGGCCGTTTCGATGCGCCTCGAACGCTTAAACCCTGGATAGTAATACTGATGCTTGGTGCCAGCTATTTTGCACTTGAAGAGATTTCATATGGCCAGCACCTCTTTGGCTGGAGTGCGGGAGAAACATGGAGTCAAATAAACAATCAGCAGGAGACCAATCTTCACAATATTGGCGGATTGTTTGACCAACTGCCCAGGAGTTTACTGACACTGGGTATACTGATCGGAGGCATCATAATGCCGCTGGTTAGATATTTTCGTCGCACCAGTTTGCCCGAATCTAACTGGCTGTACTGGCAGTGGCCAACAATGGATTGTCTGACGGCCGGATTGATCGTCATTTTTTTACGTCCCGTGTTAGATCCTCTCGATCTGGATTTCATTAACATTGGCGAAACCAAGGAATTATTCTTTGCGATTTTTATATTGCTCTACTGTGCCTCACTCGCGGTACGTCTGAAGTCCAGATCAGGGACAGCAGATGCGGCATACGAATAATTTCCCCGTTCCCCAACACCAACTCAAGATTGATGGCAAACGACGCTGAAAGCTCCATCCTGTTGAGCGGTGAACCGATCGGTGAGGGTAAGGAGCGAATCTGTTATCAGCATCCAGATTTCGAGGACCGGGTCATCAAGATTCCGAACAAAGGCAGGGATGCCCAACACCTGCGAGAAATAAAATTCTACGCGGATGTGAAGGATCGAGGCCTCGAAAATCTAAGACATGTACCGCGGTTTTACGGCCTTGCCAGAACCAATCTGGGTGAAGGCACTGTCGTCGAAAAGATCAGAGATTATGACGGCAAGGTGTCGCGGCCAATCTCCTGGTACATCAAGCAGGGTTGTGATCTCGCGGATTTTGCGCCCTATTTGCACGAAATCAGAGTGTTCTTTTTCACCCACAAACTGGTCTTCAATCACGACATGGGATCCACTAATCTTTTTCTCCGCAAAAAATCGCCCGGTGAATCTGAACTGGTGGCTATTGACGGTCTGGGCGACGTGGTCTTGATTCAATATTTCAATCGCTTTGACTGGATTGTTTTGTCACGACTGGAGCGTCGCTGGGGTCGATTTGTGCGCCGGCTATATCGTCGATTCGTCAAACAGCCGGGCTCCGGGGAAGATGTTTTTCCGCGCGCTTACCGTCGGCAAATAAGTGACACCGACTATGAACGCTCGATAGGACGTTACCTGCCCGACTAGTACCGGCCTTTGAGTTCACGGCGAAACTCACTGCGAATGTGCTCGACATAGATGGCGAGACCGAGTCCCTCCTTTAAACCCCCGGTGATCACCGCGGTGTTCACACCAATAGCAGTGCCGTCAGTATTGACCAGCGGACCACCACTGTTACCCGGCAGGATGCGTGAGTCGGTAATCAGGAAATCTTTGGCGGGTTTGGTGACGATACCTGTGGTCAGCGCATCGGAAATACCCAGCGGGCTGCCAATCGCAAAAACCTTGGTGCCCTGTGCATGGTAAGACCTTTTCGATAGAGGCAGATAGGGCGTCGCATAATTGTCCACCTTTAGTAAGGCGAGATCATGTTCCTTGCTGAGCCTAACCAGTCTGGCCTTTAATTCCTTGCCGCTGCGTAAAGTCACGGTGAATTTTTTGGAGAAATTACTGACGCTGCTGGCGAAACCAAAATCAGAATCGGCGCGACCCAGTTCAGTTTCCATCTCGCGCAGGCGTTCCTCATTGCGACGATGCCTTACGGTATAGGATTCGTATCGTTCCACGTACCGCTGGAACCGTTCTTTATCGCCGCGACTCGCATTATTGGACCTGAAATAATCTCCGTGCTCGTCAATATAGCCCTTCATGTCCTTCAGTTTTGCCGAATCCTCCTTGATCCTTTGTTGAAAATCATTGATTTGCTCGCGTCGCTGCGACAATTGTCGTTCCTGCTGTTTCCATTGGCTGGAGGTGGCTGGTCTGACAACGTGACGGTTGGTTACCAGGTATCCATTGTCGCTGACAAAAAAACCCGAGCCGTTGCCGGTTTGGGTTTTGACCGTAACTACCGATAACATGGCTTCGTCAATGGGGTTGTCGGGTTGGTATTGGTCGAGCAGTAGCTGCTTGAGGTCTTTGTCAGGGCTTACCTGGGTTTTCGGTCTGCTGGTTTCTACCGACGTGGCCTGCTTATCGCGGGGAGGCGAGTCGGTGAAATGCCATTTGCCATTGGCATCCTGATATTTGTATACCTGCGCGAAACTGGTGGCGCTGAACGCCACAAGCAGGCCGAGGCTGAGGGAGTAGAATATTTTCATACCAAAAGACCAAAATTGACCGATATGTCACGCCTGATACTTCAAGAATATAGCAGAGAATTCGGCAACGTCGAGATGCCGCAGTGCCCTAGTTTGACCGTTTTCCCGGATCGAGTTCCGCAGCCTGGTCGATAAAATCGCTGACGGCGAGAGTGGCCTGGCGATGAATATTGAAAGAGCTGAGTGACTGCTGGTAGTGAGCTTCCGCACTGAAATCGCGAAAATAAGAAGCCAGCATCTGGTTTTGCATAATGGCGGGTATGGCAAGTGGAGCCGAAACCAGCACCGCGATAAAAGCACTTCTTTTTATGGTGAGATGTGAGATGTGAATCAGATAGAGCGCTATCGCGGTTGGAATCAAAACAAGAAACCAGATCAACATGGTGAAGGTACTGGGCAGAGCGGAAGAGAAGTAATAGTCCGCAATTGCACTGGCAGGTTCGATAACAGATCCGATCAGATAAACCAGACAAACCGCGACAATAACCTGTTTGATTTCCCATCGGTTAACCAACAGTTTTTCCAACAATGACAGGCCGATGACAAAAGCGGTCAAACCTCCCAGTGTCTCGCTGAGTAAGTGTTTAAACAGCTTCACAGAGCTGAACTGCTGGTAACTGTCCAGATAGAACTCAACGGTGCCCGCCAGCAAGCAACTCAGCACCAGGAAAAACGCCCACAGCCAATGACCAAACGGATTCTTACGACTACTTTTGCCGGCTATCGGCCTGGTAACAGCAACCGCCTCCTGCCGGTTTCGCAGAACCAGATGAAGGCGGCCAAGCCTGAAAGGTAAGGCCAGTTCGTCTAATGAAAGCTCAATTGATGACTGGCCCCGAATTGACAATGGATTCACCTCGGCGAGGTTGCGGATGACAATTGACTCATCGTTGGTCACTAATTCGAAGTGATGAGGTGCAATAGTAGGGTCAGAGAGAATAATGTCGTTATCGTAGGCGCGACCCACCCGTGTCCTGCCCGGGTTTACGGGATAGTAGTGATGCAGTCCGCTGGTTTGAACCTCAAGTATCAATTGATCCATGATATTTGCTCGAGGAATTTCTGGATGAGCGGCAGGCTGGACTGATAGCCAACCCCGGTGAAGGTCATGGTAATGAAAAAACCGCGGTCGGGTAATCCGGTCATTGCCGCAGTAAACAATACGTCGCTAAGCCCGCTGTAAGCATTGTATTCGCGACGGCACAGGTTGGCCTTGAAGTCCTTGCCTGCTACCTGCACAAACCAGTTATCACAGTTGTAATTGCTAACCGAGCGCTTATCTACCTTGCGCCGCAGCTGGTCATCGTTCAATTGTTCGTAGAGGTTGTAAAACTGGACTGGATTGAGTTCCTCCGATTCCAGCCAGTAGTAGTCATATTTAAATTTACCAATCACCGGATTTTTCTGGTCCAGGTAAATTTCGTTTTGATTACTGCAGCGGATGTGGAAACGCTCGTAGAGTACGTCATCCGATAGCGGTGAACTGGCGTCCCAGCAGCGAATGGTGGGTGAAATGGCCCCGGGTACGCGGAACTGTTTGATTTCGATAAATGGCCACTGCAGGTCGGTAATGGTCTGCAGATAGCGGGTTTCATAAGCCAGCACCTGGTCTATCACTTCGGCTTTGAAATCCTGATTCGGACTGTGCTGATACTGTGATACCAGATCCTCCAGATAGCGGGACGGTACGATGAAACTGATATCATTGCGGGCGGTAGAGACGTTGATGCCGATGACCTGGCCATTGGCGTCAAAAGTGGGTCCTCCACTCATGCCCGGATTGAGACTGCCCGAGAAAAGGATGCGACTCTCATCAGTTTGATCAAGAATACCGCCATTGGTGCCGACGGCGATGGTCAAACCGAGGTCCATGGGATTACCCATTGCGAACACCGGTGCACCTTTGGCGGGCAGAACGGCGGTTTCCACCGGCTCAGCCAGTTTTTCTGATCCTCTCAATAAAGCCAGATCATGCGCGACGTCGAGCGCAATCAGGTCCAGTTCACCGCTGCTCCCGTCGCTGCGGATGTAAGTCACGTAATACAGGTCGGGTTCACTGACAACTTCGCTGATAACGTGATAGTTGGTAGCAACCAGTTGCCCTTCACCGATGACAAACCCGGATCCAATGCTCGATTTTTTGCCAGTTTCCCGATTCAGAACACGTATCTGAAAAATACGTTGCTCATTCAGTTCAAATATTTGTCTGGAATCAAGCGCGTCGACTGGTTGCAACCAGAGACCCGCGAAGACCAGCCCAATGACCAGCCAGAAATGGATTACTTCACCCTCATGCCGGGTGTGGCACCCGAGTCTGGATTAAGGATATAAAGATCGGATCCGCCGGGGCCCGCAGCGAGTACCATGCCTTCAGACAAACCAAAGCGCATTTTACGAGGGGCAAGATTAGCAACCATGACCGTTAACTTGCCCTGCAAATCCTCTGCCGAATAGGCCTTGCTAAGCCCGGCAAATACGTTGCGGGTCTCGTTGCCGATGTCGAGGGTTAGTTGCAATAACTTGTCGGCGCCTTCAACCGGTTCGGCTTTGACAATCCTGGCGATGCGCAGGTCGACTTTGCTGAAATCGTCAATACTGATTTCATCGGCAATATCGTCGATTGAACTATCTTTGGCAGTGGCGCCCTGTTGAATCTTCTGTTCGCTGGCAACGGCCTCTTTGCTGGCCTCGATCATCTTGTCGATCTGTGCCGTTTCGATGCGAGTCATCAGTGGTTTGAATTTGCTGATAGTGTGATCGAAAAGGTCATCAGGCAGATCGTCCCAGCTTAGGCCTTCAACATTCAGGAATGCCTCTGCTTCACTCGCCATGGTGGGTAACACCGGTTTCAGGTAAATCATTAACTGGCGGAAGCAGTTGATGCCAACCGTGCAGATATCCTGAACCTCGGCCAGCCTGTTTTCATCCTTGACCAGCACCCAGGGTTCCTTTTCATCGATGTACTGGTTGGTTTTGTCCGCCAGTGCGATGATCTCGCGCATGGCCTTGGCGAATTCTCTTTTTTCGTAGTGCTCGGCAATGACCCCGGCAGCCTCGACAAATTGTCCACTCAGTGTGCTGTCTTCGACGCTGGTGGCGAGTTTGCCGTCAAATTTCTTGTTGATAAAACCGGCGCAGCGGCTGGCAATGTTAACCACCTTGCCAACCAGATCCGAGTTAACCCGTTTGCTAAAATCATCGAGATTGAGGTCAATGTCGTCAACGCTGGGGCCAAGTTTGGCGGCAAAATAGTATCGCAGGTACTCAGGATTCAGATGATCCAGGTAGGTTCGGGCCATGACAAACGTGCCGCGCGACTTCGACATCTTTTGACCATCTACGGTCAGGAAGCCGTGACAGTACACCGCTGTAGGTCTGCGAAAACCAGCACCGTGTAACATGGCTGGCCAGAATAGTGTGTGAAAGCGGGCAATATCCTTGCCGATAAAGTGATATAGCTCGGTTTCGCTGTTGGCTTTCCAGTAGTGATCGAAGTCCCGATCATGGGTATCGCACCAGTGTTTGAAACTCGCCATGTAACCAATGGGTGCATCCAGCCAGACGTAAAAATATTTACCCGGTGCATCCGGGATCTCGAATCCCCAGTAGGGAGCGTTACGAGAGATATCCCAATCCTGCAAGCCTTCCTCGAGCCACTCGTCCATCTTGTTAGCGATCTCTTTTTGTACATGGCCGGCACGCATCCATTGTTTCAGCATGTCCTCGAAATCTTCGAGCTTGAAGAAGTACTGCTCTGAGTCGCGTTCGACGGGTGTTTCTCCGGTGACCGCGGACACCGGATTTTTGAGGTCGGTCGGTGAGTAGGTTGCGCCACAGACTTCGCAGTTGTCGCCGTACTGGTCGGCTGATCCACAGTTGGGGCATTCGCCTTTTATGAACCGGTCCGGCAGAAACATTTCCGCCTTCGGATCGTAAGCTTGCGAAATCACGCGGGTGCGGATATGTCCGCCGTCGCGTAACCGGGTGTATATGTATTCAGCGAAATAGCGGTTTTCGTCAGAATGTGTGCTGTGGTAGTTGTCAAAAGCAACGCCAAAATCGGTGAAATCCCTGAGGTGTTCCTCTTTCATGCGAGCAATCAATTGCTCCGGCGTGATTCCTTCGGCGCGTGCACGCAACATGATTGGCGTACCGTGCGCATCGTCGGCGCAAACAAATATACAGGAGTGCCCGCGTAATTTTTGAAAACGAACCCAGATATCGGTCTGCAGGTACTCCAGCATGTGGCCGATGTGAATTGGGCCATTCGCATAGGGCAGGGCGCTGGTAACAACAATTTCTCGGGAGTTTGAACTCATCGCGGACTGGTGATCACTAAAGCGCGATATTCTAGGTGCTGCACCGTTGGCTGTATAGCTCTGTCTTTGCCTTCAAACTTGATCAGGCGCGGATTTCAGCCGAATTGCCCTGTCTTGGCCCGGCCGAATCGGCGTCCATAAAAAAACTAAGTGAAATATGGCCCCTCGCTCGGGTAAAATGCTCGACCTTTATTTTTGGGTGCTTGTAGAGCATGGCAATGGACAAGACTGAAATCGAACAGAAGCTGGGGCAGATTATCGATCCCAATACCGGCGAAAACCTCGCACAAAGCAAGGCGATCAAATCCGTTGAGTCTATCGGTGGAGGCTGGAAGGTAGAATTGCAACTGGGTTATCCGGCAGCCGGTTACCACGAAGACCTCGCTGAAGAAGCACGCGGCTTGTTAGCCGATGCAGGGGAGGTGGTTGTATCGGTTAGCAGTGATATTAAATCCCATGCGGTCCAGCAGAACCTCAAACCATTGCAGGGTATTCGTAATATTATCGCCGTGGCTTCCGGCAAGGGTGGAGTTGGCAAGTCAACCACCACGGTTAACCTGGCCCTGGCTTTGCAGGCCGAAGGCGCGAGAGTTGGTATCCTGGATGCTGATATTTATGGTCCCAGCATCCCCCGCATGCTTGGCTGTCAGGGACAGCCTGATTCGGTCGACGGAAAGAGCCTGGAGCCGATGGTTGGTCACGGCATTCAGTCAATGTCGATTGGTTATCTGGTCGAAGAGGATACGCCGATGATCTGGCGCGGACCGATGGTGACCCAGGCGCTGGAGCAATTACTGAATGACACTAACTGGAACGATCTGGACTACCTGATCATTGACTTACCCCCGGGAACGGGTGATATCCAGTTGACCCTGTCACAACGCATTCCGGTGAGTGGCGCAGTAATCGTGACCACGCCGCAGGACATCGCCCTGCTGGATGCCCGCAAGGGATTAAAGATGTTTGAAAAAGTAGAAGTGCCGGTGCTCGGTGTGGTGGAGAATATGAGCATCCATATCTGCAGCCAGTGCGGTCACAGCGAGCCTATTTTCGGCGAGGGCGGTGGTGCACGCATGTCAGAAGAACATGGTGTCGATCTGCTAGGTGCTTTGCCGCTCGATATCAATATTCGTGCGCAGGCCGACAGTGGTTTTCCAACGGTGGCAGCCGATAAAGATGGACAGATCGCCATGATGTATCGTGAGATCGCTCGCAAGACGTCAGCCAAACTGGCGACACGAACGCGCGATCATTCGGCTGCCTTCCCAAGTATTGTTATAGAGAATAACTGACGCCCACGAGTCCGCCGATCTCGGCAAACTCGGGGCTGCCCCACGCAAACACGGGCAGTTAATTTCGAATAACCTAAAAAGCCCGGCATAGCCGGGCTCTTTATTGTCTAGAAGTTGCCTGTCTGGAAGTCGTAAAACGCCCTCTGCAGTTCCTGCTCGGTGTTCATCACAAATGGACCTGCACGAACTACCGGCTCGTTAAGCGGTTTA
>JAAUXZ010076210.1_pt1 | contig 11083 bp, 11 predicted proteins | sample 7278131 | NCBI WGS metagenome assembly JAAUXZ01 (sample SAMN14350119, study PRJNA611818) | marine sediment metagenome | isolation source: surface marine sediment (3m) | place: French Polynesia: Moorea | collected 2018-08
AGAATCTGCTGATCGACCGCACGCCAGACCAGCGCACAGGCCGCGAGACCGAAGATTCCCAGCACCCCATAACGACGCGCGGCGAAGCTGGGCAGCTTCGCCTCCTGGCGCTTGGCCTGCCTGGCCCGCTTGTCACGACGCGCCGCCATCAGTCGACCACCACCATGTCGTCCGTACCGGGCGGTCGCATCTTCAATCGCCCACCGGCGATACGCATCACATCTTCGAGGCTACCCTCGCTGGCCAACTCCAATTGCAGCCGCCCCCACTCGGCCACCGCCCTGTCCTGCTCAACCCGCAACTTCTGCGATTCGACAAACAGCGCTCGCGACTGGCTCTTGGCGTAAACAACACCAATCCCACTCACCAACACCAGCAGGACCAGGGTCAAGAGCCAAAACAGGTGCGCGCGCCTCACGCCAACACCTCCGCCACGCGCATCACCGCACTTCGCGCCCGCGGATTGGCCTCGACCTCGGCATCGGAGGGCTTGATCGATTTGCCGATGACACGCAACGCACCACGCATCTGCTCATGCATTACCGGCAGATTCTTCGGCAACCTCGGGCCGCGCTCCTGCTCACGCATGAAACGCTTGACGATACGGTCCTCGAGGGAATGAAAACTGATCACCACCAGCCGGGCGCCCGCGGAAAGCACCTGCAAGGAATCACGCAAACAGACTTTCAGGTCATCCAGTTCCGCATTGATGAAGATACGAATCGCCTGAAACGTCCGGGTCGCCGGATGCTTGTGTTTCTCCCGGGTCGGAGACGCGCGCTCGATCAATGCAGCGAGCTGCGCAGTACGCAACAAAGGCGCTTCGGCACGTTCACGCACGATGGCGCGCGCAATGCGTCGCGCGAAACGCTCTTCACCAAAGTCGCGAAACACCCCGGCCATCTCCTCTTCTTCAGCAGTTGCCAGCCACTCCGCCGCACTCACTCCACGGGTCCGGTCCATACGCATATCGAGGGGACCGTCCTGCATGAAACTGAAACCCCGCTCCGCCTGGTCCAGTTGCGGGGAAGAGACCCCAAGATCCAGCAACAAGCCATCAACGCGGCGCATCAAACCCATCTCATCCGCGACCGATGCCATCTGGGCAAAACTTGCATGCACCATGGAGAAACGCGCATCACCTGAAAAATCGGCCCGCGCCGCTGCGACTGCCTGCTCGTCCTTGTCGAAGCCGATCAACCGACCCTGCGCCCCCAGGCGCTCGAGAATCAGCCGACTGTGGCCACCCCGACCGAAGGTTGCATCTATATAGATACCGTCAGTGCGCACATTGAGCGCCTCTACGGCCTCATGCAGCAAAACCGTACGGTGAGCCTGTTCAGCGCCCACCGTCAAAAGACCATCTCGCCAAGCTGCTCGGACAATTCGGACCCGAGGTCGTTCGCCTCGGACAACCACTCCTCGCGACTGCCTGCCCAGGCCTGTTCATCCCAGATCTCAAACTTGTGCCCCTGACCGACCAGCGACACTTTTTTGCCCAGAGCGGCATATTCGCGCAGCTCCGGCGACAGGAGGATTCGCCCCTGCGCATCCAGGTCCAGCTCAGAGGCATGACCCAACAGCAGGCGTTGCAGCAGGCGGTTTTGACGATCCATGGTGGGAAGACGCGAAAGCTTGCGCGCGATCTCGCGCCATTCGTTCTCGGGGTAAAGCCACAGACAGTGCTCCTGCGGATTCACAGTGACAACCACGCGCGCATCAGCCAGCGCATCCCGGTGCTTTGCCGGAATCGCCATACGACCCTTCGCGTCCAGATTGAGTGTATTCACACCCAGAAACACTGTGACTCCCCCTCTCCTTTTCTTTTTTGGGCAACTTCCCTACTTTGCCCCACAATTCTCCACCTCTTAACGAATTTTAGGCCCCACTCCCCACCCGGTCAAGAAAAAAACGAAGAAAAAGTCTTATGACTCAGGCACTTAGCCTAAATTTGAAAAACCCAAGAAAGGATTGAAAAACAGAGGAATAAACAATCAACTTAAAGTTGATTGTTAAGAGAGGAGGGAATTAACGGCCAGATAAGGAAAAAAATTCGCTGCAAGATGGTGCGCGGAAGCGCACCACTCACAACCACCCCCGAGAGGGGAATCAGAACTCAAGGAGCCGGCCGATAAGCCGGGTTCTGTCATGGACGATCATTCATCTGGGACGCCCGTCGCCGGACGCCTCGTGCGACCTACCCGGAAACGCCCGCGGGCCGCAGGCCTGTGTTTCCCTATTTGGTCTTGCTCCGAGAGGGGTTTACCCTGCCACCACTGTTGCCAGTGGCGCGGTGCGCTCTTACCGCACCATTTCACCCTTACCAGTCGAAACTGGCGGTATATTTTCTGTGGCACTTTCCGTCAGCTCACGCTGCCCAGACGTTATCTGGCTCTCTGCCCTGTGGAGCCCGGACTTTCCTCCAGTGCCTTTGCACCAGCGACCGCCTGGCCGACTCCGATTGGAAGTCTAACACCCTCAGGCCTCTCTGAGCTCGAGGGCTCGTTGGTAGGCCGCATTTTTCTTCACGCCCACAAGCTTTGCGGCCAACCCCGCCGCCTGCTTCAGCGGCAATTCCTCCATCAGGATTCCCAGCGCCTGATCGAGCTGCGCCAGGTTGTCGTCCGCTTCAACATCAGCACCGGCCAGCATCAGCACAAACTCACCCCGGCGTTGATTATCGTCGGCCTGAACCTGTGCAAGCAGCGCATCCAGGTCTCCGGAGAGCACCGTTTCATGCAGCTTGGTCAGTTCTCTCGCGAGCACCGCGTAGCGCCCGCCACCAAGTACCTCAACCATGTCACCCAGCGTCTCTGCCACCCTGTGAGAGGATTCGTAAAAAACCAGCGTCGCCGGCTCAGCCTCCAGCTTTTGCAGACGATCACGTCGGGCAGCCCCTTTGCGCGGCAGAAAACCTTCGAAGCGAAACCGGTCGGTTGGCAAGCCAGCCACCGACAACGCAGCAATCAGGGCGCTCGGACCAGGCACAGGCATGATAGCCACACCAGCTTCCCGACATGCCCGCACCAGGGGAAAACCGGGATCACTGATCAGCGGAGTACCGGCATCCGAAACCAGGGCAATCCGCTCCCCAGCCAGCAGCCTCGCGAGCAACTGAGGCGCCTGCGTATCCTCGTTGTGCTCATGTACGGGCAACATCGGCTTGTTGATACCGAAATGCTGCAGCAGGCCTCGCGTGTGACGCGTGTCTTCGGCCGCGATGACATCCACCGTCTGCAATACCTCGAGGGCCCGCGCGCTGATATCCGCCAGGTTACCGATGGGTGTGGCCACCACGAAAAGACACCCCTCGCGCTGCTCGTCGTTTGACACGGGTTTTTCGACCTCTGATACTCGCGGATTCCTGTCCAACCATCCTCTCCCCAGCGGACTCTGCATGCAACTTCGTCGTTTCTCTACCCACATCGCCACCGCCCTCATCCTGAGCGGCCTGCTGGTCGCCTGTGGCCCGGTCAAACCACCGGCCGAGACCGGCCTCGATCCGACAGAGGTGAGAGCGGAAATGCTGTTGCAACAGCAGGACTACCTCGGCGCCAGCGCCCTGTACCGTGAACTGGCGGCGCGAAGTACTGGGGAAGCACAGACTCACTACCAGTTGGCAGCGACAGATGCCGCGCTGAAAGGCGGTGATCTGAATATCGCCGAGGCGATTCTTGGCCAACTTGCCGAGGCACCCCTCTCCTCCAGGCAGGCCCTGCATACGAGACTGTTGCGCGCCGAACTGATGCTCGCGCAACGCCGCCCCGATCTGGCGCTGGAACTGCTGTACCAACCACGGCCAACAGACGATGCGCCCATTGATCTTCAGCGGCGCTACCTGCGCGACCTGGCCGACGCTTTCCGCCTGACCGGCAATCTCCTCGACTCGGCCAACGCCCTGCAACAACTAGATGCGCTGGAGACCGATCGTGAGACGCGCCTGGCGATTCAGGCCGAGACCCTGAGAAACCTCGCGCTGCTGAATGAATTGGTGTTGCGCAACCTACAACCTTCGCCGCCGGGTGTTGCGGGTGGTTGGATGCAGCTCGCCCTGTTGATCAAGCAATACGGCGATGACCCGCAGGCACTGCAACCGGAACTGCAGCAATGGCGTGCCCGCTTCCCCGACCACCCAGCCTTCCCCGAGGTGATCAGCGAATATCAGGCGCGCCTGCAGCAGCAAGTACAACGTGCTGCGCATGTGGCGGTGCTTTTACCGCAAAGCGGACGCTTCGCTGCGGCCGCAGCCGCTGTCAGGGATGGTCTCATGATCAGCTATTACCAGCTCGATCCCTCCAAACGGCCGCAGTTGCGTTTTTACGATTCTGCCGATACCGACAATGTCTGGCCCTTGTACAGCCAGGCCGTCAGCGACGGTGCCGAAATTGTGGTCGGCCCACTGCAGAAAGAGGCCGTGACCCAGCTCTCGCGTGCCGGCGAACTTCCCATCCCAGTGCTGACGCTCAACCAGGTCCAGACGGACTCGACCCCGCCCGCCAACCTGTTCATGTTTGCCCTTTCGCCGGAAGATGAAGCGCGCCAGGGCGCCGAGCGCATCTGGCTGGACGGTCTGCGCCGCCCCGTCATCTTTGTGCCGGAAGGGGACTGGGGTGAGCGAATCGCGCGCGCCTTTGACAACCGCTGGCAATCATTGGGGGGCGCACCGGTCGATTTTCGTCACTACGATGCCACCGGTCATGACTACTCGGCCGCCATCACCAGCCTGTTGCACCTCGACCAGAGCAGGCAGCGGCATCGAGAGATACAACAATGGCTTGGCCAGAAGGTGGAGTTCGAACCCCGCAGGCGCCAGGATGTGGATGCCATCTTCCTCGCGGCACGCCCTCGTCAGGCGCAGAGCTTTCCGCCACTCCTGCAGTTCCACCACGCAGGCGACCTGCCCCTCTATGCCACCTCGCACGCCTGGACCGGCCAACTCAGCGCACAGCAACTGGCGGATATGAAAGGGATGATGCTTGCGGACATCCCGTTGCTGGTCAGTACGGGTGAACGCGATGCACTTGCCCGCGACCTCCCCAGCATCAACACCCCGCTGGTCAGACTTCATGCGATGGGCATGGATGCACTCAACCTGCTGCCTCACCTGGCGCGTCTCGACAGCAGCATTTACGAATCACTCGACGGCCACACGGGCAATCTTTTCATGGACCAGGAGAACCGCATCCTGCGCCAGACCGTGTGGCTGAAACTGGCCGACCCGCCACAGATACTTGGCTATGCCGCACGTCTCGACCTGCAAAACGGCAACAATGAGGAAACACCCACAGAGGGGCCTCCCAATTCAATGCCGGCCGATCCCGGCATCCCTCTGCAGGGCGAGCAACCGCAGAGCTGACAGGGATGGCAAGGACGCAACAGCAGGGCACGGAAGCCGAAATCAACGCACAAGACCACCTCATGCAACAGGGCCTGCAGGTGATCAAGCGCAACCACCGCTGCCGGGGTGGCGAAATTGATCTTGTCATGCGCGATGCAGACACGCTGGTTTTTGTCGAGGTCAGGCTGCGTCGCAACAAAAACTTCGGTGGCGCCCTGGCCAGCGTCGACCGGCGCAAACAGTCACGCCTGACCATCGCTGCACAACACTACCTGCAGAACAACACGTGGAACGGCCCATGCCGCTTCGACGTTGTCGGTATCGACGCAAGTGGGAATCCACAGTGGATCAAAAACGCCTTTGATGTCAGCTAGCGCAGCATGCGAAAATTCAGCGACCGAAATCATCCCGCATCGCCATGGACCTAGAACACCGGGTTGCGCAGCAGTTTGCCGCCAACATTGAACACACAAGTCAGGCAGCCAGCACCCTGGGACCTGCCATAGCGCAAGCCTCGACTGCCATTGTCGAAGCCCTGCTCCAGGGGGGCAAGGTACTGAGCTGTGGCAATGGTGGATCCTCGGCCGCCTCGCAGCATTTCATGGCCATGATGGTCCATCGTTTCGAGCGCGAACGCCCCGGCCTGCCTGCCATCGCACTGAACGCGTCCAGCGCAACCATGACATCGGTCGCTGACGCTCTCAGCGGCGAATACATTTTCAGCAGCCAGATAGCAGCCCTTGGACATCCTGGAGATGTCCTGCTTGCCATCAGCGCCAGTGGCGATTCCGCCAACATCGTCAAGGCGGTCCGGGCGGCGCATGAACAGCAGATGAAGGTCATTGCCCTGAATAGCGGGGATGGAGGAAAACTCGCTCACAATCTGCAGGAACCGGACTGCGAAATCCGGGTCCCAGGCCATAATGTCTCACGCGTGCAGGAAGTACAGCTCCTCGTCATACACTGCCTGTGCGACCTCATCGATGCACAGTTATTAGGAAGTTGAAATCATGATGACCCGACGACACCTCGTTCTCCTCGTACTGATTGCCGCCAGCCTGCTCGGCGGGTGTACCGCCGCGGTGGTCGGCGGGGTAGCTACCGGCGGTGCCGTTGTGCACGATCGCCGCACGACCGGCACCATCATCGAAGACAAGGAGATCCTGATCAGAGCCATGCAGATGCGCCAGGCGGACGAAGACCTGAAACAGCGCAGTAACATTAGCATTGACGTCTACAACCTCCAGGTGCTGTTGACCGGCCAGGCCGAGGACGCGGAGCTGGTCAACCGCCTGCAACAGCAGATTGCGACGATTCCCCGCGTACGCAAGGTGTACAACGAGGTCCTGATCGGGGCCGAGGGTACCTGGACCGAGGCCACCTCCGATGCCTACATCACCAGCAAGGTAAAACTGGCGATCTTCGATGTTGGCATCGAAGGATTCGACCCGCTTCGGGTAAAGGTCGTGACCTCATTGGGCACCGTCTACCTGATGGGCCTGCTGAACAGCGCGGAAGCTGACGCCGTCACGGAGAAAGTGCGTTTCGTCGGCGGCGTAAAGCGCGTGGTTCGCCTGTTTGAATACTACTGAGGCCACGCTGCCAGCGAGTTTCGTCGCGCAGCTGAAAAAGCTGTTCGACCCCAAACAACTCCTGCTCTCGCCAGCAGACTGCTGGGCCTACGGTTATGACAACAGCCGCCAACAGGCCATGCCCGGCGCGGTCTGTTTTCCACAAGACCACCAGCAGGTCCGCGAGTTGGTTACCTTGTGCCATGCGCACCGGGTGCCGCTGATTCCGCGTGGACGCGGCACCGGCACTACCGGAGCCACAGTGCCGGCGGCTGGCGGCGTGGTGCTCTCGACCGAACAGCTGCGTGAGACACTGCAGATCGATGCAGACAATCGCACCGCCATCGTATCGCCCGGTTTCACCAACCAGGAACTGCAGGATACTGCTGGGGAGCATGGCTTTTTCTGGCCGCCTGACCCGACCAGCGCCGCAGTGTGCACGATTGGGGGAAACCTCGCCTACAACTCGGCCGGGCCGCGCGCCGTCAAATACGGCACCCCGCGCGAGAATACCCTTGGCCTGGTGGCTGTCATCGGCAACGGCGACACGCTGAGAACGGGGGTACGCACCAGCAAAGGCGTGGTGGGCTATGACCTCACCCGCCTGCTGATCGGCTCGGAAGGCACCCTCGCGGTGATTACCGAGGCCACCCTGAAACTCACCCCACTGGCGCAGGCCAAACGCACGCTGCAGGCGATCTACCGCGACATCGACAGTGCCGCCCGGGCAGTCTCTGCGTTGATGGCTCAGCCGGTCACCCCCTGTGCGCTGGAGTTCATGGACGGGCAGGCCATCGACACTGTGCGTAACTTCTCCGACCTCGGCCTCCCTGCCGGGGCCCAGGCGATGCTGATGATCGAGGTCGATGGCTCGGATGCCTCGATCGACGCTGATGCTGCGCGCCTGCGCGAGGTCGCCGACAACCCCGGTTGCATCGGGGTGACGCTGGCGCAAAGTGACGAGGAGGTCGACCGACTTTGGCGCACCCGCAAGGCGCTGTCGCCTGCGCTGCGCAATATTGCGCCCAAAAAGATCAACGAGGACGTGGCCGTCCCGGTGTCAAACCTGCCCCAGCTGATCAACGGTCTGCGCGACCTCTCCGTGCAACATGGCATCGGCATCGTCAACTTTGGCCATGCGGGCAACGGTAATATTCACGTCAATCTGCTGCTCGACCCGGATGACCCGGGCCAGAGCAGCGCCGCCGAGACCTGTCTGGATGCCGTATTTTCCCTGGTACTGGAACTCGACGGCACCCTCTCCGGCGAACACGGTGTCGGCAGGGTCAAAAAAGAATTCATCTCCCGCGAGCTCGACCCGACGTCCTTAGCATTGATGAAAGCTATCAAAGCGCAGTTCGACCCCCACAACACCCTCAATCCGGGGGTCGGATTTCCTGCTGATTGACCGGGGTCATAGCCCCTCCAAACCCTCGGCCCGGGCTTGCACGGGTGTGATATAGTCGCCCAAATTTTTTACCCTCGGCGCCGCAGAAGCGGCCCGGACAGCAGTTTTACAAAATCAAGTATTTATAGGGGGCATCAATGTCTACGAAGCATCCAGTCGTCGCCGTCACCGGCTCCTCCGGTGCAGGCACCACCACCGTCAAGCGCGCTTTCGAGCACATCTTCCTGCGCGAAGGGATCAAGGCCGCGGTTGTCGAGGGCGACAGCTTCCACCGTTACAACCGTGTCGAAATGAAGACCAAGATGGCCGAGGGCATGAGCCACTTCGGCCCGGAAGCGAACGAATTCGGCAAGATCGCCGAACTGTTCAAGACCTACGGTGAAACCGGCGCCGGCGAGAAGCGTTATTACCTGCACAGCGACGAAGAGGCCGCCGAGCACAACGCGCGCCTGGGCACCGACAAGAAGCCGGGTGAGTTCACCCCTTGGGAGCCAATCCCGGAAGGCACCGACCTGATGTTCTACGAAGGTCTGCACGGCCTGGCCAAGGACGACAACGTCGACATTTCCGAGTTCGTGGACCTGGGCATCGGCGTGGTCCCGGTGGTCAACCTGGAGTGGATCCAGAAGATAGCCCGTGACAACGCTGAGCGCGGTCACTCCGAGGAAGCGATCGTGGACACCATCCTGCGTCGCATGCCGGACTACATCAACCACATCACCCCGCAGTTCTCGCGCACCGACATCAACTTCCAGCGTGTCGCCACCGTGGACACGTCCAACCCGTTCATCGCGCGCGATATCCCGACTCCGGACGAAAGCTTCGTGGTCATCCGTTTTGCCAATCCGAAGAAGTTCGATATCAACTTCCCCTATCTGACCAGCATGATCCCCAATTCCTTCATGTCTCGCCGCAACACCATTGTGGTACCGGGTGGAAAGATGGGCTTCGCAATGGAGATTATCCTCGGCCCGATCATCGACCAGATGATGGACAACGCCGGCTGACAACCCTTTCAGCCCAGCGGAAAAGGCGGCCAAACGGCCGCCTTTTTCTTTTGTAGACTGTGCTGGAATCCACCGCTGGGAAATGAACGTGGCAGCTACCCTTTTTCCTTACGCCCATCACACTGGCAGCGACTGGCGCAGCATCTGTGACCAACTGCTCGACGACCTGCCAGCTGAAGCCAATGGCCAGCTCGCCTTCATCTACATCGCCGACAGCCTGGCCGGCGATACCGACCGCATCATCGATTACCTGCGTTCCCGCACACAGGTGGCGCACTGGGTGGGTAGTGTCGCGCAGGGCCTGTGCAGCACCGGCAGGGAAACCTACGAGGAAGCCGCCATCGCGGTCATGTTGACCGACCTGGAGGAAGACGACTTTCGTATTATTCCCCCGATCCGGGACAACCCGAAAGCATGGCTGGACAGCATCAACGAATGGCGCACCCGTAACCTCGCCACCATCGCCGTAGTACATGGCGACCCCACCCACCAGGGCGTGCCAGAAACGATCGAACAACTGGCCGATCAACTGGAGGGCGGGTTCCTGGTGGGCGGCCTGACCTCGTCCGACAGCCTGCAGGTGCAGATCGCCGACAAGGCCGTCGGCGCAGGGCTTTCCGGTGTCCTGTTCGGCAGCAGGGCCAACCTGACGACCGGCCTCAGCCAGGGTGCCAGCCTCATTGGCCAACGCCACGAGATAAGCGAATCCGAACAAAATATCATCTCGCGCCTGGACAACCGCCCGGCCCTGGAGGTGTTCAAGGAGGACATCGGTGAGGAACTGGCCGAAGACCTGCAACAGGTCGGAGGTTTGATCTTTGCAGCCTTGCCAGTCGCCGGCTCTGACACGGGCGACTACCTGGTGCGCAACCTGGTCGGCATCGACCCGGAAAACCAGTTGCTCGCGATTGGCGATCTGGCGCCGGTTGGCAGTCAGCTGCAGTTTGCGCGGCGCGACCGGGAAACCGCACGCAATGACCTGGTACAGATGGTCGAAACGCTGAAAACACGGCTGCCATCCGCACCTAAGGGAGCTCTCTACCACAGCTGCCTTGGACGCGGACGTTACCAGTTCGGCGAAAACTCAGAGGAACTGAAGCTGATTCGCGAGCACCTGGGAGACGTGCCGCTGATCGGCTTCTATGCCAACGGGGAAATCGAGCACCGCCGACTGTATGGCTACACCGGTGTGTTGAGCGTTTTCTGCTAGGCCCCGCGGCCTGTTTCGGAAAGGGCCATCAATGGCCAACCGCATTGCTGCCGGCCGTGGGCAACAGCGCGCCAATGCGCTGGGTAATCTGCTCAACTGACAGGCCGGCCTCTTCCAGTTGCTCGTCCTGGGTACCCTGCTCGATCCACGCATCCGGTAAACCCAGCTGCAACAGACTGACGCTAATGCCCTGGCGCGCCAGGAATTCACCGACCGCGCTGCCAGCGCCACCGGCGACCACGTTTTCTTCCAGGGTGACCAGCACGTCATGCTGCTTGGCCAGTTGCAGGATCAGCGTTTCGTCGAGCGGCTTCACGAAGCGCATGTTGGCCACGCTGCCCCCGAGCCTGTCACCCGCTGCCAGCGCCCGATCGAGCATTGTGCCAAATGACAGGATGGCCACCCGCTGCCCCTGGCGCACCACTTCACCTTTGCCCCATGGGAGGGTGGAGAGGTCAGCCGCCGGTTGCGCGCCGGTACCGGCGCCGCGAGGGTAACGCACCATGGCGGGACCTTCGTGCTCGTAAGCCGTCTGCAACATGGCGCGGC
>JAAUXZ010060191.1_pt1 | contig 11081 bp, 10 predicted proteins | sample 7278131 | NCBI WGS metagenome assembly JAAUXZ01 (sample SAMN14350119, study PRJNA611818) | marine sediment metagenome | isolation source: surface marine sediment (3m) | place: French Polynesia: Moorea | collected 2018-08
ACACTGAAGTCCGTGAAGAAACATGCGGAAGAATTCGCAGCGAACCTGAATCTGCGTGGCGCTAAAGGTTATTCCAGCTACGCACCACGCAAGACAGCGAAATAGCTCAGGCCCTGAGCATTGAAAGCGCCTCATCGGCGCTTTCTATTGCACCCTCCAGGTAACCGCCATGTTCGCGAGCGGTTTCTGTACCAGCAAGCAGGACCTTACCGTCCCAGAGGCCGCGCGGTAATGTAGCAGGATACTGCGGATGATGGGCTATGCCCTGTAAATCCAGGTCTGTGGTCGTGCAGGGCTCCGTACTCCAGTCACTAAACATAAGCTGCTTTAGCGCTTTGGCCTGCTCACCGAAGAGACGCTCAAGCTGTGCAATGCAGGCCTGTATCAGCTGCTCCGGCGGAATCTTCTGACGCTGCAAGGCGCTTACACCGACAAAAGACGTCAGGGCATAGAAAGACTCATCCTCGGGTGAACCATCGTAGATTTCGCTCAGGGGTCCATGGCGACTAAAGACCTCACCTGACAGGCCCTGTTCCCGCCAGAACGGCTGATCGTAGATAAACACCATCTTGCTATGGCCAGCCATCCAGGTCGGCGTACTCTTCCAGGCACTGATCACCGACGCTTCTGGCTCGGGACTGAAACGAATGGTCTCTGATAGCAGTCTGAGTGGCAGGGCAAGAATCAGGTGATCTGCGGTATAGGATTTTGATTCCCCTGCATGCATCGTCTCGATGCTCATTGAGTCCTGGCTGATAGCACTGACCTGTGTCTGCAGTTGTATTGCATCTTCAGGCAACTGCGCTTTCAGTGCCGCGATCAATGCTTCACTACCGCCGGTAATACGGAAGGACTGGGTATGTGATGAAGGACCGGCATGCCTTTGAACGTTCTGGGCATCCTGCTCATAAAGAAGATCACCTTCAACATACTGCTTAAACAGGGGGACAGACAGTTCAGACACCAGCCCCTGAAGCCGTGGCTGAAACGCTGGCCATAACCATGCAGGGCCGAGATCAACAGCACTATCATGCTGATCGGGGCTTAAAGAAAGAATACGCCCGCCGACCCTGTCCCTGGCCTCCAGCACACGCACGTCCACCCCTTTCTGATACAGGCGCCATGCTGCATAGAGCCCGCTCAAACCAGCGCCAATAACAATGACAGAATGGTGTTCAGGCATAAGTAACCGGATCAAGCAGGTGTCCGGTCTTGCGCAGCACCAGGCAGTCCTTCACGGCATTGATGGTCTGCCGGTAACCGGCAGGCAAACGTAACCAGCTGCCTTTCGGATAATAGTCATCCTCGTCACTAAAACAGCCCTCGACAATAAAGTACTCAGCACCACCCTCGAATACCTGTTCTTCGAACATCAGACCTGCGGGCCACCGCAGCATGGAGACTGTTTCATAATCAGCATCGAACAGCACCAGCTGTTCAGAGCCATCATCAAGACGTTCCCAGAGGCTGGGATCACGGGTATTGATCGCAAGCTGTTGATGATCATCAGGATGCATCTGCCAGAGCTTGACCAGTATGGTGCAGCCCTCTTCACTATGCGGCGCATGACCCGTACCGATGGGATTACGTACGTAATAACCCTCCGGATAATCGGCATGCTGATCAGAGAATACACCTTCGAGTACCAGGAACTCCTCACCGCCGCCATGAACATGACCGCTGAAGGCACTATCTGGTGCGAAACGCACCACGGTTGTGACACGCTCAACGGGCGGCTGATCATCATCGCGTTCCAGGCGCAGACGCTGGACACCCGTCGACGGCGAGTCTTCCCATTCCAGCTCATGGATATTCGCGCTTGCCCGTTGTGAAAAATCGGCATTGAGTTTCATGGATAGGCATTATGAACAAAGCCTGAGTAAATAAAATATTCAAACTGTGGGGTAATTTTTAATCATTGGGTCACCGCTGTTTTCATCTATAGTCTGAGCTAATGAGACAACTACGATCTTTCCTGGCAAGAAGCATCAACCTTAAGCAAGGGGAGTTCACCCCACTGCTCCTTTCGTTTTGTTATTTCTTCTGCCTGATGTGTGCCTACTACATCATCCGCCCACTCCGTGATGAGATGGGCATCCAGGGCGGCATAGAGAATCTGCCCTGGGTATTTACCGGCACCTTTATTGCCATCCTGGCCATGGTCCCCCTGTACGGCTGGGTAAGTTCACGCTATCCACGCAGACAGTTCCTGCCCATCGTTTATGGTTTCTTTATCTCGAACCTGCTGATTTTCTACCTGCTGTTTCTGCTTGAGCTAGCCCCTGCCCTCGTCGCACAGACCTTCTTTATCTGGTCCAGTGTCTTCAACCTGTTCGTCATCTCAGTGTTCTGGAGCTTCATGGATGACCTCTATGACAAGGACCAGGCCAAGCGCCTGTTCGGGACGATTGCTGCAGGTGGTACTGCGGGTGCCATCGTTGGGCCTGGCCTGACCACCACCCTGGCCCAGCCGCTGGGCACACAGAACCTGTTACTGATCAGCGCAGTACTTCTGGTCATCACCATCATGTTCATTCTGAAACTGGCCAGCTGGTTCGACCAGCAACCCCGTGCAAGAACCGATAGCAGTTATCAGAGGCCAATGGGAGGGCACTGGCTGGCGGGTCTGGGGCTGATCGCGCGATCACCCTACCTGATCGGTATCTGCGTACTGATCCTGATGTACACCACCCTGTCGACCTTCCTGTATTTCCAGCAGGCCAGCATCATCAGGGACAGTTTTACCGACTCGGCCCAGCGCACCTCCGTGTTCGCCATGATCGACCTGGCCGTCAACACCCTGACCATCCTGATCCAGATCTTTTTCACCAGCCGGATCGTGCACAAGCTTGGCCTGCCCTGGACGCTGGCCATCATCCCCCTGTCCCTGGTGATCGGTTTTATTGCCCTGAGTTTTGCACCCGTGCTTGGCGTGCTGATCGTCATCCAGGTACTCAGGCGTGCCGGCAACTATTCCATCATGCGCCCAGCCAGGGAGATGCTATACGTGGTACTGGGCCGGGAAGAGAAGTACAAGGCCAAGAATTTTATCGATACCGTGGTCTATCGAGGCGGCGATGCGGTGAGTGCCTGGGCCTATGATGGCCTGCGCATGATGGGCCTGGGTCTTGGCCAGATTGCACTGGTCGCAGTACCGCTTGCTGCGATCTGGGCACTGGTGGCCTATAAACTGGGTGTCCGACGTGAAGAAATTGCTGCTGATCTGAGTACAAAGGAGGTTGGAGATGAACGAGCCGGTTAATCCACAACGCCGTACCCTGATAAAGGCCCTGCTGGCCCTGGGATTTAGCGGGACTGCCCTCAATGGACTGGTGCATGCCAGCACACAGGAAAAGATCCTGCGTACCATACCCGCTTCCGGCGAACAGATCCCCGCCATCGGCGTGGGTACCTCGCGGACCTTCGATGCCATCTACGATGAAGAACTCATGGAACAACTGGTGCCCGTGCTACAGGCCTTCTTTGACAAGGGCGGCGCCATGATCGACTCCTCACCCATGTACGGCTCAGCAGAAGAAGTCATCGGCGTCCTGCTCAAAAAGGTCAGCAACAGCCAGCAGATGTTTTCTGCCACCAAGGTCTGGACCAATGGCCGGCAGTCCGGCATCGACCAGATGGAGCGTTCCAGGAAGTACTGGGGTGTTGAACGGTTCGACCTGATGCAGATCCACAACCTGCGTGACTGGGAGATCCACCTTGAGACCTTAAAAGCCATGAAGGCCGAAGGCAGGATTCGCTATATCGGCGTCACCACCTCGCATGGCCGCTTCCACGGTGAGCTCGAAGACCTGTTAAGGAACCAGCCCTTTGATTTCGTACAGCTGAGTTACAACATCGGTAACCGCGATGTCGAAGACCGGCTGTTACCAATCGCCAGGGATAAGGGTATCGCCGTTATCGTGAACCGCCCCTTCCAGCGCGGCGACCTGTTCAGCAGGGTTAAGAATAAGCCACTGCCTGACTGGGCCAGTGAGATCGATGTTCATAGCTGGGCGCAGTATTTCCTGAAATTCATCATCGCCAATCCGACTGTTACCTGTGTCATCCCGGCAACCAAACGCGTGAAATACATGATCGACAACATGGGTGCTCAATATGGCCGACTTCCGGATGAAAAGATGCGCGAGGAGATGGTGCGTTACCTGTTTGGATAGACACCCTCGAACGAGGATGCCAGGAGAGGCCTGCTCCATGGACAGCACCCCTGCTAATCACAATCAGTTTCGTTAGCTACTTGATATTAATGGCTGGCCTGCGCAGCCAGCTGCGAGGCAATAAAGTCGCTTGCGGGTACGGGTCGTGAGTAATAGTAACCCTGTGCAACATCACAACCATAAGATTTGAGCAGATCAGCCACTTCTGTGCTCTCAATACCTTCTGCAACAACACTCATACCAAGATTATGGGCAAGATCGACGGTCGATCTGACGATGACCTGATCTTCAGGGTCTTCCAGCATATTGAACACGAAAGATTTGTCTATTTTGAGCTCATCAACAGTCAATCGCTTAAGGTAGGCCAGGGATGAATATCCCGTTCCAAAATCATCGATAGATATCAGCATTCCGATATCTGCCAGTTCCCTGATCACAACAGCAGCCTTATCAGGGTCTGTCATGATACTGCCCTCAGTGATCTCAAGAACCAGGTGGTTGGCTGGGACTGTATGTTCGCTTAACAAACGTTTGACGGTACCGGTCAGACCATCATGCTGTAAATTCTTTGCTGAAATATTCACAGACACACTTAAGTATTGATTCTGCTTATGCCACAGTGAAATCTGTCTGATGGCTGAATCAAGAACCCATTCAGTGAGCTCATTGATCAATCCGCTTTGTTCAGAAATGGAAATAAACAATTCCGGGGAGATAAAACCATATTCAGGATGTTTCCAGCGGGTCAGTGCCTCCGCGCCTATCACATCACCCGATGCAAGATGGACTTTTGGCTGGTAATGCAGTTCAAGGTCATCATTATCAATGGCCTGCCTTAAACCTGCCGCAAGCGTTAGCCTGCTGGGACTGCTCGAGTCATATGAACCATCATATTGATTGATTAATGTACCACTGGTCTTGCCATGATACATGGCGATATCGGCATTACGCATCAGGGTCTTCAACTGCTTACCATGATCCGGATAACAGGCAATACCAATACTGGCATTGACGGCGATATGGTAGCCTTCCAGGGCAAAATGTGGCTGCAGGCTTTTCTCTATCTCTTCAGCAATCTGCTTTGCTTCCTCGCTGCCTGCATCCGGTATCACTACAGCAAACTCGTCCCCTCCTAACCGTGCAAGAAAAATCGTATCTTCAAGGCACTCTCTCAAACGCTGGGCTACTAATACCAGCAAACCATCTCCGGCTTCATGCCCAAGCGTGTCGTTGATTTCTTTAAATCGATTAAGGTCCAGGAACATAAGGGCAAACTTCTTGCCATCATCTGCCTCTTCTATCATCTCCAGAACAGTTTCATTAAAAGCCAGGCGGTTTGGAGAGTTAGTCAATGCATCCCGTCTTGCAACCTTATGCATTTTTTCACTGACAGCGATCCATTGTTTCAGCGCATCCTCTTTTGCCTCTACCTCATTTATCAACCGTTTCTGGGAGTCTCTAAGCGTGTTCATCACCCTTCGCAAAGCGGCAAATGGCAGAACCTTCATGAGGATATGAATAATAAGGGCCAGGAACACACCAAATACGGAAACGACCAGTGTTTCGATCCATAATGGTCTCAGGCTGCCTGTGACACTGATCGTACCAACCTGCTGAGCCCCATCAGATAGTATTGCTGTAGCAGTTAGTGATGGGCTCTCAACTGCCACCCCAGAGACAAGAACCTGCTCTCCATCATTATCGACAATCTTGTAACGCAGGGTACGTCTGTGCCAGATGGCCTGTGAAAGTACATCATCAAGCCTGTACTCCTGGAACGACCAGTACTCAGGATCACGATAAACCACTTCAGAGATTGCTATAGCCGAAATTCGCGCCTGAGACTCCATGTCTTCGACCATATGTTGATAAAGCGTCAGGAAATAACCAGCGGGAATTGTCAGTGCAAAAAGCGCTGCCACCGTGATGGAGGTTATATTTGCTATCCGCTCCAGTCCGGAGCCAGCCAGCTTTTCCATCTTTTATTCGAGTTCAAATGGCACGACCATGTGACCGGTTTTCTCGAGCAGCATTTTCCCTTTGCTGGTTTTGATGAATTCGATGAATTTTACGGCTGCATCATCGGGAGATTCAGGTAAAACAAATGCAAGCGTCTTGAACAAAGCATACTGGCCATTCGAGACATTCGTAATGGTTGGAGCAACGCCATCTAAACTGAGCGCCTTTACATCCCGCTTTTCACCTAGAACTAATGCCAATGTAGAGGTACTAAGCCCTCCCCTCAGACTCATCACCTCTTCAACTGCAACCTGATCGCTCTCTGCAATCGGATTCAGTCTTCTTTCAAAGGCAGCCTTATAGGCCTCTTTCGTTTCAGGAAAGGCGTTCTGGATTTTGAGCGTATCCGAATCTCTTGCTGGTCGAAGTACGAGACGAATTAGCTGACCATCTGGCCACTTGCGTGCTTCACCCTTTAACAGGGCAATATAGGTTTCTGAGCTAATGTCTGTTGCATTGTTATCCTTACCCGTTACGAAAATCAGGGGTGTTCTTGCATAGACATAACTGCGAAGAGCATATTTTTCCTCTTTAGATTTTATGGGCCTTGAGATGAGCCCGATATCTATACGACCTTTCGCAACGGCCTTGACGCCTCCGCCACTACCTAAACTCGGCAACACGTTTACGGAGATCTCAGGATTCTGTTTCGTGAATGCTTCCGCTACCTGGCGCATGGTCCCAAGATCAGCGCCAGAACCCCCTATGATTAATTCTTTAGCCGAAACACTTGCCGTATTGATTACAAAGACTAGTGAAAAAAGGCTAATGACAATCTTCTTATTCATTATTTAACCAGAACCCGTTGAATTAGTTTTTATATTTTAAGTTCTAACGCTTACCGAGAATTTTATAATTTTCTAGTCCTTTGCTCGGCTAAAACTATTAAATATCTTATTTTATTAATGGGTTAAGAAACACCAGACTGATATTCTCACCGCACCTATTGCTTCGAATTGCATATATAACTACTTATATGGCAAATCATCTACGTACATTAGGGTAACTTTTTATAAAAACCACAAAGAATAGTTACATGCCAGTTAATTCCATACTGGCCAGGCTTGTGAAAAGCAGATACTTAAGTCTTCTTTAAATAATAACCCTACTTTTATTGACGGTTTAGATCATCAGGCCTAGGCTAGAAAGTGAAGACACGAAAAATACAGGGAGCAATCATGAACAACAGGATGATTTACCGTTTACTGCTGGCCGGCCTGCTGGTGCTTGGAACCAGCACCCCGGTACTTGCTGAGCCCATGGAAGAAGAAGAGGAAGAGCTTCAGGCCAGACCCAATCCCATGGAACGTACCAAAAGCACCAGCACCTCTGCACCTGCCATGAAGAATCAGAGTCAGACCATGCAAAAGACCCAGCAGATGCAGAAGACCCAGGGTATGCAGTCAGCTCCTGCTCAGCAGCAAATGCAGAACAAGAGCATGCAGAAAGAAATGCGCTGAATACCGGATAAAAAGAACACAGAGAACGATCATGAAACACAGTCGCAAAGCACTGCTATTTTCATCACTTGCCCTCATGCTGACGACCGCTCATGCAGGACTGGAGGCAGGCTCAGGAGATGATCCCTATGAACAGGAGGCTGACGCCGTGGCAAATAGCCGCCCTGCCCCTGTCACCAGGGAAACTGACAATACCGCCGCCCCGGTCATGAACAGTAAAACGCAGCAGATACAAAAAAACCAGGGCATAAAGTCTGCCCCGAGCCAGCAAGACATGAAGAACAAGGGCATGCAGCAACAGATGCGCTAGCCATCCCGGGAAAGGACTTTGAGACAGCAATCAGGCCCGCTTAGCGGGCCTTTTCTATTTCAGCAGCCAGACCACCTGTCTATCCGCGGCTAATTCGCTATGATGGCTGCAGATTTACCTACACCAGATGAGCCCCAGACCCATGTCCATTACCAGGCCTTTATCCAGCGCACTATTTCTGCTTACTTCACTTACCTGCCATGCCCTGCTGGCTGACCAGGCCGTGATCAGTGATGATGGCCGTGAGGTGCTGATCAGGGACGATGGTAGCTGGGAATTTCGCTCAGAAGACCGTTTTGCCAACACCAAAGACGGTCGCCGCATCAGGCTAAAAGCCGATGGCTCCTGGGTCTATGTCGGTAATGCCCCGCTGGTGACGAAAGAACAGGCGCGAAGCACGATTGTTGATCTCAGGTTGCAGAAGATCGAGATCGAGTACCACAAGGAAAAGGTCCATAAAAACACCCGTACCGAGCGTCAGACTGTCTTCTATATCAATGTGGATGTCTCACCCCTGGCAAAACAGGGCCTGCGTGTCGCCGATACCAGCCTGGACAGCATCATCGTCATGGACGACAAGGGCAATAAATACCCTATCCTGTCCATTACGCCGGACAATATCGAGGTCGCACCCAAAAGCAATCAGACCTTTGTACTCAGGGCCAAAGATGCCCCAACCCTCTGGGACGGTGCGGAACTGATGGAGATTCAGTTGCCAGCCACGATCCTCGGTAACCCGGAACCGGTCACCTTCAGTCGTAAGCTTTACGATATCGAACAGGTTCGCGTCGAGAAATTCAAAAAGCAGTAAGACTGGCCATTACCAGTGACCCGTACCCGGGTCCCCTTTAAAAGGACCGACAATCTCGCTGGTCACCCAGCCCCCATAAAACTCACTGCGCTGCGGACGAACAGCTTCTCCATCGATAAGACATTCAACGCGACCCGGATAAAAGGCCGTATGCCCCTTAAGCATCTCGAATGCCGAAAATGGATTTCTGTAATTCCAGGCCACCGCTAACTGCATGGGGTCATCAGCGATGGTCCAGTAGGAGGCCTCACCCTTCCACTCGCAGAAGGTCTGCTGGGCAAGTTCGGTCAGCAATGACCAGTTGATGTCCGTATCGGGTAAATAAAAAGTCGGTGGACTGGCTGTTTCAAGCACGCGGTAAGACTGTTCAGTCCTTGCGATGAGTCGGCCCTGGTGCCTGACCTCAACCAGTCTGTCACAGGGGACGACCGCGGGTGGTCGTGGATAGTCCCAGACGGACTCCTGGCCCTCATTCGGCTCAACCGCAAACACGGGTCGCTTCTGGCCCTTGTATTCCCACATCGATACGCACCAGTTGTTTATTGCCGATATGACCAAAAACAGCTGGGATTATTCGGTGGTGAACAAAAAAAACAGAAAGGGATGAGGTTTAAAAATTGATGGCAGGGCGTTTGCAGCAACAACCGAGCCCAATCGAATCAGTAGAATGTTTTTCCATTATTAATTAGCAAGTTATGGCTAATTATTAAAGTAAAGAATACAGACACATAAACCCTTAAACCCCATAAAAAAGCCCCGCCGTTTCACCGGTGGGGCTTTTGTAGATATGCCTGAATCTCTAAGAGCTGCTTAAGCCTGCATACCGTCAATGATCGCGTTCAGGGTAGTGCTTGGACGCATCACCGAGGCCGTCAGCGCCGTGTTCGGACGGTAGTAACCACCCAGGTCAGCAGGTGATCCCTGCACGGCATTCAGCTCTTCAACAATCTTCGCCTCGTTGTCGGCCATCTGCTGTGCCACCGGTGCGAAAAGGGCCTTGAGCTCGGCATCATCATCCTGCTCGGCCAGGGCCTTCGCCCAGTACATGGCCAGGTAGAAATGGCTGCCACGGGTATCCAGTTCACCCGCCTTACGCGATGGCGACTTGTTGTTGTTCAGGAAGGCGCTGTTGGCCTTGTCCAGGGCCGCGGCAATCACCATCGCCCGGCTGTTGTCATTCTTACGGGCGTAGTCTTCCAGCGAGACTGCCAGGGCCAGGAACTCACCCAGCGAATCCCAGCGCAGGTGATTCTCTTCCTGCAGCTGCTGTACGTGCTTGGGTGCAGAACCACCGGCACCGGTCTCATACAGTCCACCACCGTTGAGCAGGGGTACGATCGAGAGCATCTTGGCACTGGTACCCAGCTCGAGGATGGGGAACAGGTCGGTCAGGTAGTCACGTAGAACGTTACCGGTCACGGAGATGGTGTTCTCCCCTGCCTTCACCCGTTCCAGGGTGTATTCGGTGGCCTCTTTGGGGGCCATGATCCTGATCTCCAGACCACTGGTGTCGTGATCTTTCAGATAGGTCTCGACCTTGGCAATCAGGTTGGCGTCATGGGCACGGTTCTTATCCAGCCAGAACACGGCAGGCTGGCCGGTCAGGCGGGCACGGGTCACACCAAGCTTGACCCAGTCCTGGATCGGCAGGTCCTTGGTCTGGCACATGCGCCAGATATCACCCTGCTCTACACCATGCTCCATCAGGATGTTCCCCGAGGCATCGGTCACGCGCACGGTACCATTGGCAGGGATCTCGAAGGTCTTGTCATGCGAACCGTATTCCTCAGCCTTCTGCGCCATCAGGCCCACGTTGCTGACATTCCCCATGGTGGTCGGGTCAAAGGCACCGTGCTCCTTACAGAAATCGATGGTGGCCTGGTAGACGCCGGCATAGTTGCGGTCCGGGATCATGGCTATGGTGTCTGCCAGCTTGCCATCAGGGCCCCACATCTGGCCCGAGGAACGAATCGCCGCCGGCATCGAGGCATCGATGATCACGTCACTGGGGACATGCAGGTTGGTAATACCCTTGTCAGAGTTCACCATCGCCAGTGCCGGGCGGGTCTCGTAGACTGCCTGGATATCCGCCTCGATCTGCTGGCGTTTCTCGTCCGGCAGGTCCGCAATCTTGGCATAGACATCACCCAGGCCATTACGGGTGTCCACGCCCAGCTTTTCAAAGGTCTGGGCATACTTCTCGAAGACATCCTTGTAAAACACGCTGACGGCATGGCCGAAGATGATCGGATCAGAGACCTTCATCATGGTGGCCTTCATGTGCAGGGATAGCAGGACGCCCTGCT
>JAAUXZ010091861.1_pt1 | contig 11080 bp, 2 predicted proteins | sample 7278131 | NCBI WGS metagenome assembly JAAUXZ01 (sample SAMN14350119, study PRJNA611818) | marine sediment metagenome | isolation source: surface marine sediment (3m) | place: French Polynesia: Moorea | collected 2018-08
ATGTCATTTTCAGTGGATGTCATTTCTGAAACGGATCGGTTAATGGTTTTTCCGAGCATTTTATCAATGGAGTTTAGTAGAGTTTCGGCACTAAATGGCTTGGCAATAAAGTCCTGCATACCTGCTTGTAAACATTTATCCCTGTCATTTAGAGAAACATTAGCTGTCAAGGCGACTATGGGCACTTTTTTATCTTGATGTTGTTGTAACGCGTTAATTTCAACAGTGGCTTCAAATCCATCCTTGATGGGCATTTGACAATCCATCAGGATCAAGTCAAACGGTTTCTGGTTAAATAATTCAATGGCCTGTTGACCATTGTCAGCCAGATGAACGGTCATTCCGTGTTTGTGTAATATAGAACTGGCTACCCGTTGATTGACAGTGCTATCTTCTGCCAATAAAACATGAATGCCGGTAAAGTCTTTCTGTAGAATAGCATCGTCCTTTGCATCAGAAACATCGTACTTGGTGATAATTTTATGGGGCTTTCCTCCACGCTTATCAAATTCTCCAAGAACGCATTCCAAGGTATTTTGTATGACCTCAGACAAAGCAGGTTTGGTTAAGTAACCGTAAAAACCGATTGATTCAAATTTACGGGCATCGCCTTTTTGTGCAGTTGATGAGTACATCACGAGTGGACAGGTAGCAATCTTGGGATCATTTAAGATCAGTTGTCCAAGTTCAGCACCATCCATGTCCGGCATATGAAAATCTAAAATAATCAGGTCTATTTTTTGCCCTTGGCTAGACGACTTATGCAAAATAGCTATGGCCTGCTGATAATGATTGGCTGCAGATACGATCATGCCAAAATGACGTAATTGCTGTCTCAATACATGGAGGTTGATACTATGATCGTCAACGATTAATACGCGTTTTCCTTTCAGGTTCTTATGCTCTAGATAATGTCGTTGTTCTACGATAGGTAATTTAATGATAAATGAAAACTTTGACCCCTTTCCAGGTTGACTATCGACATGAATCGATCCATTCATCAATTCAACTAATTGCTTGGATATTGAAAGCCCTAAGCCGGTTCCGCCATATTTACGGGTCGTAGAACTGTCTGCCTGGGTAAATGATTCAAATAAATGATCCTGCTTATCCGCCGTTATACCAATGCCGGTATCGGTAACAGAAACTTCAAGTTCAACTTGCCCATCATCACTAGTGGATAATGCCCGAACTTGAAGTATAACGTGACCATGTTCGGTAAATTTTAAAGCATTGCCGACAAGGTTCATCATGATTTGCCGGATTCTGCCCGGATCTCCTTTCAGCAATCGTGGACATTCAGCCGAATAATTAAGGATTAATTCGATATTTTTATTACTGGCCTTTGGCATCAGTAAGTTACAGATTTCATGAGCAGAACGCTCAAGATCGAAATCGATCGGATCCAAGCTAAGTTGGCCAGCCTCTATTTTAGAGAAATCTAGGATATCGTTAATTATATTAAGTAAGGCATTCCCTGATCGGGTAATGGTAGAAACGTATTCCTGTTGTTCAGGTTCTAGTTTTGAATCATTGAGTAACTGTGCCATACCCAATACACCATTCATCGGGGTGCGGATTTCATGACTCATGGTTGCGAGAAATTCTGATTTTGCCTGGGTCGCTGACTCGGCCTGGTCCTTGGATTCTAGCAATGACTGCTGGGCATTTTTTTGTTGAGTGATATCAGTCATCACTAGAGAAAAATACTGGATATCTTCATCATCAATTAATTTCATGATATGTTGTGACACAACTAATCGTTGTTGATTAAAAGTCAACAATTCTGTTTCTCCACTCCATGATGAATGGGTAAAAGCTTGGGGAATACCTTCATTCTGCAGGGTAGTGATATGTTCTGCCTGGATAAAGATATCTGTTAAATTCAATCCTTGTTCTATCTGTTGTTCGGTGATATCAAAAATGTCACGAGCCGCCTGGTTTAGATTTAATATACTTCCGTCTAAGGCGAAGGTAATCATAAAATCCGGACTGGCTTCACTTATTTGAAGTAAACGTTTCTGCTCCTGAAGTACCTTAAAATTTTGTGTGATATCCGTGAACGAGAGAATCACGGTTTTATCGTGACCACTTTTCGTGACCGAAGTACCACGTATGGAACAATGAATTAATGCCCCGTTCTTATGTTGTAGTATCTTATGATCTTCTTGAAAGGGCTGATCAGTTTGAAATATTTTATAATAAGATGAATCTTCCCAGTTTTCTTGATCAGCTCCGGAACTTTTTTCAAGCTGCGTATAAAAGTTGATTGCTATGAGTTCATCGCTTTCATAGCCAAGTATTTTGAGAGCCGTATGGTTAATAAAGTTGATCTTTCCCTGTTTCGTGATTTCTATAATTCCAGTATCTACAGAATCTAGCAGAGTCCTGAGGCGTGATTCAGCCTCCATAATTTCGCGGCTTTGTTCGAACTGTAGCGTCAAGTCTTGAATGTTGAGCGTGTATAGTTCAGTTTTTCTATGGGCGATTGGTCTGAGAACGAATTCTAAGGTTTTATGCTTTTTGTACTTATTTTTAAGCGATAAGGTTCTGCGGCGTTCTTTATTTTCCTCAAATTTGATATGTTCAAAGTTGGAAAAAAATCGATTCAATTCTGAAGTTTTAAAAAGAGAATGAACGGGTCGATTTAAGACTTTCTGTTTTTTCCAGCCCAGGATACTTTCAGCAGTTTTATTCCAATCCTGAATAACGCCGTCATTATTGATTGTGATAATGGCATCAATAGATGCGTCTACAATATGACGGATCATTTCTTCACGGTTACTAATCTCCAAGCCATTTTTAATATTATCGATAGTGATTTTTGAAATTCGAATGGAAGAGCTGATAATAATGATGAAATATAAAGAGATGGCAATACTAAGCTCGGTCTTTAAAACATTACCCTGGGTTATGGTAATAAATAATAAAGGAAGCAGAGTCAGAGAGATATATATAATACCGATAAGGGTAAAACCACTAAGTGATGCGAATGAACCCGCAGCTAAAGCCGCTAGAGTCATGATGGTAATCAGTAAAATAGTAAAATTACTAAAATCGAGGAAGACGAATGAGACAAAAGCCCAACCTATTGCAGTTAATAAAGTTAATAAGGCAATAATCTTTAAATACAGGGTATCAGTTTTAATCAGCTGATATTTATAGAAAAGGTAAAAGATAATGCGGCTGCTCGCCAGAATGAGCATGATACTGAACCAACTGATAACCAGTGGGATGGAAAAATGATCAATATAGAAATAGGTAAGAAAGCTGGCAGCTGCGATGATACCCATCACACCACTGGGCAGGTTACGGTTAAACTGCTTAATGAGTTGATGAATAAATAAAGGGTCTTTGCGGAAACTTAAGGAAAACATCAAACGGTTTTCCAGCTATAAATCGCTTCCGCAATATTGCCATTACCGAGGTAACTCAGGGACTCACATAAATCCCGTATTAGATAGATGCCACGCCCTGAAAACCCGGTATGATTCAGCGGATCAATGGCAGGTTGGTTCACATAGTCAAATCCTGATCCACTATCTTCAATTCGAATGAGGATGCTGCGAATATCATCATTTTGCTCAATCGTCAGATTAAAGATGACATGTCCGGATTGAAGATTGTTGAGACGTTGTTCACGTAGTTTGAAATACTCGGTAAAACCGGCAGGATCCGATTTCATCGAGGATTGAAGCCCCAAGACCCCGTGATCCAGAGAGTTGACATAGAGTTCAGTTAAAACAGTAAACAGTGATTGCCGTTCACTTTCAATCCCTTCCATTTCCATGATCTGGTTGATAATGATGGGTACAGGATTGGTCTCGGTTAAGCGTTTACCCTTAAGGCTGAATACATACTCCCAGTCACCTTTTAGCTCGAAATGATGCTCACTGGGTGAAACGGTGGTATGGGGTTTGAATTCTGGCAGTAACGCTTCGCAACAATGCACTTCAATCAGGGTGACATCATCCGCCTGAGTACGCGTACCACTGAAAATTTCAAGATCATGCAGTATATTTTCAAAGACCTGGTGATTATCCGCATTCCTGATGGCTGCCTCCAGGCGCTCGCTACCAAATTCTTCATCCTGTTCAGACCAGGCTTCAGTTAAACCATCACTGTATAAAATTAACTTGTCCTGATCCTGTAAAACCAGGGTTTGTGCCAGTTCTCGTACTTCGAGGTTATCCACCACACCCAGTGGTAAAGAATTAGATTCCACATGATGTTTAATCTGGTTGGTGGCTCCGTCAACTATGAGCAACGGCGGCATGCCTGCATTAAATACAGTGACTTGATCCAGGTTATGACTGATACGAATCAGCTGGGTACCCAGGAACATGCCGACGGGTAGAAATTGGCGCAGTTTCTTATTAATTCCACTGAGAATTTCTTCGGGGGCAAACCCCTTAGCCGTCATTGCACGGAAGACCTCGGATACCGGCATAGCGCCCAGAGCCGCTGCCAGTCCATGACCGGTAAAATCGCCGAGAAGAATTAAAATGTCACGCGAGGGGCTGTGCTCTGAAAGAATCATATCCCCACTGAAGGTACCGGCAGGGCTGATAATACTTTTAATATTGGGATTATCGATGTTGCCTTTTTGTACGGCGTTGATAAAGACTTGTTCAGCAATTTCCTGTTCGCGGTGTATCAGGCTGTACATGCCCTGAACTTCCTGGTTCAAGCGAGCGATGCGTTCCATAGCCTGAATCTTACTTTGCAGTAAAAATCGATCATAGGGCTTGATCAGGAAATCATCACCACCCACATCAATACAGGCTTGAAGTGATTCCTCGTCGTTAATGGCGGTCAGGAAAATAACCGGGATGAAATGATTGCCGGATTCCCGTTTAATAATGCGCGTGGCTTCGTATCCATCCATGACCGGCATCATTACATCCATGAAAATCATATTGGGACGGTCCTGACGGAATAAATCTATAGCTTGTTGCCCATTCTCTGCCTCAATGGTTTCATAACCCTGTTTTTTTAATAGTGACCGTAGGATCAGGCGATTGGTCATTTCATCGTCGACGATGAGCGCCTTAAGCGAAGGACTCGAACTCATGAGTGGGGCTATTAATTTATTGTATTATTTTTTGTAGTATAGATGACGCTTTTATCAAGCATTCATTACGGAAATCAATCATATAATTTTGTCAGCACTGCTGCTACAGTAATCACGTTGATGGATGTGAAAAAACCAAGGACCTTTAGGCCTGTTGAATGTTAATCCTGCATCATAGTAATAGCCTCTCACAACTAAGCCAAATTTTATTGCACCAACTTGCCGAGCCAGTGGCATCGGTTTTAAAGCCTGAGCTCATTCTGGTACAAAATCCCGGGATGAAACGTTGGTTACAAGAGCAGATCAGTCAGACCTTAAAGGTTGCAGCCAACCTGGAATTTCCTCTGCCCTCACGTTTTATTTGGGATGTCTTTCTCAGCCAGTTTGATGATATCACTGACCTGTCGGTCTATGATGCTCAGATTTTGCGCTGGCGCATCATGCAGTTGCTTAACAGGTCTTCTACAGACCGGGCATTGTCTGTGTTGAATACTTATTTACGGCAGGATGATCAGGCACTGAAACGCTTTCAGCTGGCTGAAAAACTGGCCAACCTTTTTGACCAGTATCTGGTTTACCGCCCCGATATGATTCGTGCCTGGGAGCAAGGAAGCTCCGTTGAAACTGATGTTGAAGCCTGGCAGTCACATCTGTGGCGTTTGTTAAGACAACAGGATCCGCAGCCACATCGCACCGAATTGATCGGTCGACTGTTGCAGCAATTACACAATAACCCTAAAAATCTGCAAAACTTGCCCAAAAGGATTTTTATTTTTGCCCTTTCAGCGATGTCGCCGCAATATATGAAAGTGCTGCAGGCCCTGGGTCTCCATCTCGAAGTGCATATCTTTATCTTGAATCCTTGCCGGCATTACTGGGGTGACATTCGTTCAAAAAAAGAGCAGATCAAGTTACAACATTCAGTAGTCATTGATAATGAGTTATTGGCATCCCTGGGAAAACAGGGACGGGATTACATTGATCAGTTTTATGATGATTTAGAGCCCCCGCTAGAGAATCATCAGTTTATTGATATAACACCGGACAGCCTGTTGAAGCGGGTTCAGTTCGATATTCTTAATCTTGAGTCAGAAACGGTAGCACAAACCTATCATCAAGATGACAGCCTCCAGGTGGTGAGCTGTTACAGTGAATTGAGGGAATTGCAAGTATTGCATGATGGGTTATTACAACGTTTCAATGATCATCCCGAATGGCACCCGCATGATATCGTGGTCATGAGTCCAAATATTGAAAAGTTGGCACCTTATATCGAGGCGGTATTCGGTATGCAACCGGATCATAAAAAAATTCCTTACAGTATTTCGGACCATAATGAGTTAGCGTCTTTACCATTGATGCAGGCAATTGTTGCGTGGATCGGGCTGGGTTCTAGTCGATTCAGTGCGAGTGAAATCATCACCTGGCTGGAATTACCCGCCTTACAACGTGCTTATGCGTTGGAAGAACAGGATCTGGAAGTCATACGTTACTGGATCAATGACACTCAGGTGCGTTGGGGAATGGATCAGGCCCATAGATCCTCGATAGGGGCGGGTGACAATAATCTGAATACCTGGAAACAGGGTATTAACCGATTATTGAGCGCCTTCGTGGCCCTTGATACAGATGACATGCTGGAAGATTATCCGGCAGCCTCAGTCTTGTTATCCTCGAGTGAATACCAGATTCTCGGACAATTGCAGAGGTTCCTGGATGACCTCAGTCATTGGTCCAAACGTCTTCAAACAGCCTATGATTTGTCCGACTGGCAGATTTTGATCAATGACCTGATTGAAACCTTTTTACATCCGGATGAAGATGAAGAGTGGTTACTGAAGAACATTCGTGATCAATTGTCAGCCTATCAAGTTCAATCTGAGCAGGCTGATTTCAAAGAAAAACTCGATGCGGTGCTCATCGCTCAGTTACTGCAAAATGATCTACAACAGGGCGCGTCGCATCATCAGTATCTTACGGGAGCTGTTAATTTCTGTAACCTCATTCCGATGCGTAGCCTGCCTTTCAAAGTGGTCTGTTTAATCGGTATGAGTGACGAACACTTTCCCCGAAAAGAAAATGCCTCTCAAATTGACTTGATCGAGCGTTTTCCAAAAAAAGGTGATCGTTCCAGGCGAGAAGATGATCGTTACATGTTTTTGCAGGCTTTATTATCCGCACAGGATCATCTGTATATCAGTTATGTAGGTCAAAACCGCAAGGATGATAGTGATATTGAACCCTCGGTAGTTATCTCGGAATTACTTGATCAGGTCGAATCAAGCACGGGTATTAATATTCCGATCGAGCGCACATCATTACAACCCTTTTCATTAGATAATTATATCCGTGGTAGTTATTCAGAACTGTGGCAAATACAAAACGCTATCACTCCAACCCCTTTTTTACAGCCAATAACGGCTATATCACCCTCGGATAAGCTCGAGCTAGACGAGTTGTTACGATTCTTTTCCAACCCTCCCCGATATTTCATGGAACGGAGGCTGAATATTTCGTTGCAGGGTTCTAGGCAGGACATTATGGATGAAGAGGCTTTTATTTTGGAGCCGTTAAAACGTTTTCAGATAAATCATGAAATGATCGAAGACCTATTTCAATTCGGTCATATTAATAATAAAAAATATCTAAATAGTGGAGTACTGGGGCAAGATAATGTGGGCATTTTGCATTTAACTGAACAGCAACAGAAAGCCGAAGATTTATTTCAGTCAATCAGTCAACATGAGCATTTTAGTCACGCTTGTGTTTTAGAAGCAAATTTATCCATAGAAGGACGACATCTACAGGGCCATATTCATAGTTATAGTAACCAGGGTTTATTGCAATTTAGTCTTTCGACCAAAAAGGGTAAAACCCTGTTTCCGATGTGGGTTAAACACTGCCTATTATGTGCAACCGAACAAATCCAATTTAGTGAAATTTTATTTCCTCAAGATCAAGTGGTTTTTACACTATTAAGCCCTGAAGAAGCTTTAAAGCAAGTGGGCCAATTCATGGCATTGTTTGACCAGGGTTTGAATGAATGTCTGCCGATCTATATGGATACGGCTTATGAGTATTTTCAGAATAAAACTAACGGTGATATGGATCAGGCCAAAGAAAAGGTTAAAGAACTATGGAATCCGGATCGATATCAGCCCTTTTTTGAAGCACAGGACCCGTATATCCTGACCAGCCAAAAAAACGATGCGGAATGGCCGGAAGACTTTTATCAATTAGCGGATACATTATGGTCGCCCGTTTTTACTGCGATGGGTATTTAAATGAGTCTTGAAAAGGTTGATCTGGCACATTTTCCGTTAACGGGTGTTTCCCTGATCGAAGCCAGTGCAGGCACGGGTAAGACCTATGCCATCAGCCATTTATATCTGCGTTATTTGCTTGAGACCGATTATGAAGTTGGGCAAATACTGGTGGTGACATTTACTAATGCTGCGACCCAAGAGCTTAAAGGCCGAATTCGAGATTTGATTTATCAAGTGCGCGCTTTTCTACAAGGCGCAGAAGCGGAAGATGAGCAGATGAAGCGGTTATTCAGCCGATATCGAGGGGAGCAAACCGCATTAGAGAAATTACAAACAGCCATCATCAATTTTGACGAAGCCAGTATTTATTCCATCCATGGTTTTTGTCAACGCGTGCTAACCCGTTTTCCAGTAGAAACAGGCGCGCTGTTACAACAGCAATTGGTTCCCGATGAAAAGGCACTATTACGCAGTAGTATTCATGATTATTGGCGTAACAAAATCATAGCCCTTGAAGTGGTGCAGTTACATTGGATATTAAATCAATGGCGACATCCGGATGATTTGCTTAAGGATGTGTTACCGGTGATGTATCAATTGGATGATATTGCTGATATGAAGCTGTTAGATGGTGAGTCAGTAAGGTATGAGATCGAGCAGGCTTGGGGGCAGCTTAAAAAGGCTTGGCAGGACTCATCCGAGATGATTAAGGAAGTACTATTAGATAACCCGGCATTAAGAAAGAATAGTTATAAACCTCAAACGATTCAGAATCTTCTGAAAGAACTCGCATTGATTTTTCAGCATCCACTCCCATATGAACTGCCCAAAAAATGGAACTTACTGAGCACGGAAAAATTGCGTGCCAGCCTGTTAAAAAATCAAAATGATGAAAGAATTGAGTTTCCTTTTTTTCGCTATGCACGGGATTTTGAAAATTTACATACACACTGGCTCAGGCAACAAAGGATTCTTCTGTTGGTTGAAACTGCTAAAGAGGTACAAAGCCAGGTTGCCGTGTTAAAAACCCGAAGTTTGAATCGGTCCTTTGATGACTTGATCACTGATTTAAGTGAAGCACTCCGATACCGCGATCAGTATTTGGTCGATAAGATCACACGTGAATATCCCGTCGCCCTGGTCGATGAATTTCAAGATACCGACAATCGCCAATATTTCATTTTCAGTACCCTGTACCGTAACCAGGCTGACAAATCGCTGGTATTAATTGGAGACCCCAAACAGGCGATATACCGTTTTCGGGGGGCTGATGTATTTACCTATCAGCGTGCGAGGCAGGATACGCATGATCATTTTACCCTGGGAATAAATTATCGTTCTTCTGAGGCCTATATCGATGTGATTAATCGCCTCTTTGCGAATAATCCTGATGCCTTTGTTTTAGATCAGTTGATACGGTTTAATCCAGTGGATTTCGATCCACACACCACCAGGATCATAACCCTGAGTGATGAACCGGTAGAACCGCTTGTGGCCTGGTTACATCCATTCAATAAAAAACCTATCAGCAAGACACAGGCAGCTCATTATTTTGCAAACTGTTGTGCAGAGGAAATTCAGAAATTATTGGCACAGGCAGAGTTGAAAATTGACGGTAAGTCTATTCAGGCGCGTGATCTGGCGGTATTGGTGAAAACAGGTCGACAAGCGACCATGATAAAACAGCAACTGTCCAGACGGGGTATTGGAAGTGCATTAGTTTTAAGGGATTCCGTTTTTGACAGTCCTCAGGCCGATGACATCAGCCGTTTACTGGAAGTTCTGGTTGACCCCACAGACATACCCACCCTGGCCGGATTGTTGAGTACGGATATTTTTAGCTGGAATGCGTTACAAATTGAGCAGATGCAACAGGACAATGAAACGTTGGTTGACCTGCTTGAACAGTTTAAACAATACCAAAAACACAGTCAGGAAAAAGGGATTCTCTCGATGTTTTTTTTAATCCTGCAACAACACAATACGGTGCAAATGAATTATGGTCATATGGATGGTGAACGTCGCTTGACGAATTGGTTACATATCGTGGAATTGCTTCAGCAACAGTCAGTCCAGCATACCAGTCTCAGTCAATCGCTTACGTGGTTAAATCAGCAACGACAAGATATGCAAGCGAATGGCGATAATGAGGAGCATCAATTACGTCTGGAAAGTGACAGTAACCTGGTCCGTATCGTGACCATACATAAAAGTAAAGGTTTGGAATATCCCATCGTATTCCTGCCCTTTATGTGGGATGTAAAAAGCGCAATAAATCAGCCCAGAACATATACGGTTCACGATGATGCAGGCAATAAAAAGTTACAACTTTATGATGAAGGACTACGAGAGCGTTGGCATGAAGAAAATTTAGCGGAAGAGGTGCGTTTATTTTATGTGGCAATGACTCGGGCACGTTATCGATGTTACGTGGGTATGGGTCATATTAAAGGTGTAGGGAGCAGTGCGATAGCACATTGTCTTTATCCGGATATGATCAGGCCAGGTAAATACCCACGAGATCTGCAACTCGACTATCCAGATGATCTACGCCGACCCTTTGTTAAAATCAACTCAAATAAACCTCGGATTCAAATAGTTGAAAAAGAAGTTGGGATAAGTGCTATTACTCATGAAAAAGGAAAACCAATTACATTAACCAAGGCCCTTGAATTCAAACGTGTGATAAAAAGAATGTGGCGGATCAGTTCATATAGCCAAATAGCTTCTCAACATGAGG
>JAAUXZ010085219.1_pt1 | contig 11073 bp, 8 predicted proteins | sample 7278131 | NCBI WGS metagenome assembly JAAUXZ01 (sample SAMN14350119, study PRJNA611818) | marine sediment metagenome | isolation source: surface marine sediment (3m) | place: French Polynesia: Moorea | collected 2018-08
ACAATGCCGAACTGCTGGGCTACCTGTCGCCACGCGGCAATACCGGACGCATGGGCTTTGTCACCGACTCTGTCAGGTTTTCCCCGACCGGCCACAAAGAGCACCTGCTCGAGGTCAGGGCTTATCCGCTGTTTTCACCGCGACAGGATGATGAGCTGCTGGGCACCCTGGTGGTGTTCCATGACATCGCCGAAGAGCATGCCGCCAAGCAGAACCGTGGCGAGTTTGTGGCCCAGGTGGCACACGAACTGAAGACCCCGTTGAACGTATTGTCGATGTACAGCGAGATGTTGCTGGGTGAGGATGCCAGGGACGAGGGTTTCCGGGTCGAGGCGATCAACACCATCCGCGACGAGGTCGAGCGCCTCGCCAGCTTGATCAACAACATGCTGGCGCTGAGCAAGTTCGAGCTGGGAGGCATGGCGCTGGAACGCGGCCGGGTGCGCCTGGGTGATCTGCTGCAGGACGCCTTTGACAACGTTTCACAAAGCGCCCTTGGCCGGGGGCTCGACATGCACATTGAGGTGCCGCGCGAAATCAGCGCGATCAATGTCGACAAGGACATGCTGCGCATTGCCATCAACAATCTGCTGACCAATGCGATCAAGTACAACCGCGAGGGAGGCAAGGTTGTCCTCGAGGCGCAGGAGGCGGTCGACGCAATTGAGATCCGCGTGACTGATACGGGCCTGGGGATCAGTGCCGAGGAACAGGCCCTGATCTTCAACAAGTTCTATCGATCCGAGGACCAGCAGGTGCAGGACCAACAGGGCCATGGCCTGGGCCTGCCGCTGGCGATGCAGATTGTGAAACTGCATCACGGCAGCATCACGGTGGAAAGTGCACCCGGTAAAGGGTCGACCTTCCACCTGCGCCTGCCCAAGGATTCCGCAAACGTCTTGCAGGTGGCCAGCGCATGAAACGTATTTTGATTGCCGATGATCAGCGCCACGTGATCCGCGTGATGTCACAGGCGCTCGAGCGCCAGGGCTACCAGGTGGAAGGCGTACCGAACGGTGAGGTGGCCCTGCAACGCATTCGCGAACAACAGCCGGATGTACTGATCACGGATATCCAGATGCCACGCATGAACGGCGAGGAGCTGTGCAAGCAGATCCAACAGGAGATGCCGGAGAGAGGCTTCCTGATTTTCGTGATCACCTCGCGCACCGAGCTCGAACATCGCGAGTGGTCGCGCAACATCGATAACCTGATGTTCCTGGAAAAGCCGGTCAGTCTGCGCAAGCTCGCCATCGAGCTGCAGAACTATTTCGATTCACCTGAACGTGTGGCCGGGTAACTGACATGGACTCTCGTATTCTCGACCAGCTGAAGATCGCCCGCAGTCTGGAACTGTTGCAGACCCCCGGTATCGACCTGCAGGCGTTTGCACTGCTGGATGAGCACTGGCAGGTGGTCTGGAGTCATACCGCAGAGGTCGATGCCGAGGTGCATGCACTGATCACGGGTTTCGCGCGGGACTTCCAGCTTGACCCGGATCCTTACGCACGCATGCGGCGTGCACTCGACAACGAGCATGTCGGGCTGTGCCAATGCCAGGCCGACGAACAGGGGCAACTGGCGTTCAGTATCCTGATCGTGGCTGAAGAGGCCAGCGAAGAACAGATGCGCCTGATTGACCTGGTCTGCGCGCAACTGGAGCATGAGTACCAACTCAATGCCGAACTCGAGTTCATGGCAACCGAGCTGGGTGAGCGTTACGACGAGCTCAACATGATGTTCCAGGTAGAGGGTGAGAATTCACCGGTGATGTTCGGTTATGAGTCACTGGTCAAGCTGGTCCGCGACACCAGTGCCTCGCTCAACATCACGCTGACTGGGTTGCTGATTCCAAGCAAACGGATCGAGCACTTTGAGAGCCTGCATGGCGATGAAGAACCGATGCTGCCGGGCCTGCAGCGGTTCCTCAGAACCCGCGCGCTTTCGCTGGTCCAGGACGGCCAGAGTATCGTGATCAACTCGCCTTCCGATCAGTCCAGGTATGGGCTGTTATCGCCACTGCGGGGCAAGCTGATGATTTCGCCCTTGCGTGGCGGTAGCTCGCACGTGCTCGGCCTGCTGGTGGGGATGAACGATTTGTCGGGTGGTGATTTCACCAACAGCGACCGCAAGCTGATGGAAGTGATGGCCTCGCGCATCGACCGGGTGCTGCAGGTCAACTTCGATCCGCTGACCGGACTGGAGAACTCCCAGAGTTACGAGTGGGGCATCGCGCGGGCACTGTCTGCAGTGCGTGCGGGCGAAAACCAGGCCGCATTGTTGAGTATCGATATCGACCGTTTCAGCGTGATCAACGACGTCAGCGGACGTGAAGCGGGCGATGCCCTGATCAGCCGCCTGACAGACCTGTTGATTCGTGAAGTTGGCGACAGTGACACGGTGGCGCGGATCGGCGCCGACAAATTCGGCGTGTTGCTCGAGGGTTGTGCGTTGCAGGAGGCGCTGGCGCTGGCGGAAAAGCTGCGTCGGGAGATCGCCACGCTGGAGCTGTCATGGGGCAGAATGCAACATGTGGTCAGCGCCTGTATCGGCGTGGCAGCGCTTGATGAGAACAGCCATACAGTTGCCGAAGCACTGACCATGGTGGAACTGGCCACTAAGGCGGCCAAGGAAAAAGGCGCCAACCGCGTGCAGCTGTATCAGGAAACCGACCGGGAGCTTGTGGGCCGACGCGAAGAACACAAGTGGGTCGGGCATATCCTTGATGCCATCCGGGAGGGTCGCCTGGTACTGCATGCGCAGCTGATACAACCGCTCAACGAGAACCATCAGTTGCCGCACTACGAGATCTTGGTACGCATGCTGGGTACCGACGGTGAAGTGATGCCACCGGCCAAATTCATCCCTGCCGCCGAACACTACCGCTTGATGCCGGAGCTGGACTGGTGGGTGGTCGAGCATGCCCTGGCGGAACTGGGTCAGGTGCACCGCGAGTCGGGCGTCCTCGGCGGCATGTTCTCGATCAACCTGTCTGGCCAGTCGCTGACTGATGAGCGACTGCAGGAAAAGCTGTTCGCTGCCCTGGCGGGTATCGGTGAGCTGGCCAATCAGGTCGTGTTTGAGATCACCGAGTCTGCCGCGATCAGGAACCGGCGCGAGGCGCAGGTGTTCATGCAGAAGGTACGCGCCTATGGCTGCCGTTTCTCCCTGGATGACTTCGGCAGTGGACTCAGTTCGTTTGCCTATCTGCAGCAGTTTGAGGTGGACTACCTGAAGATCGATGGTTCCTTCGTGAGCAAGATCGCCAATGACCCGGTCTCCAGTGCCATGGTCGGCGCGATCAACCAGGTCGGGCAGGTGATGGGGCTAGCGACGATTGCAGAGTACGTGGAAAACGCGGCGATCGCCGATCAGCTGCGCTTGCTGGGCGTTGATTTTGCGCAGGGCTATCACTATGCGCGGCCGCGTCCACTGGCGGAGATACTTGGGGAGCTGTCTGCCAAGCGCCAGGTGATCAATGGTTGAGCCCGGTACGGTGAGCGAACTGCACGTGCCGGCAGCCGGAAACGACGAACCGCCATCCGCAGAGGAGGTGGTGCGCACCCGCATGGGGGTGATGACCTACCTGGCGCCCAACGGGGTGCTGTCCACGGAACAGGAACTGGCGCCGCTGAAAAGCGCCATCGAAACCGCCCTGCAACATTGGGAGACACGCATCGTTGTCGACCTGTCTGCGGTGCCGCTGATTCAGAGCACCGGCCTGGAAGCCTTCCTGGATGCACAGGAGCAACTCACCAAGGCAGGTGGCTGGCTCAAGGTGGCGCATGCCAATGCGCTCAACCGGGATATCTTTCGTCTGACCGGCCTGGAGCACGTCATTGCGGTCACCAGTGATGACAGCGACGGCAGTGAGGAAAGCACGCCCTACCAAGGCGAACGCAATATCCGTATCGGCGACCTGCTGGTGGAGAAGGGACTGCTTTCGGAGGAAAAGGTCCAGGAAGCGATCCTGCTGCAGAAGACCAGTGGCCGGCGTCTCGGTCACATCATCGTGGACAAGGGCTGGGTCAGCGAGAAGGCCCTGCTGTCCGCGCTCGGTGAGCAGCTCAACATTCCTTACGTGGAACTCAAGGCCGGCCTCTTCGAACCGGAGATTGCCGCGCTGTTGGATGTGGAAGTCGCCAAGCGCCTGACAGTCCTGCCACTGTTCCGTGTGCGCGAGAGGCTGTTCCTCGCCACCGCCGATCCGCAGGCCGCGCCCAGTTTTGCGGAAGTGGAGGAACGCACCGGTCTGCGTGTACGTCCGGTGCTGGTGCGCAGGGAGCTGATCCTCAAGAGCATCGCAGAGGCCAACTCCGGCAACCAGTACGGCACCATGATGCTCGACGAGCTGGACGATGACTTCGAGGTCATCGAGACCAGCCAGCATGATGACTATGCCGCCATCGACGAGATGGCGGGCGGCAGTCCCGTGATCAACATGGTCAACTCGATCATCCAGCGTGCGGTCACCGACAAGGCCAGTGACATCCATATCGAACCGGGCAAGTCGGTGGCGCGGGTGCGCCTGCGTATCGATGGCCTGTTGTACGAGGTCATGACACCGCGCATGAGCCTGCATCCGGCCCTGGTGTCGCGTCTCAAGGTCATGGCCAACCTGGATATCGCCGAGCGGCGGCTGCCGCAGGACGGGCGTATCCAGGTACATACACAGGGGCGTCCGGTCGACCTGCGCTTCAGCTCACTGCCGGGGATGTACGGTGAAAAGGTGGTGCTGCGGGTGCTCGACAAGAACCAGGCGATCCTGGATATCAACCGCATCGGTATGCACCAGAGCAACCTGGATATGTTCCGGGGGTTGCTCGATCGCAGCTATGGCCTGGTGTTGGTCACAGGGCCGACCGGCAGCGGCAAGACCACCACCCTGTATGCGGCGCTGAATTACCTCAACAGTATCGAGAAGAACATCGTCACCATCGAGGACCCGGTGGAGTACCAGCTCGATATCGTCAACCAGAACCAGGTCAAGGAACAGATCGGCCTGGGTTTCGCCAAGATCCTCAAGCACGTGCTGCGACAGGACCCGGACGTGGTCATGGTGGGCGAGATCCGCGAACGCGAAACCGCGGAGATTGCGGTACAGGCGGCGCTCACCGGCCACCTGGTGCTGTCCACCCTGCACACCAACGACAGTGTCGGGGCCGTCACGCGGATGCTGGACATGGGCGTCGAGCCCTACCTGCTGTCATCGGCGCTGATCGGTGTGGTGGCGCAGCGGCTGGTGCGCGGCATCTGCCCCAGCTGCAAGACAGAATACCTGGCCCCGGTCGAGTTGGTGGAAAACTACGGCTGGCAGAACAAGGGCCAGGTGCGCCTGGCAAAAGGGCGCGGTTGTCCCGAATGCTACGACTCCGGTTACAAGGGTCGCATGGGTGTGCATGAGATCGTCGAGACCGACGAGGATCTGCAGAAGCTCATCATCTCCAACCCCTCGCGCGACTCGCTGGACACGTTCCTGCGCCAGAAAGACATCAACAACCTCTTCGATGACGGCCTGGAGCGCGTGCTGCAGCGTCAGACCACTATCGAGGAGATCTCCCGAGTGCTTAACAGCTAAGCGAACATCATGGCGATTGAAAGCGGCAATCAGGTTGCGCCGGCGAAGAAGCCGGATCCGATCGGAGAGAAGCTGAACGGCATGCTGGCCGGTGGCCAGGTCACCGACAAGGACCGGCTTTTCTTTACCGAGCAACTGGCGCTGCTGCTGTCCACCGGGACCAACCTGCATGCCAGCCTGCAGACCCTGAAGAAGCAGGTCGACAAACCGGCGATGCGCAGGCTGATCGAGCAACTCAGTGACGATGTCGCGGAGGGCCGCCAGTTTTCGACGGCGCTGGCCCGTTACCCGGAGGTGTTCTCGCAGACCTACGTGAACCTGATTGGCGCCAGTGAGGATGGCGGCTTCATGCACGAGGTGCTGGAGCAGATTCTCGACATGGAGAGGAAGCGCGAGAAACTGCATGACACCCTGGTCTCAGCGATGTCGTACCCGGCTTTCCTGCTGGTATTCGCCCTGGGCGTGGTGATCTTCGTGCTGGTGTTCGTGTTCCCCAAGTTCTCCGACCTGTTCATCAGCATCCAGGATGAACTGCCCGCAACCACGGTCTTCCTGATGGGGGCGAGTGACATGTTCCGCCACCAGTGGCCGGCGCTGGTCAGCGGGTTGCTGCTTGCCATGCTGGGCATCCGCTACTGGGCGCGTAGCGACGCGGGTAGTCAACGGGTCGACTGGCTGTTGCTGCATGTGCCTCCGTTCAGGGGCATCTTCACGCGTCTCTACCTGACCCAGTCCCTGCGCGTACTCAGCCTGTCGCTGGGTAACGGTGTCGCCATCATCGAAGCCTTGCACGCGGGGCGCGATGTGGTCAGCAACCGGCTTTACCACCGCCTGTTCGGCAAGGTGGAGAAGGGCATCAACAACGGCGAGGGCATCGCCGTGGGGTTTGCCGATAGCCGCTTTATTCCACCGATCGTGCACCAGATGATCCAGACCGGCGAAGAGACCGGCAGTCTGCCTAAAGTCATGGGCAAGGTGGCCGATCACTACGAACGTGAACTGTCGAATCGCCTGGAAACCCTTTCGCGCCTGGCCGAGCCGGTCCTGCTGCTGATCATGGGGGTGTTGGTCGGGGTGATCGTCAGCTCCCTGATTTTGCCGATTTTCAAACTGTCACGCGCGGTGGGATAACGGCGGGGCATCAGGTTCGCAGAATTTGTTTGGACTAAAGATTCGCTCTTGTCGGACGAAGAGCATTGAAACAGGGCCTTGTGCCCCAGAACTATTAAGAGACAAAGAGGCTGTTCTCATGACGCTGAAAAAGGTTAAGCAAAAAGGTTTCTCATTAGTGGAGCTGTTGATCGTCGTGATCATCCTGGCCCTGCTTTCGGCTATCGTTATTCCCCAGTTCGCGGCATCCACCGATGATGCGGCATCGGCCGCTGCCGATACCTCGCTGAGCAATCTGCGTGCGGCGTTGGATCTGTATTACCAACAGCACGGCGAATATCCGGGTTCCCTGACGGCCGTGCCAACGGCCGCCTGCGCGGGTACTGCCTCGGGTACCGGTGTGGCCACCGGTGGTGCTGGTGCGACCGCTGCCACGGCCTTCCTGGAGCAGCTGAGCCTGTACACCGATGAAAATGGTGGCGCTTGCTCTGTGGCGGATGCCAACCACCGCTTCGGTCCTTACATCAAGAAGCCTGAGCTCGAGAACGAACCTTTCGGCAACAGCAACGCTCTCGAGGTAGTGGCTGCCGGAGACCTGGAGATGGGTGCCAGCGCAGGCGACCCGGGTGGCTACAAGTACGATTCCAAGACCGGCAAGCTCATCATCAATATCGCGGCCGAGGCCGGCCGTTGATCTGGTCTGCTGTCACCCTGGCCTGGCCCTGGTGACGGCACAGCACAGAAGCTGACCTTTGTTTCGACGGGGATCGCCACGCAGGTGGCGATCCCCGTTTTTTGTATCTAACGTGATTCGATAGGTAACCAGGCGCGGGCCAGTAAATGCGTTTGCATGAAGCGCAATCCCTCGATGGGAAACAGGATCACCGGATCCTGAAACAGAGTCCCAAGCCTTTGAGAGGGGGGTCACAAAACCCGGGTGTTTGACTAGAGTTTTACCCGTGGGAGCCGCCAAAGCTGCCAAGGAGGAATGAATCATGGAATTAGCAGTCACCCGGATGGAGGACATTTTTTCCGATGCGGGCCTGGTCACGCTGCCAGCGGTGTATGCGCAGCTCAGGGCCGTGCTGGATGATCCTGACTACTCGATGCAGGACGTGGTGAACGTCGTGTCCAACGATCCGGCCATCACCACCAAGCTGTTGCGCTTGGCCAATAGCGCCTACTTCGGCCTGGCGACCCGTATCGACACGGTTCCCCGCGCCGTGAGCATGCTGGGCACCCAGGAGGTGCATGACCTGGTGCTGGCCACCTCGGTGGTGCAGTCCTTCGCCGGCCTGCAAAACGAGGTCATGGATATGCAGCGCTTCTGGCGCAAGAGCGTGGTCAGCGCGATTGCCGCCAAGGAGCTGGCGCTGCGTTGCAATGTCCTCGATAGCGACAGCGCTTTCGTGGCCGGGCTGCTGCGTGATATCGGTCATCTGTTCATCTACCAGAAGCTCCCGCAACTGGCGATGCAGGCCCAACAACTGCACCTGCAGCGCCACATACCGCTTTACCAGGCGGAAGACTCGATTATGGGCACCAATTACGCCAAGGTCGGTGCCGAGGCCATGCGTCGCTGGAAGCTGCCGGAAAACCTGTGGGAGCCGACCGAGTTCCACGTCGAGCCGGGGCTGGCCGACGATGGTGTGCTGATTACCTCGCTGGTGCACATCGCCGGTGTCGTCGCTGAGGCGGTTGATATCGAGGAAGAGATGCGTGACGCGATCCGCCACGTGGATCCCTATGCCTGGCAGGAGACCGGGCTGGACACCGAAGACGTGATTGCGTTGCCCGATAAGCTTGTCGATGAACTCAACACGGTGCTCAACCTGCTGCTTGCCGATGCCTAGGGTCTGAACTTTGATTGAAGCTCAACAACGGGCCCGCGCAAGCGGGCCTTTTTGTTTCTGCCTTAGTGGCAATCACCGAGTCGAATAGGAATCTAAAGATAAAGTCTCGCTAGCCCCTGCCGATAAGCATCGTGGTGAAAATGACAATGTCTCCACGGTAGGGGCTGTGAAAGAAAACCCGTTTGCAAATCTGCGTGAGCTTTGGACGGTGACGCGTTTCGAAGGCCACGAGATGAGCCGATACGCCGAATCGATGATGTTCAGTGATGCCAGCAAGGGCGTCAGGACCCTGGGTGTCGTGAGCATGCTGATGCTCTCGATGTCGTCGCTCGCCTACATCATCCTCGATTTCGACAGCATCTATATCTACTCCAGCGTGGTGCTGGCAATCCTGTCGCTGCACGTGGCCATCTCGTCCAGCGCCGTGCGCGAGACCCGCGCCCTTTACCTGCTGGGGACCACTCTGCTGGTGGTCAGTGGTGTTGCCTTCGTATTGCTGGCCCATCATGCGCAGAGCCTCAACGCGTCACTGTTCGTGGGCGTGATGCTGTTGTTCCTGGTAATGCCGTTGGTGCCCTGGGGGCTGCGTGAAGCGATGCTGATCGTGGTGTTGGTCTACAGCATGTTCACCCTGTCCACCCTGAGCGTGCATGAGAGGTTCGATACCCAGACCCTGTGGATGCTGCAGCTGATGATGCTGGCCGGTGGCATCACCACCCTGACGGTGGTGGCCCGCAACGCCCTGATCCGGCGTGATGACATACGAACCCGCTTCGAGCTGGAACAGGCGCATGACCGGATGGAACAGCTGTCCCTCAAGGATCCGCTGACCGGGGTATGGAACCGGCGCTTCCTCGATCAGCAATTCGGCCTGATCCGTGAAAAGGCCGCTGCCTCGGGTCAGGGACTGCACTTCGCATTGGTCGACATCGACGATTTCAAGGCACTCAACGACTCCTCCGGACACGACTTCGGTGACCTGGTGTTGCGTTGCCTGTCCGAAGCCTTCCAACAGGACATGGGACAGAACGATTACCTGGTGCGCCTCGGCGGTGACGAGTTCCTGCTGTTGATGACGGAAAAAGATACGCTCGAGCGAATCCAGCGTGCTGTACAGCGCCTGCGCCAGGAGCCGCGCATGAAACAGTGCAAGCAGGATTGCCGGATCAACGTGGGCGTGAGCGTGGGCCTGGTGCGCGATGACGGCAGGCGGCGTTCGGTGGATGAGTTGTACCAGGCCGCGGACAAGGCCCTCTATCGATCCAAGGCTGCCAAAGGAAAACGCGACGGCGATTTCATCTGCGTCCACAGCGATAGTGGGGGTGACCTTTGAGAGCCTGGCTGGAGAACTCGCTGGCAAGGATTCCCCGGGTGGCTGTACAAAGCGTGCGCCGGGTGGGGCCGATCGGCCTGGAAATCGGCGTGGCGCATATGAGCCTGTGCCAGCTGGGTAACCACCAGGGTGATCAATACCCGGTGCTGGCGCGCAATACCCTGACTTTTGACGGCACCCGCGATGCCTTGCTGGATAGCCCGGAGCTACTGAAGAAACTGCTGCGCCGGGCCGTGCGCGGGCAGGGCTTCAAAGGCAATCGCCTGGTCACCGCGCTGCCGCCGGATCGCGTCCGGTTCACGCCGATCACGGTCAAGGCCGATGACAGGAACCTCGACCAGGCGGTACTCAAGATGGTCGCCGACCGCGTGGACGGCAGCATCGACGACTACGTGGTGGATTATCTCCCGGTACGCAGCAACGACGAAGACCGCCTCGCCCTGGCGGCAGTGGCGCGGCGCGAGCATGTGTTGGGTTATTTGGACGCACTGGCCGCTGCGGGTTTCGTGGTGGAGGCCCTGGATATCGGCCCGGCGGCTATCCGGCGTGCACTGACGGCGCTGCATCCGGGTGGCGTCGGTGACGAGACGACCCTGGTGATAAATACCGGGCAGACCAATACCTACCTGAGCGTGATCGCCGGCAGGCGCCTGTTGTTCGACCAGGCCGTCGACTTTGGCGAACAGGCCCTGCTGCACAAGCTGGCCGATAACCTGGACCTGTCCATCGAGGCGGTAAAGCACCTGATTGAGCAACATGGTCTGCCGCGGGACGCGCAGGTGGCGGGCTCGGTCGGCATGAGCAGCGAGGTTGATGTGCCAGCCACCCTGCTGGATGTGCTCAAGCCGAGTTTTCTGCAGCTGGTCGAGGAGATCAACCGGGTCCTGGTTTTCACGGCGTCGGAGACCCGTGGCCGACCCATGGAGCGTATCGTGGTACTCGGTGGCCTTGCCCGCTGGGCGGGCTTTCCGCAAGTCCTGTGCAGCCTGGTCGGCATCCACGGGCACAGTGGTTATGGTGATCTGGAGGCCTGCTTCGATGATCAGTCGCGTCAGCAGGACGCACTGTTCCCGGAGATGGCCGTGGCGCTCGGCCTGGCATTGAGAGGCCTGGTGGAAGATGTCTGAGATCGACCTGGTTCCCGGTTATTACCGCGCCCGCCAGCAGATGAAACAGCATCTGCGCCAGGCGCTGTGGGT
>JAAUXZ010019525.1_pt1 | contig 11072 bp, 8 predicted proteins | sample 7278131 | NCBI WGS metagenome assembly JAAUXZ01 (sample SAMN14350119, study PRJNA611818) | marine sediment metagenome | isolation source: surface marine sediment (3m) | place: French Polynesia: Moorea | collected 2018-08
AATATTCTTGAAAATAGATTCTATATTATTTAATCTTGCCTCCAGACTCTCGGAGGAATCAACCTCCTCCCAGTCCACGGGAAGCGCCTGGAATAACTCCAGAGCCGCCTGCACCCAAATTTCCTTGGGGATTTTTGACCCGTGCCGCCGTTTCCCTTTTTTAAGCAGGTCATTGAGCCAGTCATTCAACTCCAAAGGCAAACGCAGATTCACCGCCTCCCTCTCCCCTCTCTTCAAGAATCTTGATTCTTTATTCTTATCTCTATATTCTTTATTCTTGGCAACGGCTCCTTGAGGTGAAGGGCTAGTTTCAGTCTGGCTGAAAATCCCCTGGGATAAGGGGTTATCGCCCAAAACTGAACGGGACTTTTTCTTACTCACTGCCATTGGTAAACCTCCGAGACTAACTCACGATAAGCCAAAGCTCCAGCACCATTGGGGTCATACTCAAAGATTGATGAAGAGTGGGAAGGAGCTTCTCGTAACTTCACTGTCTCTGGAATTACCGTAGAGAGCATCTTGTCCCCAAAATGCGAGGTAAGGGATTGCAGCACTTCTTTGGAGAGGTTGTTTCTGCCATCAAAGCGAGTGGCTAACACCCCTAGAATGCGAACCGGGTGGTCAAGGTAATCTCGGAGCTTAGTTAAAGCCCGTTCAATTCCCTTGATGCCCAATAGTCCTAGGTAACTCATATCCACAGGTATTAGCACGCCCTCACTCGCCATCAGTCCATTAACGGCAAACACCCCCACATTGGGTGGACAATCAATCAGGATGAAGTCATAGTTGTCTGCGATCGGGGCAAGGGCTTTTCTAAGCAGAACCTCTCGACCAGGCAAGCCAGAGATAGGAATTTCTTCTTCCGCTAGGGTGATATTAGATGGCACAACATCAACCCCATGTGACGTGGTAATCACCGCTTTCTCTATGGAAAACCGCCGCTGCAAGACATCCAATAGCTGCACCTCTAGCTGCCAGATAGGAATCCCCAGTGCTGCCGATGAGTTCCCTTGGGGGTCGATATCTACCAGTAACACCCGTGCTTGTTTGAACCTGACTAGACCCACAGCTAGGTTATAGGCGGTGGTCGATTTCCCCACACCCCCTTTCATATTGAACACAGCGGCAATTAAGGTCACTTTCGGGCAATTGAAAAGAGATTCTGGACTATTTCGCCTCAATTCGTGAGCGTTACCTGTGAGTCTAACATTAAATAATCTAGATTCTATAGTCTTTATTCTTTAGACTTCATTTGGCATAATCACAGGAATGGTTTGATTCCTGTTTTTGCGGTAAATGAGAAAATCACTGTCGAGGGTTAACAAGGCACTCTCAGAATACAGCTCACTCATCCGCACTAAACAAGCATCAGCTAAGGACATCGGGACAGACTGATAACGAGCGAGCAGTTCTCCAATTGCCGCTACTTCTTCACTGAGGGAAAACGGAATCTGAATCCTTCCGGTAGAAAGCAGAGAAATCACCGTCTCCTTCCCTCTGTAAGTATTTCGCAGGAGAAAACACGCCTCAACAATCACAGCTTCACAAGTAAACATTGGCGGTTCAATAGAAGCCAATTCCGTAATTGCCCATTGATGAAACTGATCCTGACGCTTGAGGTAAGCAACCAAGGGTCCTGTATCCAGTAATCCCCCCTGGATCATTCTGTCCCAAGTCCTTCCAGATACTTCTTATTCGTAGAGAGATCCGCAGGACCACCGTCTAGACAACCAGCAAACTCTCTTGTAGCCGTCAAAAACGATCCTGGCTCTCCCTTTTCACTCTTTTCTTCCAGCTTGTGTGCTTTGGCTTGCAAAAACTCCACAAAATCCAGCACTTCCTGCTGTTTGTCAGCCGGAAGGGTTTTCAGCTTTTCTACAACCGTCTGCTCAATCCTCATGGCTCTTATTATAGAATCTAGATTCAATACTCTAGAAGTTATCCTGTCAGTCGAGCAAGTGCTCCGCGTGGGCTGCTCCTATTATCTCTGGCTGCGACAATCAATGAAAATAGACCGACACGGCAGGGCGAAAATTCTCACTCAAGCTGAGATTCAATTGCTCTTTAGTGAGGGATTTTCCTCAGAACGAGACCGCTGCCTGTTTAGCGTAGCGCTCTTTAGTGCCGCTCGCATCAATGAAGTTTGCTCCCTATTAACCCAAGACATTTACGACAGCCAAGGGAAGATACGCCCCTACCTACTGATTAGAAAAGGCAATAGCAAAGGGCAACTCGGAACCCGTACCATCCCCATCATTGAAGACTTGCGCCGGGTTCTCACCACCTATCAACCCCTAGCAGGAGTTGTGTACCTCTTTCCCGGTCGCTTCCAAGGTCACCTTCACCCCGATAGTGCCGCGAGAATCTTGAGAAAAGCCTGCAAAAAAGTAGGAATCTCAGGAGCCAGTACTCACTCATTTCGGCGGACTGCCCTGACCCAAATGAGTAATTCAGGAATCCCCTTGAGAGTGATCGCCGCCTACTCAGGACACTGCGACTTGAGCCAACTTTATGCCTACTTAGAGGTAAAAGACGAACAAGTTTTGGGGGCAGCAGCTTCCTTATCCATGCTATCTCCGGTCTCCCAAGTCGGGAAAGTCTCGGAAGACGGCTTCAATTCTCCCCGGAATGAAAAGCTGTCACGATGAGTTCTTTTCTTATTTGACATCTCTTACAAATTCCCCTAAACTAGAATCAACTTGACATCTCTTACAAAACTCGACGGATGGCTGCCATTCAAGAAGCGGTAGAATCTTTAGAAAGCTTACTGAAGGACTTGCGCCCTGATGAGGTAGAGCTTGTCGTCAGCACCCTCAAAAGGCTCCAAGAGGGGGTCACTCCCTCGCCAGAAGAGGCTTTCGTCCAAACCTTAGTCGGTCGAACCTACACGCGCCAAGAAAAACTTGAGTTAGAGTTAGAATCTTTGTTTCGTTACTTCGAGCGGCGCAGACAATTGCTGGAAGGGGCGTTAACGGCTCCCTATGTGGCTAAGTTGCTAGGAACATCGCGGCAGACTCCGCACGACCGCATCAAGAGTCAGACGTTGCTAGGAGTACTGGATAAAGGAACCTACCGCTTTCCCGCCTGGCAGTTCGACCCAGAAGGTCCCGATGGGGTCATTGATGGGTTGCCAGAGGTTTTGAGAGTTCTGGAGGTTTCTGACTTTGCCAAACTCAACTGGCTGATGCGTCCCAACCCCTTTCTCGATGGTCTGACCCCCTTAGTTGCCCTCAAACAAGGACAGAAAGAAAGGGTCATCCGGGAAGCTGCTGCTGTGGGAGCTCTATAGGATGGTCCTCATTGCCCCGCCGCCCCCCAAGTTCCCCCCAGATCCTGAATTTCACGTTCTAGCGGCTGGCAGTCACATCATTCGGATCTTTAACCCAAACAAATATGGAACTCAAGCGGAGACCTTTCGCTTCTATGGACCGATCCATCGCTTTGACCACCACAGAGGAACGACTCCCCAAACCGACCCAGAACGAGGGATTTACTATGCAGCCTTGACCCTATCTGGATGCCTGGTGGAATATTTTGGAGATCCAGGGGTGATAGAGATTCAAGACGAACAGGTTGGTCGTGTCGAGATTACTCGCCTAGTAACGCTTTTAGACCGGCGCGGTGCAGGAGCGATGAAAGCCGGGTCAGTGGCTGCGCTGGCCAAAACTGCCGATAGAGCTTTGAGTCAGCAGTGGTCGCGCTATTTCTACGAGCAGGAAAATATTTACTCCACTCTTGATGGTCTCATCTATTTCAATGCTCACAATGATGAAGAGGCAATTGCCCTGTACGAACGCGCCCAAGATGGGTTAGCTTGTCCAGCAGGGCAAGTCATCCGGCTAGATCATCCTCAACTGCGTCCTGCTATTCAAGCTACAGCGATCGCTAATAACATGATTTTTAAGCCTTGATCTCTATCCCTGAGCCTCAAGTCAGCCCCAGGTCTAACTGAGTCCCAGATGCGCCAGTATGTCCTCTCAACCTGTCGATTAACTGGCGGATTTTCTCTTTCAACCACTGTGGCACAACTTGCCAGAGTTGCCGCTTCTGCTGTGGAGTCCAATTGTTGTTGAAGCTTTCTAACTCTTCAACCGCCTCAGTTTTGGCAATCAAATCCAGAAGAGCCACCCCAGTTTGGATATCTTGAGGGGTCAGGATTTCTGGTTCTGATGTTGTAACCCCCTCCAGTTTATTTATATAAGGGGGGGTTACAACATCACTTTCAGAAACAACAGGGGAAACATTAGCCAGTGCCTCTAGGGAAGTCTTGGTCGCCTGAGCTTCCCGTTTGGCTTGGCGGCGCTCCAGAATGGATAGCATAAAAGACCAAGCCTCCTCATCAATCCAGACAGAGCGCAATTGTTGGCGCTTCTGGCGACGAGCCTTTGTCTTTACACCTAGCTGGGACAGCAGCCGCCGGAAAATCCAGATGTTTGTGGCTCTCTGGGGGTCATCGGGAATGCTGAAGCCGAAAAACAGCTTAATCTGCTGACTACAGGCTCTGGCTCGCGACCCCAAGGATTCTAAATCGGCATCCGTCCATTCTCTTCCAGGGACAAGGAATTGCGGCAGTCCTAAGACTTCCCTGGCCAATCGCCGCAGTTCATAACAGGACTGGTCGAACGGCAGTACTCCCTGTCCCCACTTGAGTTGGCGCTTTAGAGCATCAAGGTCCCGTTTGGTTGACAGTTCAGAGCCATATAGCAGAACCTCCAATTCCACAATCTGACCTCGGCGCTTGCCATCGTTGTCAAAAGCGACTAATTCAGGAGTTACGTTCTCTTCACAGTAGAAGTCAGCTATTTGGGTTTTCTCGATCGCTCTTAGGTCTTCTGGTTTGAGGGACTCCTGGCGCTCCAAGGCGGTCAGTTCTGACTTGTTGAGCAATTTCGCCTGAGCGATTTGAGAGTGATATTCTGCCCTCACCTCATCTCTGGCTGAGCGCATCGCGCCTTTGAGCTGGGAATTATTATCCAGGGAGATGACTTCAACTTGATTGCCTTCGTACCGAAGCCTCTCTAGTAGATTAGCCCGCAGGTTCCACATCGAGGCATTAGTCTTGGCTGTTAACTTGGCCCACAAATCCAGGTGGGGGTTCGTATCCCAGTCAAATTCGGATAGAGCGGGAATCATGTCCGGTTTGAGGCTGGTGCGGATGACAGCAATTTCTGCCTCCCAGCGAGTCTTAAGGGCTTGCTTGAGAGCGAGCGGGTACACACTCTTGCCAACTTTGCTGAAGTTCTTGCCCGTTTTGGCACACCAAACAACGCGAGGGACATTAGCTCTTACCCGGCTGAGGGCTTGCGAGGCATCGGCATCGGTCACCGTGCCGTAAAACAGTCCATACACCTTATCGAAGTGATTCACCTCGATGCTGACACCAGTCGCCATGCTGGGAGTGGCAATCACAATATCTGCGTCTGTGACTCGCTCATTGATGTTGCGGATAAAGTCCACTTCATACTCACCTCCCGATGTGTCGCTATTGATTAAGACCAGTTGGGCTTGGCTGGCCTGTATTGATGTATCTTTTAGGGTCTCGACTAGCTTCTTGAGGGCTTGGGAGCCGCGCTTGGCATCGGTGGCAACAAAGACATTCAAGCCAGCCCGAATGTCTTCCAGGAGTTCCGCCACAATCGCATCATCTTCAGTGGCTTCAATAAAGCGCACGGGGTAGCCTTGAGGCTGGTAGTCATTGCGAATCAAGTACACGGGGCTATCTTCGCCTCGCAGGGCCCGGATGTAGTCAATCCCGGCATCCGCAGCATCCGCATCTGCCACAATTACCCAACTGGCCACCCGAATCAGCCAATGCAGCCTGGCTAGTAGTGCGGCGCGTTTGCCATCTTTGTTGCAGGTGGAACTGGTAAGTAAATGGGTAAACACCTGCATGAACTCATCAATCACTAGAACGCAGCCAGCAAACTTTGATGGGTTAATCGAGAGCAGGCTGTCTACGCACAGACCCAGGCGCAGGGTGTAGGCTGACCCGGTGATGAAGTCGCCATTAACTCGATCCACATCACCTTTGTAGTCCAGTCCCATGCGGGCGCAGAGGTTCCGCATCAGGGCGATGCGGTGTCCGGCTGCAATCACTTGGTCAAAACCTTGCACCATGCGGCCGATCAACTTAGTCTTGCCTGTGCCTTTCCCCGAGGCGATAACAATAATCCCGCCGTTGGGTAACTGTTGCGCCTGGGGTTCATCCAGCTTGAGCGAAGGCAGCAGGTATTCATCAACACGGACTTTTTGGGGGCGAAACGGACTTCTATATGCCGAGGAAACCTCGGCATCCAGTCCTCCTAAATTCGCCCTCCAGTCCTCCTCTAATTCATCTGACTGGCGTTGAGCAATTAGCAGTTGAACCCGATCCAGTTCGGGGGTGTTGAGTTGGAGCCAGGGGGTGTAGGTTAATTCAGCCTGTTGGCGGAGGTGCCATTGCCAGCTAGCTAGGGGGAGGGCATTGGCATAGACTTGAGCCAAGGCAGCCTCTCCTTGAGCCACGATGAAGTCATCGACCCCTTTTTCGGGTCCAGGTAGGGTGATGACTTGAACGTCACAGCCAAATTGTTCTAACAGTTTGCCTGTCTTGAGAATGGCGAGGTTGACGTTCTTGATGGTCTTGGGCTTGGGGTCGCGGTCGAAGCAGAAGTAGAAGCGACGGCCACCAGTGGCGAATAATTCCAAGTCAGGAATCAGGGACTCAGCGTAGACCTGGCCGAATTCATCCCGCATCACTCGCCGTCCGTTAAAGATTCCTGGCAGGGCGATGGCGATGTAGCCTAAGCTCAGGAGACAGGCAGCTTTCTTGGCTCCCTCCACCAGGATGATGGGCAGTTCTGGGTGGGCTAGAACCCACTGCCAAAACTCAAAGCTGTCTCTAAATCGAGTGGTAGTGCCATCGTTGACAAACCGATGTAACTGCCCACCTGTGTAGGCAGCAGGCACTCCATAGCGGATTGCTACTTCTAACCAGATGCGGTCAGTCGGATTGAGGAAAAAGGCACGAGTTGGGGTCTTGGGAGGATGCTCGTACTTAATCTTTTTACGCTGCTGGGGGTCGAGGCGGGGTCGGTCGGGTTTAAAGCAACCCCAGAGCATCGGTTCCCCAGTTAACGGGTCTACCCCTGAACACCACCAGCCGCCAAGTTCGGCGTGAGCGTACTGCCTGAGTAGATGGGAGACTAACCGCCCTGTGTTGGTGCGCTCCAGGCGCTCGGAGTAGCAGAGGTACTCGTAGGGGGTTGTCCCGGCTAGGCTGCGGATGTTGTTTTCGATGAGTTCGGGGGCGACACCACTTTGCAACCATTCTTCCCAGTGAGAAAGCTCGATGTGGGTCGGGCGCGTAGGAGCGGAATAGTTGTCAAAATGCTCATCTGTGATGGCTGAGGGATTCAACATAAAGCTCTCTATCTCTTGTGCAGAGGATATTGAGCCTGATTTTGCCAGATGTGTTGAGAGGCTTTTTTTGAGCGGATCAGTCTTATCAGACTGATCAGGCGTGTTAGCAACGCTGAAACCCTTATCCTATAAAGGTTTCAAAAATGAGTGGTCGGGGGATACTAGAGATTTGGTCGGGGGATACTAGAGATTTGGTCGGGGGATACTAGAGAGTTTGTTAGCAAGCTCAAACCAATATCCTGTAAGGCTTTGAGGCTAATTTTTCAGACTTTTTTTTTGCTAACAAGCTGCTAACAGGCTGCTAACAAGAATTAGCTCTCAGCAAAGACTGATATCCTCTTTTCGGGGCTAACATCAGCTAGTCCTGAATTTGCAGTAGTTCTCTTAGCTTGATTTCCATGTCCCCCGATGGGGTACGTTTACCTTTTTCCCAATAACCGACCAGTACGTCGCTCACTCCCAGCCATCCCGCTAGCTTCCTCTGACTCCAGTCCTTGGCTTTCCTAGCCTTGCGTATTTGGTCACCCGTTAGCCTGGTTCCCGCAGAGAGCTGTAGCTTCTGAGCCTTTGGTTTGGGCTCTACCTTGGCTGCAAGCAGTTCTGGTATGGGTTCTGGGGGGTTGATAGTTAACTTGGCTTGAAGCAACCAGTCTATCACTTTCATCTTTCTCCAGTCAGATGGCTTCGGAGCCTTACTTCCCGGCTGTAGCCACTCTGGATAGGATTCATCGAACTGAATCTGCCATCTGAGTTGCCGTAGCAGTTTCAAGGCATTATCCCAGCGTTGCTTCAGGTCATATCCTTTGCGCTTATCACTACGGGCTGCCTCAATGACGGTATGAGGCAGCATGGCTTTTAGCAAAGTTTCTACCCGGTACTTTCCCGTTGCATGAATCCTGCTATCCATCGTTAAGTGGATTGCCAGCCTGAGCGCCAGTTCATCATGGTAGGGGTCGATTTTGAGAATATCTTGAGCTAAGTAGCCAAATTGGTACAACGCTTCTTTCAGCCTGCTACCAGCCTTGTTCAAAAAACTTTGGAAGATTAGACCCGGCTGCACCGTTATGTAGACCTCTTCTGGCTTTTCTACCTTCCCTTCCAGGTTTAGCTGTCCTCGCGGGTCAACTACAACACTCCACATCCTGCCTGTGGGGGTACTGGCATTGATTCCACCCTTTTTGTTTCTACCTTCAACCCAAACAGACTTCACTAGCAAGCAGTCTAGAACAAAAGCCGTCTTGGCGATCTCATTCAACTTTTCAGGGATGGGCAAATCAGTCCGTCTGTCCCAGCCCAGATATTTGATGACGTCAGTGGCTTTCAAGCTGAATTTACTCTCCCAAGGTCTGGGTTGATTCATCGTATGAGCAGCAAAAATTAGATGCAGCTTGACAGTATTGAAGCCAAACTTATCGATGATTTGCTCAGCCTGTTCCCAAGGAAGTATTTCAATATCACCCGGTTTGGTTATGTAGTGTTCTATGTAATTGTTCGGGTTTCCCTTAGCTTTATGTTGAAAGTAAGCTATTCCCTGAGAATCTTTGCGCCATAGGTCTTTTCGGATCTGGGCATTAATACTACTTATCAAAGCGGAGCTGGTTGGGATGGGTAAGGCAGTCTCAGTTAATCTAGACTCAGTAACTGGTATTGACTTGACAGATTGAGCTGGACTTAATCCTAGAATTTTGTCTAAGTCTGCCAGGGTTAGATTAGGTAAATCTAATCCTTTGATAATAGCTTGGACAATTTCTTGAGAAGAATCATGTAAAAGGAGAGAAATTCTCTCTGCTAAATAGTCTGATTTTTCCCTCTTTAGATATCTCTCAAAAGTTTCTTTATAACTTTCCTTGTTCAGGTTATTAATGACTGTCTCCCCCAAGTCTTTCTCCATTCTTTCCGCTGCTGATACTGAAAGATAATTCAGGATATTTTTAGCACACTCTTCCCAGCTTCCAGACCATTCAAATCCAGAGGCAAATGACTTTTCTAAATAGGGAACTACTGCTTCAACTCCTGTTTCATCAAGGTTTAATTTTATTTTTACAGGATTGCCTTCTCGATCTATAATGAGGGTGAAGTGTGGAAGTTCTGTTTCTAATAATTTTCCTGTTTCTAAGCTAACTTGAAGTAGGTGATCGTAGAGTTTTAACAGGTGGAAAGCTAACTGAACGGCTACCAAACGCAAAAGATTTGTTTCGTTCCGTAGCCATTGTGCCATTTGCTTAATTTGTTCTGGGTTGATATTTTTTCTAAAAAATTGATAGCGATCATAAAATTTATCAACTTGTTCAAGAATTTGTGACTCGCTCTTGGCTTTCAATCTCTCAGCAGGAACAAGGACGACTTCTCCTGTATATTGGTTAATTACGGGGACATAATCTACACGCTCATACCCCGGTCTATCTTTCCAAAAACTTGCCGGGTCAAACTCAAAGATGTCATCATTTTTGTCTTTCATGAATTTCCCCCTGCGGAAATTAGACCACCAGCGGTACACGCTACGGCTTCTTGCCTTGATTTGGAGATGGCGGAAGACCCCAGAGAGAGCATTTAGTGGTGCTAATTCAGACACTTCACAATAGTATCCAAATTCCAGTTCACAATGTTTCTGGCTAGCTCACCTTTTGACTCTCCCAGGTGCAACCACATCCCGAGCGCGCACAGCACCTATCCCTATCGCTTATTGTCTTTCAAAAACTTCTGACACTCAGGACTGTCCAGCTTTTTGATCCCATCCAGACAATCCCGGCGATTAGCTTTCTCCAGGAGCCACTGAGTCCGTTGGGCAGTTTCCAGCAGAAGCTTTCTATCTTGCATGTAGGCCATCGTCGCGCTCAGAAACCCCACCGATAAAATTAAAGCGTAAGAGACAGTAGCCACAAAAAGGGGTTCTGTCGCCAAAAATAGGAGTCGTCATGTAGTATGGTGTGAGTAACTGATAATACTCGTCACCTCAACCCTCTTCATGAATCCCAAACAACCGCGATCGCTGCTAATACCAACAGAGAGCTGCTGCGCGGTGCGCCTTGTTTCACCAAATTTGTGCAAGAGCCCAGTTAATTTAACATTACAGAAAAATTGTGCTCAGTGGTACGGTTGGAAAAGTTCTTCGTACCAAGCCGTACCAACTCCGTAGGCGTAATTATAGCGAGACTGTTATTAGCCGCCATCTGGAAGGGAGTTGACTTAAACCTAACGTAATATCGTTATTTCAGCCGTGTTAATCTCATACAACTACCGCCAAATCCAGTTCACTGATGACTGAGAGGATAAGGGCTGAAAGCTTTGCTAGATAACGATTTTAGACGCTTATGGCGGCTCGTGACAGCTTGGCTATAATTGGGCCCCGTACCAACTCCGTACCAAATCCGTACCAAGCCGTACCAAATCCGTACCAAGCCGTACCAACTCGTACCAACTCCGTACCAAGCCGTACCACCTCGTACCAACTCCGTACCAAGCCGTACCACCTCGTACCAAAACCGTACCACCTCGGACCAACTCCGTACCAAGCCCGTACCAAGCCGTACCAACTCCGTACCACCTCCGTACCAACTTCGTACCAACTTCGTACCAACTCCGTACCAACTTCGTACCAGCTCGTACCAAACCGTACCAACTTCGTACCAGCTCGTACCAAACCGTACCAACCCCGTACCAAAGGGATTTTC
>JAAUXZ010134499.1_pt1 | contig 11067 bp, 11 predicted proteins | sample 7278131 | NCBI WGS metagenome assembly JAAUXZ01 (sample SAMN14350119, study PRJNA611818) | marine sediment metagenome | isolation source: surface marine sediment (3m) | place: French Polynesia: Moorea | collected 2018-08
CCGTCCCGTTCAGCGATTGGCTGACCCGGCGCCTACCAAAGAAGGTCTGAGCGGGCCCTCGCGCGGCAGGTCAATTGCTGTTCTTGTGCTTTTGCCACTTGCGGACGTTGCGGTTGTGCTCTTTCAGGGTCTTGGCAAAGGCATGGCCGCCATTTCCTGCCGCGACGAAATAGAGGTACTTGCTGTCCGCCGGCTGCAGCACAGCGGCGATGGCGGCGCGTCCGGGATTGGCAATGGGCCCCGGCGGCAAACCCGGGATGATATAGGTGTTGTAGGGGTGTTCGAACCGCCAATCGCGGCGGGTCAGGGCCCGGCCGAGCGATTTCTCTCCTTCGGTCAGCGCGAAGATCACCGTCGGGTCGGACTGCAGGCGCATCCCGCGCCTTAGCCGATTGACGAAGACGCTGGCGACCAGCGGCCGCTCATCCGCCACGCCGGTCTCCTTCTCGACAATCGACGCCAAAGCCACGGCTTCTTCCGGCGTATCGAAGGGCAGCCCCTCGTCGCGCTGCGGCCAAAGCTCCTCCAAGGTTCGTTGCATGGCTGAGGCCATGCGAGAGAGCAGCTCGTTGCGATCGTCGCCGAAGGAATAGTGGTAGGTCTCCGGCAAGAGGCTGCCCTGCGGCGGCAACGCATCGATCTCGCCGACCAGCCCCGGCGCCTCGCCAATCAGGCCGACAATCTCCCGTGAGGTCAGCCCCTCGGGGATCGTCAGGCTGCGAGCAACCGTCTTGCCGCTCGATAGGATGCCGAGCACAACCTCCATCGAGGCGGCCGCCGGAAAGGCGTACTCGCCGGCCTTCAAGCTGCGCGCCTGCTTGGTCAGCCGGGCCGCAATGCGAAACACGAGAGGATCGGCAATGACGCCCTCATCGGCCAAGCTTTGCGCGATATCCGACAGGCTGCTGCCGCGCGGCACCACAACCGTTGTCTCTTCTTCCGACAGCCCCGGGGCTCGAAAGGCCTCGTAGCCATAGTAGGCAAGGCCGGCGACGACCAAGCCGGCAGCCACAAAAGTAACGAGAAAGGTGGAGAGGATCGCGCGGCGCACGGGCGCCGGCCTGCTCAGTTGACCTCCGCGAGCACCAGGCTCGCGTTCGTCCCACCGAAGCCGAAGGAGTTGGACAGGGCGCAGCGCACTTTGCGCTCTCTTGCCTGATGCGGCACCAAATCGACGCCGTTGCAGCTCTCGGAGGGATTGTCGAGGTTCAAGGTCGGCGGCACCACGCCATCGCGAATGGAAAGAACGCAGAATATCGCCTCGACGGCTCCCGCCGCGCCGAGCAGGTGACCGATCGCCGATTTGGTCGAGGACATGGACAGCTGGTCGGCAGCGCTGCCGAACAGCCGCTTGACCGCGTTGAGCTCGATCTCGTCGCCCAGCGGCGTCGATGTACCGTGGGCGTTGATGTAGTCGATGTCCGAAGCATCGACGCCGGCGCGATGCAGGGCGGCTTTCATCGAGCGAAAGCCGCCGTTCCCGTCCTCGGCCGGGGCGGTGATATGATGGGCATCGCCGGACAGACCGTAGCCGGTCACCTCGGCGTAGATGGTCGCGCCCCGCTTCTTGGCCTGTTCGTATTCTTCCAGAACCACGACGCCGGCGCCTTCGCCCATTACGAAGCCGTCGCGGTCCTTGTCCCAGGGGCGCGATGCCCGCTCCGGCGTGTCGTTGAAGTTGGTCGAAAGCGCCCGTGCGGCAGAGAAGCCGGCAACGCCGATACGATTGATCGAAGCTTCGGCACCGCCAGCCACCATGACATCCGCATCGCCGAGTTGGATGAGACGGGCGGCATCACCGATGCAGTGCGCACCGGTGGAGCAGGCCGTGACGGCCGCATGGTTCGGGCCACGGAAGCCGTAGCGGATGGAGACCTGACCCGACGCCAGGTTGATCAAAGCCGCCGGAATGAAGAACGGCGAAAGACGGCGCGGCCCCCGTTCGTGAACGGTGATCGACCCTTCGTAGATCGTCTCAAGTCCTCCGATGCCGGACCCGATCATCACGCCGGTTCGATCCTGGGCCTCCTCCTCGGTTGGCATCCAGCCCGAGTCTTCGATCGCCAGCTGCGCTGCGGCCATCGCATAGACGATGAAGCGATCGACTTTCCGGCGATCCTTCGTCTCCATGTAATTGTCGGGGTTGAAGCCGCCGTCGGCCAGTTCGCCCAGCGGCGGCTGACCGGCTATCTTGGCCGGCAAGTCCGAGACATCGAAGCTCTGAATTGGCGAGATGCCGGAGTCGCCATCGAGCAGCCGGCGCCAAGTATGCTCAGCCCCCGCGCCAAGCGGCGTGACCAGTCCCAATCCAGTGACGACAACCCGTCGCATCAACGACCATCAAACCTCTGAGAAACGGTGAACAACAGCTCGCAGGCGCGCCCTACCAAGAGGGTGCGGACCGTCAGGCGTTGTCCTGGATGAAGTTGATGGCGTCGCCAACGGTTGTGATCTTCTCCGCGGCATCATCGGGGATCTCGCACCCGAACTCTTCCTCGAAAGCCATGACCAGCTCGACAGTATCCAAGCTGTCCGCGCCCAAGTCGTCGATAAAGCTGGCCGTCTCTTTGACCTTGTCTTCTTCGACCCCAAGGTGCTCCACAACAATCTTCTTTACCCGATCGGCGATATCGCTCATTCCCTCTGACCTTTAGATTTGCCCGAGACGCAGCAACGGCTCCATATAAGGCGAGGATGCTCAGTTCCAACGAGGAAACGGCAACCAATGCCGAAGTGTCCGACCAGCCGTCTGCGGGTCGATTAGCAAGCGTCGGCTCTTAGCACGGTCATTTGGCTTTGCCAACGCCTACAGAAAAGCATCTTTTCGGGGCGCGACAGGCCCCTCAGATCATCGCCATCCCGCCGTTGACGTGCAGCGTTTGTCCGGTGACGTAGGCGGCTTCCTCCGAGGCCAGAAAGGCGCAGGCCGAGGCCACGTCGCCGGGCTGACCGATCCGGCCGCTCGGGATGACCGACAGGATCTTATTCCGCTGCTCGTCGTTCAGCGCATCGGTCATGGCCGTTTCGATATAGCCGGGCGCGACGCAGTTGACCGTGATCCCCCGCGATGCCACCTCGGCCGCCAAGGACTTGGTCATTCCGATCATGCCGGCCTTGGAGGTGACGTAGTTCGCCTGACCGGGATTGCCGACCACGCCGACGACGGACGCGATATTGATCATGCGGCCCCAACGCTGCTTCATCATGCCCCTAAGGCAAGCGCGGCTGAGCCGGAAGGCCGCCGTCAGATTGATCTCCAGGACCTGATCCCAATCCTCGTCGCGCATGCGCATAGCCAGGCCATCGCGCGTCACACCGGCATTGTTGACCAGCACATCGAGGCCGCCCATCGCCGCTTCGGCGGCTGCCGGCAAAGCGGCGACAGCCTCCCGATCGGTGAGGACGCAGGGCACGGCATGCGCCCCCTCGCCCAGTTGGCCGGCGAGCTCGGCCAGTGCAGACTCGCGGGTTCCGGACAAGGCGACCGCAGCGCCCTGCGCGTGCAAGGCCCCGGCGATAGCGGCACCGATACCGCCGCTTGCGCCCGTGATCAGCGCTTTGCGTCCGTTCAAATCGAACATGCGTCCCTCCCAATCTCGGCAGCTCTGCGGTGCCGTGCTTTGCCAGAATGGCCTTCGCCGCGCGCTAGAGCGCGTTCAAGAAGGCCTCGATATCCTGGGGGCCGCCCACGGCCGTTGCCGTCAGCTCGCGATCGATGCGGCGGGTCAGCCCCGTCAGCACCTTGCCGGCGCCCAGCTCCGCCAGAGTCTCTATGCCATCGCTGCGCATGGCGGTGACGCTCTCGCGCCAGCGCACCCGTCCGGTGACCTGCTGCACCAGCAGGTCGCGTATGCGGGTCGGATCGGCCTCCTGCGCTGCCGTCACATTGGCGACCAACGGCACCGCCGGCGGCGCGAAGGTCACCTTGGACAAGGCCTCCGCCATCACCTCCGCGGCCGGCGCCATGAGCGGACAATGGAACGGAGCCGATACGCTGAGCGGAATGCAGCGCTTGGCCCCCTTCTCCGGCGCCAGTGCGATCACCCGTTCGATGGCCGTTGCATGGCCGCTCAGCACCACCTGGCCCGGTGCGTTGTCGTTCGCGACGACGCAGACTTCGCCCTCCGCCGCAGCCTCAGCCAAGGCCTCCGCCTCCTCCGGCGACAGGCCGAGGACCGCGGCCATGGCCCCCTCGCCCACCGGCACGGCCTCCTGCATTGCCTGCCCGCGGCGCTTGAGCAGCGTGGCGGCATCGCCGAGGCTGAGCGCTTCCGCCGCGGCCAGGGCGGAGTACTCTCCCAAGGAATGCCCGGCGACGCAGGATGCGATGTCGGCCACAGCGACTTGGCCTTCGCTTTGCAGGACCCGGACAACCGCCAAGCTGACCGCCATGAGTGCCGGCTGCGCATTCTCCGTCAGGGTCAGTTCCTCTTCGGGCCCCTGGAACATCAGCCGGCTGAGCGACTGAGAGAGCGCATCGTCGACCTCCTCGAAGACCTCGCGGGCCGAAGCGAAGGCCTCGGCCAGTTCGCGGCCCATGCCGACAGATTGGCTGCCCTGGCCAGGAAAGACGAGCGCCCGCTGCATCCTTAACCCTTCTTTTGCTGTTGACTTCGTTAACTGGCGTCTGGGAGTTGCAGGGCCTCGGCAAGTCTGTCAAGCGCCTGCAAATTTCCTTGCGCGAGGGACTTGAGCTTTAGGGCCGGGTACATAATATCCCGGTCTTCCCGAAAGGGATTTTCACAACTCCTTGCCGAACGCCGCAGGCGGCGACGACCGTCAACGTGTTCGGCTATGGCGTCGGTCCGCAGGGGCCTGCCGCCGCAAGCCGAAAGGAGCTCATATGGCTTACTACGAGAGCGTGTGGATCGCACGCCAGGACATCTCGAGCAGTCAGGTCGAAGCCCTGGCCGATGAACTGGCGGAGCTGATCAAAACCAACGGCGGCGAAGTGGCCAGCCGCGAGTACTGGGGGCTCAAGAGCCTCTCCTACCGGATTAAGAAGAACCGGAAAGGCCACTACGTGATGTTCAATCTCGATGCTCCCGCTCCCGCAGTGCAGGAGTTCGAGCGGACCATGCGCTACAACGAAGACGTGCTCCGTTATCTCACGGTGCGAGTCAACGAGCTGAGCGCCGAACCCTCCGCGATGATGCAGCCCAAAGGCCGAGGCGATGACCGTGGCCGTGGCCGCGGACGCCACCGCGACTAAGCCGCCGAGCCCAAGGAGATCGAGTTATGAGCATCGAAATCGTCAGCACCGGCGGTGGCCGCCGGCGTCCCTTCTTCCGGCGGCGCAAGAGCTGCCCGTTTTCCGGCCCCAATGCGCCGAAGATCGACTATAAGGACGTGCGTCTCTTGCAGCGCTTCATCTCGGAGCGCGGCAAGATCGTCCCGAGCCGGATCACGGCTGTCTCCGCAAAGAAGCAGCGCGAGCTGTCCCGCGCCATCAAGCGCGCCCGATACCTCGCAATCCTGCCATATGTGATCAAGTAGGAGGCGGGCTATGGACGTGATACTTCTCGAGCGCATCGAAAAGCTCGGCCAGATGGGCGACGTGGTCAACGTCAAGCCCGGCTTCGCGCGCAACTATCTGATCCCGCAGCGCAAAGCTATGAGGGCGACGAAGGAGAACCTCTCCTACTTCGAGAGCCAGCGCGCGCAGCTGGAGGCGGACAACCTGGCCCGGCGTCAGGAAGCCGAAGCCGTCGCCGGCAAGATCGACGGCCTGAGCGTGGTAATCATTCGCCAGGCCGGCGACAGCGGTCAGCTCTACGGTTCGGTGTCCTCGCGCGATATCGCCGACGCGGTGACCGAAGCCGGAGCGACCATCGCGCGCGGGCAGGTGGTGCTGGACCGCCCGATCAAGGCGCTCGGCATCCATGGGCTGCGCATCCGTCTCCATCCCGAGGTCAGTGTCGGCATTACCTGCAACATCGCCCGCTCGGAAGCCGAGGCCGAGATGCAGGCCAGCACCGGACAGGCCGTAACCGGCGAGGGGACCAAGGAGGAAACCCAGGCCGAGCAGCCCGCCGTCGAGGTTTTTGAAGAGGGCGTAGAGGGCCCCGAGATCGCGGAAGAAGCCGCCCCTGAGGGCTCCGAGGACTCCGAAGAAAACGAGGGCTCGGAAGAAGCTCCGCCTGAGGAAGAGAACAAGTAGTCTCGCTGTTCAGGCAAGAGAGACAACGACGGCCCCCTCGCGGGGCCGTTTTTCTTTGCCGGCCGCCTGATCTGGCTGCGTGAACTGGCCGCCGCATGGCCCTCTGCCGAGCGGACGGGCTCGCAACTCATGCGCTTGAAACAAATTTGTCATGCATCAAAGAGGGTCTAGAAATCCGCATTAAGCTTTGACTAAATTAGCTTAAGAGCGCGTGGGAGGGCATGCCCCCAACCCGCTCGGAACGCAAGCGAGGAGGAAGCGCCATGCTGGCACATCGCCTCTTCAGTCAGGCGATCAGGACTGGCAGCCTTAGGGTGGATTACAGCGACGGACGCTCGCTTAGTTATGGCGACGGTCAGGGTCCGACGTTTGCAATTCGCATTCACGACCGAAGAACCGAGTGGCGCGTAGGCCTCAATCCGAATCTGGCCTTCGGCGAGGCCTACATGGACGGCCGCTTGACAGTCGAAGAGGGCGACCTTGTCGATTTGCTCTGCCTTTTTCTGAGCAATCTCGCGAGCGTGGATCACATCCCGCTTTTGCGGCTTGCCAAGGTGATCGGAAGGCCTCTTCGGTTCCTCCAAAGCTACAACCCGATTCGCAGGGCGCGGCGCAACGTGGCGCACCACTACGACCTGTCGGACCAGCTCTACGAGCTTTTTCTGGACTGCGACAAACAGTACTCCTGCGCCTATTTTCGCTCGCCCCAGGACGACCTCGAAGCGGCACAGGAGAACAAGAAGCGTCACCTCCTGGCGAAGCTGCACCTGGATCGCCCGAACCTCTCGCTGCTCGACATAGGCTCGGGTTGGGGCGGCCTCGGCCTTTTCTTGGCCGATACATCAGGCGTCAAGGTCACCGGTGTCACGCTTTCGACCCATCAGCACCAAATGAGCCGCGCAAGAGCCGCCGAGAACGGCTTGGCCGATCGCGTCGACTTCCGGCTGCAGGACTACCGGACGGTCGAGGAGCGCTACGACCGCATCGTGTCCGTCGGCATGCTGGAGCATGTCGGGGCGGCACACTACCGCGCCTTCTTCGGCAAGGTTCGCGACCTCTTGACCGAGGATGGCGTCGCCGTGGTCCACTCGATCGGCCGCGCCGGACCGCCCGGCAGCCAGAACGCCTGGATCACCAAGTACATCTTCCCCGGCGGCTACACGCCGGCCTTGTCCGAGGTGATGCAGGCCGTCGAGCGCGAGGGACTCTGGGTCACCGATATCGAGATCTGGAGGCTGCATTACGCAGAAACACTGAAGCACTGGCGCCAGCGCTTCCTGACCAATCGCGAGAAGGCGAAGGCGCTCTACGACGAGCGCTTCTGCCGCATGTGGGACTTCTATCTCGCCGCCTGCGAAGCGTCCTTCCGTGACGGCCGCCAGATGGTCTTCCAGCTGCAGTTGGCCAAGCGGCAGGATGCCGTGCCGCTGACGCGTGACTATATCTACGGGCCGCAGCAGCCGATGGAAGCGCGAGTCGAGCAGGCCGCCGAATAGCGGACAGGCTCTCGCACGACTCCGAGGCGATCGATAGGCTCGACTCTGGTCAAGGGTGTTTTCTTCGGTAAGGCAATGGCTTATCCCCGTGAGCCCGGCGTTCCACACTGGCGGCGCGCGGGCGCTTCGGTAACGTGGCGCCATGAGCGCTGAGATTGCCAACTTCGCGGAGCCGACGACGCAGCGCGAGCCGCGTCTGCCGCCGGCCAACATGGAGGCGGAGCAGACCCTGCTCGCCAACTTGCTGGCCAACAACCTGTCCTACGAGAAGGTCTCCGACTTCCTGCGGCCCGAGCACTTCGCCGACCGGGCCCACGCGCGGATCTACGAAGCCTGCGGCAAGCTGATCGAGCGCGGCCAGCTGGCCAGCGCAGTGACCATCCGAAACGCCTTTCAGGACGACGAGGATCTCGCCGATGTCGGCGGCGTGCGCTATCTCGACGAGCTGCAGGAGGCCAGCTCCGGCATCGTCGATGCCCGCCACTTTGGGCGCTTGATCTATGACCTCTATCTTCGCCGCCAGCTGATCGATGTCGGCGAGGACATGGTCAACGAAGCCTTCGATTTCGATTTCGAGCGCAGCGCGCTCGACCAGATCGAGGACTCCGAGCAGCGCCTTTTCAAGCTGGCCGAGTCGGGCCAGACGGAAGGCGGCTTGCAGCCCTTCGTCCGCGCGCTGACCTCCAGCATCGAGGCGACCGAGGCCGCCTACAAGCGAGACGGCCGGCTGGTCGGCGTGGCCACGGGCTTGTCGGACCTCGACAAGCTGATCGGCGGTCTGCACAAGTCGGACCTGATCATCCTTGCCGGCCGCCCTTCCATGGGCAAGACATCGCTCGCCACCAACATCGCCTACAGTGTCGCCCAAGCCCTGAGGAGGGAACGCGACGCGGCCGGCGCCGAGCAGGACGTACCCGAGGTCGCTGCCTTCTTCTCGCTGGAAATGAGCTCGGAGCAGCTCGCTTCACGGATCCTTTCAGAGCGCTCCGGCGTCCGCTCCGACGCCATGCGGCGGGGCGAGCTGAGCAACGAAGACATGGATCTCGTCATGGTCGCCAGCCGGGAGCTGGAAACCCTGAGGCTGTTTATCGACGACACGCCGGCGATCACCGTGCCGGCGCTGCGCACGCGGGCCAGACGGCTCAAGCGTCAGGAGGGCTTGAGCCTCATCGTTGTCGACTATCTGCAGCTCATGCGGCCGGCCAGCATTTCGCGGAACGACGGGCGCGTGCAAGAGGTCTCCGAGATCACCCGCGGCCTAAAAGCCATTGCCAAGGAGCTGGACGTGCCGGTCCTAGCCCTGTCCCAGCTCTCTCGCGCTGTCGAGCAACGCGAGGACAAGCGCCCGCAGCTGGCCGATCTGCGCGAATCGGGTTCGATCGAACAGGACGCCGATATCGTCATGTTCGTCTACCGCGACGAATACTATCTCTCGCGCGCCGAACCCTCCCGGCGTGCCGAGGAGTCGACGGATAAGTTCGACGAGCGCCATCAGCGTTGGCAGGAGCGCATGGACGAAATGCGCGGCCTTGCGGAGGTGATCGTCGCCAAACAGCGGCATGGGCCGACCGGCAAGGTCACGCTGCTGTTCAATGCCGACACCACCGCCTTCTCGAACTACGCGCAGCCGGGACACTACCCGGATGCCCATTGACGACAGCACGTCCGCAAAGGCCCGAGCCGGCGCTTACCTGGAAATCGATCTCGGCGCCATCCAAGCCAACTACCGCGCCCTCTGCCAGCGGCTGGGCGCCAGCGAGTGCGCCGCCGTCGTCAAGGCCGATGCCTATGGCCTTGGGGCGGCCCGAGTCGCGCCGGCTTTGTGGGAAGCCGGGGCCAGGCGCTTCTTCGTCGCCCTGCCGGATGAGGCGCTGGTCCTGCGCGACCTACTGCCGCAAGCTAAGATCTACGTTTTGGGCGGCCTCTTCGCCGGGGCCGAGGAGGACTATCTCGGCAAAGCAATCAGACCGGTGCTCAATTCGCTGGGCGAGATCGAGGCGTGGCGAAGGCTGCCGGCCGATCAGCGACCGCCCGCCGCCCTGCACTTCGACAGCGGCAATTCCCGGCTCGGTCTGCCCGCTGACGAGGCCGAACGGTTGATTGCGGACCCGGACCTGCTGGCAGGTGTCGAGATCAACTATCTCGTCTCCCACCTCGCCTGCGCCGACGAGCCCGCTCATCCGCAGAACAAGGCCCAGCTGCAGAGCTTTTTGGCATTTTCTGGGAGCTTCCCCGGCTTGCGCCGCAGCTTGACCAATTCCTCGGGGATCTTCCTGGGAGCGGACTATCACTTCGACCTCGCGCGCCCCGGCATCGCCCTCTACGGCGGCAATCCGACTCCGGGCAAAGAGAACCCCATGCAGGCCTGCGTGCGGCTGCGGGCCCGCATTCTCCAAACACGCGATATTTCGGCCGGAACCAGCGTCGGTTACGGCGCGACCTTCACCGCCTCAAAGCCAACCCGGGTCGCAACCGTCGCCATGGGCTATGCCGATGGCTATTCGCGACATATCTCTAACTGCGGCAGCGCTTGGCTCGCCGGCAACCAGGTTTCGGTCATCGGGCGTATATCCATGGACTTGATCACCCTTGACGTAAGCGGGCTGCCAGCAGAGATAAGCATGCCCGGCGCCTTGGTCGATATGATCGGGGAGCGGGAAACGATCGATCATGTCGCCGAAAGGGCTGGGACCATTCCCTATGAAGTCTTGACGTCGCTCGGCCGGCGCTACCATCGGACTTACAAAGAGGTGTGACCTTGCTTGTGCTGCTGCGCACCCTCGGGCGCACCTTTCTGAGGTTTCTCGAGGCGACAGGTCGGATCGCCCTCTTCACGGCCGTCTCGCTCTCGCATTGCGTGCGCCCGCCGTTCTACCTGCGGCACATCGGGCGCCAAATGGTCGAGATCGGCTACTATTCCCTGCCCGTGGTCGGCCTGACGGCGATCTTCACCGGCATGGTGCTGGCGCTGCAGAGCTACACCGGATTCGCCCGCTTTTCGGCCGAGAGCGCAATTCCCAACGTGGTCGTGGTCTCGATCACCAGAGAGCTGGGGCCGGTCTTGGGCGGCCTGATGGTCGCCGGACGCATCGGCGCAGCCATGGCGGCGGAAAGCGGCACCATGCGCGTCACCGAGCAGATCGACGCGCTGACCACGCTGGCGACCAATCCCTTCAAGTACTTGGTCGCACCGCGCCTGATCGCCGGCACGACCATGCTGCCCTTCCTCACCCTGGTCGCGATCTCCATCGGCGTCTTCGGCGGCTATCTCGTCAGCATCTACAAGCTCGGCTTCAATCCCTCTATCTACATCAAGAACACCATCGACTTCCTCGAGTTCAACGATGTCTTCTCAGGCCTCGTCAAAGCCGCGGTCTTCGGTTTCACCATCACCTTGATGGGCTGTTATCA
>JAAUXZ010102259.1_pt1 | contig 11063 bp, 13 predicted proteins | sample 7278131 | NCBI WGS metagenome assembly JAAUXZ01 (sample SAMN14350119, study PRJNA611818) | marine sediment metagenome | isolation source: surface marine sediment (3m) | place: French Polynesia: Moorea | collected 2018-08
CTCTGGTGCGGTGCTTAAAATCGTTGGGTGTGATACCAAGTCTCACGCCTCCCAAAGCGGATCGAGCGTGACCAGGGTGCGCAAACTGGCGCCGCCGGCGACCTCGGGTGAGCGATGTACCGCCCCGAGCCTATCGTTGCCCTGCCACAGCGCACCCTTCAGCAGCACGACCTCGCCCAGGGTGGCTTGAAGGAAAGCGCCTTCTTCCATCCGCTCAAGGTGCGGGTCCCGACGGTCGACAACCTGGTCATCCAGCCATTGCGTTCCGGGCCCCTGATAGGTGCAGACCAGCCGTATGCCGACGCGGTCGATGTGCCAACCAGGGCACATGGTACGCCTCAAACGTGCGAGACGCAGGCCAACCTCACGACACCCCAGCAGCTCGCAGACGACCTCACACAACAACGACAAATCATCGATCAACGACGCCCGCCCTGGTCCGGCTGGTAGACAGTCGAGCACTGGCTGAGCGGCTGGAGACAGGGTTTCGATGACCTGTAACTCCTCTGTCTGATGCAGTTGAGACAGGTAGGTCTCGATGGCGGGATCGATCTCCCGTTGCCAGGTACAGACCTGCACCCCAGGATCGAAGATTTCGACCAGATCAGCAAGTTCGGAAACCCGCTGCCAGGTCGGTACCGCCAGGGTCGCTTCAGCAGCGATGTTGGTTGCGGCCATGGCTCAGGAGTCCAGACAGAACAGCACACGGGTCTGCCCTGAGCCAGCAATCGGTGGTGAGCGATGCACCAGCCCCTGGCCGGCGTTGCCGGGATAGGCATCACCTTTCATAACGCCGACCCAAAAAGGCTCGAACTGCGACGGCTCACCGAAGCGGATGATGTCTTCATTGGGTGCGCCAGTGCTTTGTGCCAGGCGATCAACCTGCTCATTGGTCAACCATTCTGTACCAAGCCCCCGATAGGTACACAGCAGTCGCAGATGAGTGCGATCGACATGGAAGCGACGACAATCGTCTTCCTCAGTCGTCACCAGACGCAATGTCACATCACGATTATCGCTGACGCTGAAATAAAGATCCGCCAGCCGACGCATGTCGGCACGCCAATACTTGATAGCCACTGGATCAAGATCTTGCTGCTGCAAAAGCCTGCTGACATCGTCGTCGAAAGAATCCAGCGACGTCGGGCAACGCACGTCCGGCAGGTCTGATGCTTGGAGGGATGAGAGTTCTCGGATAACCGCCGGTTGGGCAGGGCGTTGCCACAGGCAAAGATTCACGGTGGGATTGACTACCTGGCGCAGCACATCGGGGTTATCTCCGATTACATGGGGTGCAGCACTGGGCACAAAAGTCGTGGATTCTTGGGGAGTTAGGATCTGGTGCATATCATAGATGCTCGTTCGCTCCGAGAAATTAGAATGTCATATGGAATTGTTATAGTATAACATTACATTAAGAACACAAGCCTCCACCCTGTGCCAAGCATTTTTTGGGGCTTAATCTCACCCCAAGCGCCTGATTACATTGATGTTGAGTAGAAAACTACTGAGCGACGCAATTGCGGCATTACTGGCTATCCCAACGACGGCTAGCTCAGCCGACGATGTGGAACGAGGTGCTCAGTAGCAACAGCCCCAAGAGCAGCAGCAGGGCACCACCGAGCGCGCCCACCCCACCGCCCGCCAAGGCCCACAAGGGTGATCGATGAGCGACCACCCTACTGGCCCATTCGCGGGCCTTGGTGGCAAGTATGGCCAGGGTGACGATGGTCATCGCCGTTCCGAGGGACATCGCCAACACCGCGAGCGCACCCTGCCAGGCCAGGCCCATGACCGAGGCGAGAATCAGCACCAGCACCGCACCGCTGCACGGCCGCAGCCCGATCGCGAGTACAACGCCAGCCGTAGCCCGCCGGCTGCCGGCCGTATCGATCTCGGCCACGCTCGGCACATGACGGCAGCCGCAGCCCTCACCGTGCGCGTGACCGGCATGATCATGATGCATATCTCGGGCATCGTGCCGCCACTGGCGAACGCCGTCGGCCAGCGTGGCTGTCGCCCGCGCGAAAACATACAGCCCAACGATCGTCAGCAGGCCGAAACTCACCCGCCCGGCCCATAGTGCAGCTGTTTCCGTTTCTTGTGGCAGCCAACCGGCAAAGCTTGTCAATCCGTATACCAAAACCAATGCGGACAATCCCTGCAGCAGGGCAGCGACCGTACCCATGGCAATACCGCGGTTCAGGTGGTGTCGGTGGGTTAACAGGTAGGTTGTCAATACGGCCTTACCGTGCCCCGGACCTGCTGCATGTAACACACCGTAAAGAAAACTCATCAGCACCAAGGCACAGCCGACCACATCCTTGCCACGCAGTTCGCGTAATTCCCGCGTCAGCGCACGGTGGATCTCATGGTGTTTTGACCAGAGCCAAGAAGCAGCCTGATACCAGACTGCTTCGCCCTGTCTGGAGACGGTGTTCGCTTCAGTAGCGATCTGCTCGGCGTTGACATCCTCACCCGACAGCATGGTCGTCGAATGCAGATTGGCCGAAAACGTGACAGCACTCATGCATGCCAGACAGATCGCCATGAACCAACTCACTCGCATCGGATGATCACCGTTTCAGCGAACCAAATACCGAGCCCATCACCACCGCTCTCATCGACGCTGAGCGCGGCCGCGTAGAAAGTTCCGGGTAAGGTCCGGTCTTGAGCGCCTCGGCGAATCGGGCCACAAATCCTGTTTAATATCCGTCAGTGGCTCTGTAGTCACGATCTGGTTGGCGCTAAGCTAGGCCAGATCGATTGGTCCGTGATCGTCGCAGTGGTCACCGTGCGGATGATGTAGGCGACCCTCAACCAGGTAGTCGACGTGATCCCCGTGGGGAACCGCTTCGTGACCGCAGCCGGGGCCGTGGACATGCCCAGCTTCATGGCCTGACAAGGCTTGTCCGGACGTGCAAGCATCGGGATTCAAATCACTGACCTCGATGCGATGCTCGTCGACATGATCTCCGTGCGGATGATGGAGATGCCCGTCATGTAAATAGTCAACGTGGTCTTGATGCTTGATTGCGGTGTGACCACAATCGGGGCCGTGGGTGTGATCATGACCTTCGTGAACGTTGCATTCCGTCATTTTGGTCCTCCTTCTGCTAACCAAAACTTACAATACTTCATAGAAAATGGTAGCTCTTTCCGGCATGTCAGGCCACGACAAAAATCAAGAAAAGACGAATCCGCTGATCAGGCATCCTCTAGCAATTGAGAGCGCTCCTCGACGAAGCATGGCTGACTGCAACCGGCCAACAGCAACAGACATAGTGATTTATAAACCCGCATGCTGATCCTCCGCAATCGATAAAAAAGCGCATCCGCATGGAGTTGTGCCCGTACGTCGGGAAACGCAGTCGCCGGCAACGGTCTCAGTTCCATGCTGATGTCTGACAATGAAGCGCGTTCCCATATCGCAAGCGAATAGTGCTGCGAACAAATAGCGCCTAATGCCTCAAGCATGTCGACCTTACACCTTAAGATGTCCAGCGTCTCAGAGCATACCGTCATGACAATTTCAGCCCTACAGGTAAGCCAGTAAATGCAACTGGATTGCGTTCAAACTCTGTACCGGAATAATGCAACTCAGTTGCAATCATTAGCTCACGTCGGACGTGTCGCAATATAGCCATCAATTCGAGATATCGTCATAGAATCGTCATCATCAGCGGATGTTCTGATGATGATTGTTCGCTGGAGCAGTTGCGTGAGCGTCAGCCTGGTAGATTGCTGACCCTACTGGTCATCAACGCCCTGATATTACGTTGTCGTTGCTGCTATCAACGCCAAATCATCAGCTCTATTGGCAGATAGTCTGGATAACCATGCAGCTGCATTATACTTCGGCTACTTGCACCTCCCTGCAGCCCCCGTTGAACCCGGCAGTTACCCGATTCGGAACCATCTATACCATTTGGGCAGGTATGGTTCTAATCATCACCCACTATCCCCATTTCTGCGGCTCGTGTAACTTGGAAGCTTTTGATTGGGGTCGATCTACAGGCTCGCTCCAGTATCACTCTAGGCTGGCGAGCTGTACTAAGCTCAGTATCTACAGCATTTCCTCAATGTGTGGATACCAGAGAGAAAAGGGATTAAATTTCTCAAGGTTGTTTTTACTGTCTTGAGGTGGAACAAACGATGATCGGTCAACGCACTCTCCTCCTTGGGGCTACCGGCCTGATTGGAAGCTTTTGCCTCACACGGCTCTTGGAGGAGGAAGAAGTCAAACAGATCGTGGTGCTGTCTCGCCAGCCGCTCGAACGGACTCATGTAAAACTCGACAAACATGTGATCCGGTTTGACAGGCTCGCTGAATATGCTGCCTTGTTCGAAGTGGACAGCCTTTTCTGCTGTCTGGGTACGACGCTTAAAGCAGCGGGGTCTCGGGACGCCTTCGAGAAAGTGGATTATGGCTACGTGAAACAAGCCGCCGAGCTGGCCGCCGCGCAGAAGGTCCGGCAATTTCTCCTGATATCAGCCTTTGGTGCCAATCCCCGCTCCCCGTTATTCTACAGCCGTACCAAAGGCCGGGCGGAGCAGGCGGTTCGGCAGTTGCCATTGCAGTGCACTCACATTATTCGTCCCTCGATGCTGATGGGCACGCGACCTCAGCCCCGTTTGAATGAGGAGTTGCTCAAACCACTGGCGAAGATCGCAATGCCGTTGTTGGTCGGGCCCATGCGGCACCTGCGCCCGGTGCAAGCCGAAGAGGTCGCGAACATGATGGTGGATTTGGCGAAATGTACCTTCACTGGGGTCAATATCCACTACCCCACGGATCTTTGTGGCCAAGGAGGTTAATGGGACAAGCTAGCCGGCGACACCTTTATGCCAGCTTCAGGTCTCAATGATCATGGACAACCGACTAGAACAAACCTATTGATATGAGCAATCGCACCCTGAGTCTCGATGACACCCTCTACCAGTATCTGCTGGATCACTCACTCCGGGAAAGCAGCCTGCTGCGCAAGCTGCGGAAGATTACCGCACAACAGGAGATGAGCCGGATGCAGATTGCCCCCGAACAAGGGCAATTCATGGCCTTGCTGGTAGAGTTGATCGGCGCCCGACAGATCATAGAAATCGGCACATTCACCGGATACAGCGCACTTTGCATGGCTCAGGCCATGCCAGATCATGGCCGGCTGGTCTGTTGTGATACCAGTGAGGAATGGACCGATATCGCCCGCACTTTTTGGCATGAAGCCGGCATCGAGCATCGTATCCAGCTGCATATCGCACCTGCCCTTGAGACCCTTGAGCGCTTACTTGGAGAGAGTGAGAGCAACCGCTTCGACATGGCCTTCATCGATGCCGATAAAACCAATTATCTGAACTACTACGAGCGTTGCCTCCAGTTACTTCGCCCCAATGGCCTTATCCTGTTCGACAACACCTTATGGGGTGGCGCAGTAGCCAACCCCGAGGATCAGGATGCCGACACGCAGGCACTACGTGAGCTCAATGACCGGTTGCACACAGACGAGCGGGTCAACATCAGTCTGGTACCGATCGGTGATGGGCTCACCCTGGCCAGAAAGTGCTGAGACAGGATGCACAGGCATGGCTGAAACCGGTTCAGCCGTGATTCAGCAAGCACCAGAGACTGAAGAGCCCTGTGGCTGACTAGCCGGGCTATTCGCTGGGCTGATGATTCCGGCTAGTCTTGAAGCGGATCAAATCAACCAGAGTTCGGTTGATCGGGGTATCGATTCCCTGTTCTTTCCCCAGCTTGATCACTGCACCATTGAGGTAATCGATCTCGGTCTCCCGTCCCTGCTGGATGTCCTGCAGCATGGAGGAGTGATGATCGGCTGTGGCGGGCAACTGCACCGTCTCGAGATACTGCAGATAATCCGCTGCTGATTCCCAGTGTAGCGGAATGTCCTTCGCGCGGCACACCGCGAAGGCCTCATCCATCACCTGTCGGATGATCGCCCAACTGTAGCGGTCCGCCAGCCGTCCATAGGGCACATCGAGGATCGCACCCAGCGGATTGAGCGCGCAGTTGTAGAGGGTCTTGGCCCACAGATCGGTGCGGATGGAGTCACTGGCCTGCACATGCAGACCGGCACGACGGAACAGCTCGACCAAACGCTCAACCCCGGCATCCAGGCCCCTGGGGAACCGCCCTAACCTGATGGGTCCGGCTTCCACAGTAACATGGACCTGTGCCGGGCCACGCCATTCGAAGCCGGTGATGATGGTGCCGCCGATCACCCGATCACTGAACTCCGCGAGGATCTCCTCGTTACCAATACCGTTTTGCAGACTGACGAGCTCCGCGCCCGCGAGGGCCTGACGGTATCGTTCGCAGAGCCCCCGGGTCTGCAGGGACTTGGCGGTGACCAGGCAATAGTCGAATGTTGTATCCGCTGGCAGCTCGGGGGCAGCGGGGAAGGAGAAGCTTCCATCGCCCCATATACCGCTGAGGCGGAATCCCCGTCGCGCGATAATCTCCGCGTGTCGGGCCCGGCACAGGGCATGGATTTCGCAAAACGATGCGAGACGGGCCGCCAGACTCAGCCCGACGGCCCCGGCACCCAGGATGAGAAGCTTCATGCAATCATGGTATCCGTATAAATCGAGTCACTGTATTATCAGTGATGCTTGTCGGATCGCAAACGATGACCACGGAATTTTATATAAGAGCCTGGATCGCCCGAGAAACGAGGCGCCTGAACCGACAATGACCATCACTCACTCAAACAGGCAATCCAGTCCCCTGGATGACACCATGATATTTCGAAACTTGTTTTTTTTCTGCCTGGGTCTGCCCGGTATTGTCTTCTGGCCATTACCGGCCGTCGCAGAAACACCCGCTGCCCCCCTGGCGGACGTCCACCTGCACTGGAAATGGAATCAGAAAGAGATCACCTCACCCCGGCAGGCCATTGACCTGTTGCGCGAGAACCGAGTAACCCTCGCCGTAGTCACCGGAACGCCTCCCGAGCTGGCGTTGGAACTCCAGGCTTTGGCACCCGATACAGTGATCCCCATCTATGGGATCTACCGGATACCGGAGGAATGGTCTCGCTGGCACCAGGACCCACAACTGCTGGAACGGACCCGCGAGGCGCTGCAGAGTGGACGCTATCAGGGCATTGGTGAGATCCACTTGATCGGCGGTTTTATCAGCGACTGGCGCAATCCGGTGATCTCGGGCCTGTTTGAACTGGCTGCGGAGTTCGACCTGCCGGTGCTGGTACACACGGAGTTTTCCCGCGCCGATTATCTGATCGGTTTCTGCCAGGCACATGCCGAGACTCGATTTCTCTGGGCCCATGCTGGCTCTATCCTGCCACCCGCAGAGGTCAGGCGAGCTTTGGAGAGCTGCCCCAACCTGTGGGTCGAACTCTCCGCCCGTGACCCCTGGCGTCACCTGGCCCGGCGCATCGACGAGGATGGAAAACTCAAACCGGGCTGGCGGACGCTGGTAATGGACTATGCCGAGCGATTCATGGTCGGTTCAGATACCGTCTGGCCGGTCGAACAGCTCAATCCCTGGGACGAACCGGACAGTGGCTGGCAGGAGCTGCACCGCTTTCTTGCCTTTCACCGGGGCTGGATGGCGGACCTGCCGACAGATATCGCGCGCAAGATCCGGCTGGACAATGCGCGTGTATTCTTTGGCCGGCAATGACCCACGACAAGCGTCGTTCGATCTCAGCTGCAAATGCTGCGCGTCGACTCAGCAGGTGCCATGCTGCTTCAACGCTTTCTCCAGCGCCTCGCAGCGTTGCGATCCAATCAGGATCCGCTTGCCGTCAATCAGGATGAGCTGTACACCCCGATTGCCAAAGACATTGTAGGCCCAGCCGCTGGGCCCGTATTTGATCCCCCAGCCGCCGTATTCTCTGATCGGCTTATAGGTACGCGACTCACAGGATCGGATACTCGAGTGAGGAACGATTTTACGACGCAAGGGATGGAACCGGATGCATAGACCCTCAGCATTGACTTCGGTGATCAACCGCATAAAGAGAAACAGGTAGATGATGACGCCGCTGAACAACACGGTTGCACCTGCCATCAGAATCAGCCCGTTATCCGAGAGAGGCCGATCGCCCCAGGGTACTCCCAGAATCAACTGCTGGTACAACCCGAAACCGAACAGGCCCATTAGAACCAGCAGGGTCAGGATCAATACCCCCCACAACCAGGGCTGATTGAAGCGCTGAATCTCTTTGAAAGCGGTTGGCAGGCTCTTCTGCATTGTATTAGTGTAACTCGTTAGCAGGCCCAGACGCTCAACAAACCCGCAGGGAGACATAATATTGCTAGCATTAGCGGACATCCAGTCGGCAAAGCAACGAATCGGTGATGCCATCTTCGTCTCCCCCTGCACCCGGACTGAAACCCTCAGCAAGCTGACCGGATGCGAGGTCTTTCTGAAACTGGAGAACCTGCAGATGACCGGTTCCTTCAAGGAGCGGGGATCACTCAACAAGATTCTACAACTTACCGATGAACAGCGCGCCGCCGGGGTCATCACCGCTTCAGCCGGCAATCACGCCCAGGGGGTGGCGCACGCCGCGAAACTCTGCGGGATACCCGCGGTCATCGTCATGCCCGAGACCACGCCGCTGGCCAAAATCCAAGGCACCCAGGAATTTGGAGCGGAGACCTTGCTATACGGGAGTGGCTACGACGAGGCCTATACAAAGGCCCTGGAACTGCAGACCGAAAAAGGCTACACCTTTGTCCATGCCTTCGACGACCCGTTGGTCATCGCCGGTCAGGGCACTATTGGGCTGGAGCTATTGGAACAGGTGCCGGATATGGATACGGTGCTGGTACCCATCGGAGGCGGGGGTCTGATCTCCGGCATCGCCACCGCGATCAAGACACAGCGTCCGGAGGTCCGCATGATCGGCGTCGAGGCAGCCGTCATACCAGCCATGCAACAGAGCATCACCGCCGGCGCCATCCAGTCCCTCGATGGCGTCAACACGCTGGCGGACGGCATCGCCGTGGGCAGAGTGGGCGAGTATACCCTACCCACCGTCGAGCGTTTAGTCTCCGATATCGTCACAGTCAACGAAGAGGAGATCGCCACCGCCATCATGCTCCTACTGGAACGGGAAAAGACGCTGGTGGAAGGTGCAGGCGCGGTTGGCTTCGCCGCCCTACACAGCAAACGGATACCGGACATTAGCGGCAAGCAGGTCGTGGTGGTGATCAGCGGTGGCAACATCGATCTGACCCTGCTCGCCAAGATCCTCGAGCGGGGCATGGAGACCGACGGCCGTCTGGCACGGTTCAAGGTGATCGCGGCCGACCGCCCACGAAGTATTGCCAAACTCACCGCTTTGATCGCCGAGCAACATGCCGGCATCCTGCAGATGACCCAGAACCGATCCATCAGCAAGGTACGGCTGGAGGAGACTGAGGTTGAACTGCTGCTGGAGACCCGCGGACTCGATCATGTGGAAGCGATCAGCCAGCTGCTGCGGGATGAGGGTTTCGGGGTCAAATGATTCAACGAACCACCGGCAGCTTCAGACCTTTAATAGTTAATTTAATCTATAATTAAAAATTATAGCTATTTATTACTATAATTTGCATATATAGACTGATTTGAGTAGATCTTGAGGTGATGATGCGTTCCAGCGGAGAACAAGGCATGCAACGCAGTGGCGTGATCACCGGCGACATCGTCGGCTCGAGTCAGATCGATGACAGAAATACCCTGCTTGATGCATTGCATGGGGTGCTGGACGTGCTGGCACGGCAGTTTGCGGTACGTTCAGATGTCTATCGCGGCGATGAATTTCAGGCGCTGATCCCGAACCCTGCCCATACCACCCTGGCTGCGTTGCTGATCCGGGCCAGAATCATCGCCCTTTCCCCCTCAAAAAAACAGCCCTGGGATGCTCGGATCTCCATGGGAGTAGGCCGGGTGGACAGCCTGCGGGAGAGGCTCGGTGAATCGAGCGGCGAGGCCTTCACCCTGTCCGGACGGGGTTTGGAAGCGATCAAGAAAAGCGATGAGCGTCTGAGTCTGCTGGCCGGATCCGCAGATATTACCCGGCAACTGTCGCTATTGACCCGCATGGCCGATGATATCATTACTCACTGGTCGCACTACTCGGGTGAGGTCGCCTATTTCAGTCTACTCTATAACGAGTCGCAACAGGCCCTGGCAAAACGACTGGGGCGCTCGCAACCGACCATCAACACCAGGCTTGTGACGGCCAAACTGGCGTTGATCAGAGCCTACGTCGACTATACCGACGAAATATTGTCAAAGGATTGGTAATAAAGATGCCCCAAGAATTAACCCTGCTGCTCATCCTGATCCTGGTCCATCTGGTGGCCGATTTCTTCATGCAGACCCAGGCAGGGATCGTTGAGAAATGCACCCTGCACTATCGCTCGAAGTTCCTCTACCTGCATGCGGCGATCCACGGACTACTTTCCTTGGCCGTGTTATGGTTTGCGGTCGCCGGCCTTGCGTCGGTCCTGGGTATGGCCGCCTTGATCAGCGTCAGCCACCTGCTGTTCGACCTGGGCAAATCCTACACACCCAAAGGCCAATACAGTTGGTTCATCCTAGACCAGATTCTGCACGTCAGTGTGATCCTGTGCGTATGGCTCTATGTAACCAATCAGTGGCCTCTCGTTGAATTGGCGGTAGGCTGGCTGCTATCTCCCAAACCTCTGATCGTGCTGATCGCATATATCCTTGCCACCCGCCCCCTGTCATTCCTGATCGCCATCGCTATCGGTAAATGGAGCCGCGAGATCGACAACAGCGGATCCCTGGCTGAGGCCGGCGCGCGCATCGGACTGCTCGAACGATTCCTGATCCTGACCTTTATCCTGATCGATCAATTCGCTGCCATTGGCTTTCTGTTGGCGGCCAAATCGGTGCTGCGATTCGGGGATTTACGCGAGCCCCACCATAAAAAGCTGACCGAGTATGTCCTGTTTGGCACTATGCTCAGTTTTGCCACCACGATCAGCCTTGGCCTGCTGACTCGGGCTGTGCTTACCGCTCTCTGATGCGCATGGGATGCCTCTGATTAATTGAACGGATGGGC
>JAAUXZ010181841.1_pt1 | contig 11059 bp, 7 predicted proteins | sample 7278131 | NCBI WGS metagenome assembly JAAUXZ01 (sample SAMN14350119, study PRJNA611818) | marine sediment metagenome | isolation source: surface marine sediment (3m) | place: French Polynesia: Moorea | collected 2018-08
GGTCAAATTTTGGTTTTGTAGGATATCTAATACTTTAAAATTTTTCCTCTTCACTCCTGATTTTGATAACTGTTTAACCAGACTATATAGCGTTTCCCAAGGTAGTGAGGTACAGTTATCTTTTTTTCTTTTTATTCCCTGTTCTCCCAAACCTAAAAGTTTGTACCTCAAGCTTTTTGGGAATTGCTATAGTACATTACATATCATACCATCAAAACTTATACATTTATCAAAAATAATGTGACAAATAATAGGTGAATGGCAGAATTTGGAAGTAGTGAAGCATGATAATTGATGACTAACAACTTCCCTTCTCCCCATTCTCAATTCTCAATTCTCAATTCTCCATTCCCTATTCACTTATTTCTGACTCTAGTGTTTTGCTAATCAACCAAGGCATGAATCAGAATATCTGTAAGAGATTTTTGTTTAATTTCATACCATAATTTTGTATCTACAATATCACATTTTGCACCAGCGTCAACAAGATGATCGTCAAGGTAAGTCAGATATTCTTTTGTAGCTGGATCTTCTCCTATCTGTAAAAAACTAATTCCTAATTCATAACTATTTTCTCTACCTGGAATCAAATCAATTTTTTCAGTGGCATTCATAATTAGATCAATCAGGAATTCTTGCTCGTTAGATATTTTGTCTACTAATACTAAGATAATATCTCCATTTTTAGTTTGCTTTGCATCTCGGCGCTGAAAATAGTCATCAAGAGCATCTTGTAAACTACTTACTAAATCCATTGTTTCGGGAGGATTTTTGATTTGAAATAGTTGGGCTAATTTTATTACTTCTGTATTTTCATGCTTGATAAAAGGACTAGATGCAAAGTAAACTGTAATTCCATCATGATCTAATAGTTGACAATGTTTTGCCAAATCAATGATTTTTATTTGCGCTGCTACCCAATGTTCATAATACTGATAGGAAGAAGACCAGCTTTCAGGGCTTCTGGCGAAAATAAATGTGTAGTCTCTATTTTTCAGTAATGAATTGTTATCAGACATATACTTTCTACCTAGAATTTTAGTCAGGAACAATTAGTATTTTGTACTTTTATCAAAATAGTAGCAACCTGAATTGATATATGTCTATTAAATTAATCTGAAATTACATTAAATAGGGAGTAGGGAGTAGGGAGTAGGGAGTAGTTATAATCAATAGGAATGGGAACAAGTAGTGATATCAAATCCAGTTAATTACATATAGAATCTGGTTATACGATAATATGTTTATAATTCTACCTATACTTCAATCTCCCCACCTCCCCAAACTTCCCACACTCCCCACACCTCCCCATCTCCCCACATCCCGATCTCCCCACATCCCTAGCTAGGTATTAATACTGTTGCTGCATAGTGATTTGGAGATAGGTATTTTTCTGCTAAATTGAGTAATTCTTTTGGTTGAAATGCTGCTATTTTTTGTGGATAAGTTACTGCTAACTCTGGGTTAGCTATAGTAAAATAATAGCCATAAAGACCTGCTAACTGTCCCGGACTTTCAGTGGAAAAGACATAATCATTACATAACAAACGTTTACATCGAGCTAGTTCTACCTCAGAAATCTCCAAAGTCAATAAATCAGAGAGGCGATCGCAAATCCTCGCTTCTACTTCTGGAATATCTTTTGGCTCTAACATAGCGCTAATTGTAAACAAACTTGAGTCTTGCTGTAAGGAAAAATTGCTACCAATTCCTTGTACCAAACCTAAATCTTCTCGCAATTCTCTGATTAATCTAGAACTTCTTCCCTCTGCCAACAGAACTGATAGCAAATCTAAGCCATAAGCATCATCTAATTGTTCTACTCCTGGTCCGATCCAAGCCATTGTCAGGCGACCTTGTTCTAATCTTGGCAAATGTATTTCCTGACGACGAACTTTAGTTATTAATGCTTCTGCTTTTATTTCTACTTGCGGACAATCAGAACATTTTTGCGAAAATTTTTCAAAAGCTGTACTAACTAATTCTATAACTTGTGTTTGCTCTACTCCCCCAACAACTACCACTGCCATATTTTCTGGTTGATAGTGATAACTATGGAAACAACGCATTTCATGCACTTCTCGCTCTCTCAGCAGTGTTTCCTTACCCATCACTGAACGTCCGTAGGGATGATTTTGGTAAACATTCTTCATTAATGCTTGAAAACCTAGGTCATCTGGAGAATCTTGTGATTGGCGAATTTCTTCAAGTACAACTTCTCGTTCTCTAACAAATTCTAATTCTGGTATGGAAGCTCGCAATAACAATTCTGCTAGTGCTGGTACTATTTCTTGTATATATTTAGCTGCAGTGGTAATAAAAAAGTGAGCATAGTCGTGGCTAGTAGCTGCATTTGCTATTCCACCACGGTTTTCAATTATTTGATCGAATATTCCAGGACCTAATTTTTCTGTTCCCTTAAAAATCATGTGTTCTAGGAAATGGGCCATACCTGACCAGCGATCGGGTTCTTGCCTAGCTCCTGCTCTTACCCACACATCTACGACCACTACCGGAGTGGCTGGAATATACTGATGAATAACTGTTAGACTATTATCTAGCTTTACTATATGAGCTGGACATTTAGGACTAGAAGTTGCTATAGACAATTGTTTTAATAAAAAAATTTAGCCTAGTTTCTCCATATATATTTTAAAGCTTTCTGATTGGGAAATTTGTCAAATTTAATACTAAACATTAAAAAAGAGAAAAGCGTAGTCAAATCTCAAATAATGATTGACTACGCTCAATATTAAATATTAGATTTAACTGCCTCAGAATTAAAACTGAGTGCAGCTAGCTTTAAAATCCTTCAGAAGCACCCACGATAATATCATCACGACGGACATTACCTATGTTCACACCAGTGACATTCTCCCCTCCAAATGTGCTGATGAAGACTGGTTGACCAGGACCAGGAACTGTTTGAACAAAAATTGCTGCCTGATCTGGGTTTAGGTCTTGCCGAACTGTATAAGTAGCATCTGCTAAGTTTGAGAAGCCATAGTTACCATTGGCATCACTGGTAACAAATATTTCATCAGCATCTCGAACAGAGTTGTTATTCTGATCGAAGTAAATAACAACACCACCAATACCAGGTTCACCACCATCTATGAAACCGTTGCCATTGAGGTCTTCAAAAGTTACGCCACTAATACTACCAGTACCTGTAGGTGGTACAGGTGGTACAGGTGGAATAACTACTGGAGAAGTGCTATTGCCGAAGTTGACAAAGTTGGCATCATCCCCTGCAAATAGAGTGACAGTTGGGTCTTGGTTAGTTTGGAATAAACCAGGTGGTGGTACTTGTCGAACTGTGTAAGTACCAGGTGGTAAATCATTAAAGTCGTATACTCCCAACGAATCTGTAACCGTCTGACGTTCCTCATTGTCAAGGATTAAGTTCCCGTTGCGGTCGAGGAATACGGTGACACCAGGAATACCATTCTCTCCTGGATCGATCAGACCATCACCATTAATATCGTTGAAAACAATACCACCGAGATCGACAACAGGAAGAACGGCAGGTGGCAGATTTGTGGGATCGTTGGCAAAGTTAACAAAGTCAGCGTTATCCCCTGCTGCCAAGGTAACTACAACAGGAACTGGAGTAGTAGAGTCAGTGAAACCAGGGAATGGTTCTTGACGAACAATATAAGTTCCTGGATCTACATTCGGGATATCATAGCGACCAAATTCATCAGTGAAAGCAAATCGCTCACCATCATCTCGTTCCCCGTTTTCGTTAGCATCTATGTAGATAGTAGCGTTAGGCAGTTGAAGTTCACCTGGATCTGCCTGACCATCGCCGTTATCATCTATGAATGCAATACCAGAAATATTAGCAAAGCCAAGAGGAGGAACTACTGGAGACTGCCCAAAATCAATTACCAGGTTAGAGTTCTCAAACTCGTCAACAGTAACTGTAAGATCCGTTGGAGTTGTAGCAATAAAGCCTTGTGAAACTGCAGTTGGATCATTCGGATCTGTAATAACATTTCGTGGAATCAGTCGTAATGTGTAAGTACCTGGCAACAAACCAACAATTGCATAGTCTCCGTTGGTATCTGTGAAGGCATTAGGCTCAATATCTCGGTTATCGAGAACGCCATTGTTGTTGATATCAACATAGATACGGAAACCAGGAACACCCCTTTCTACAAATTCATCAGGGTCAAGGATACCATTACCATTAGTATCGCTAAAGTCTTGGATACCATTACTGTTAAAGTCTTCAAAGACAGTTCCAGTAATTAGAGTTTGCGGTTGGTTCCCGAAGTTATAAACGGTACTGAGACCATCACCAACAGTTATCAAAGCTGTTGGAGTTGTTTGAGTAAAGCCTGTGCGAAGAATTTGTAGAAGCTGATAGGAACCTGAATCTACATCAGACACATCTAAACCAAAAGTACCACCAGGACCACTAATTTGATTTGGTTCAAAGCCTTGTATCTGACCATCTGCTTTTGTGTCTAGGAAGACTTCAACACCAGGTAAACCAACTTCCCCTAGTATAGGTTCAAATAGTCCGTTACCGTTGTTGTCAGCAAATACAATACCACTAACAGTATCTTCCTGTGGCGATCTGACATTCACACCTAAGTCAATATCAAATAAACTTTGACCAAAGGGAAGGTTAATTGGAGTGGGTGTGATATTGGGGTCGGGTGGCACCGCACCGACAGTAACATTAACAATTGGGCGAGTGCTAGTTAGGAATAAGTTTTCTTGCCGAACAACATCAACTGTGTAATTACCAGGGGTTACACCATTAAATGTATAACGACCATCAGGATCTGTGAAGGTATTAGGTTCGTCTAGATCGAGTGTGCCATCGCCGTCTATGTCTTCCTCTGGATCGAGTGCCCCATTACCATTTAGGTCTTCGGCGCTATCGAGCGTACCATCACCATCTATATCTAGGAAAACTTGAGCTGTAGGAATACCTGGTTCGGTGAAGACTACTCCATCAATTACCCCATTACCATTTAGGTCTTCACCTGGATCTAATACCCCATTACCATTTAGGTCTTCACCGGTATTGGTAAAATCCCGAATTCCATTGTTATTGCTATCAGTGAAGATTACACCACTAATGCTGGTGTTGGGATCAAAGATACTGGTATCACCAAAGTTATAGACGACAGTCTGACCAGGAACAACTGTAACTACTGGAGTAGGAGTAGTGTTAATAAAACCTGCTGGTGGTGTTTCTCGGACTCTATAGTTACCTGGTGGCAATGTAAACCGATATTCCCCATTAACATCTGTGCGGGTAACTGGTTCATTAGCTTCTGGGAAACCGTTATTATTGAGGTCTATAAAAATTCCGACATCTATGAGCCTTGGTTCGTCAGGACCTGCCTGACCATCGGCATTGCGATCATCAAATTTAACGCCAGTAATTGTACCTCTGCTATCAGTATCTACGATAGGCCCGGGTGGAGGGACTGGAGTTGGTGGAGGAGTTGGAGTTACTCCGGTAGGCTGGTTGCCAATATTAACGGAATCAAAATTTTCACCCCCAACTATTGTAATTACTGGATCTGGAGTGATTTGCGTGAAACCTGGTTGCTGCAATTCTCTGACCACATAATTATCAGGTGGCAAACCGTCAAAGCTATAGCGACCATCTAAACCAGTAATAGATGTAGGTTCACCAGAGTCTAGAACATTATTATTATTAAGGTCTAGATAGATAGTGAATCCAGGCAGACCAGGTTCATTAGGTTCGACTTGATCATTACCATTGATGTCACTAAATTTAGTACCAGCAATTCGGCCTGCTGTTCCTGTTACTTGGCTAGCAGTCAGGGTAGCATCTGTTGTCTCTGAAGCTGCTTCTGGAGTTGGCTCTGGAGTTGGTTCTGGCGCAGGGTCTGGAGTTGGTTCTGGCGCAGGGTCTGGAGTTGGTTCTGGAGTTGGTTCTGGCGCAGGTTCTGGTGCAGGGTCTGGAGTTGGTTCTGGAGCAGGGTCTGGAGTTGGTTCTGGCTCTGGAGCTGGACCATCTGGACCATCTGGACCTTCTGGAGCAGGTGGGGCAATCACAGCATTACCCACATTTAATACAAGAGGCGGATCGCCTTGTAGAACATTAATCGGTTCAACTAGAGTAATTTGCTGATCTGGAGTAGTTTTCACAAAACCAGGTTGAGGTATTTCCCGCAAAAAGTAAGTTCCTACAGGAGGATTATTAAAGCTAAAGTCACCAGCAACATTTGATATTGAAGCTGGTTCATCAGGATCTAGTACATTATTGCCATTCAGGTCTAAATAGAGAGTGAAGTTAGCTAAACCTGGTTCTCCTGCGTCTAATACTCCATTGGAATTAAAATCATTAAATTTATTACCGATTAAATCACCCCGAAGCAAAGGAGTATCAGGAGCTTTACCTATATTAACAAAGTTCGCATCTTCGCCACTGGTGACAATAATGACTGGATCTGGTGTTGTTTGAGTAAAACCAGGTTGAGGTACTACCCTGACAACATAATCATCTGGAGGTAATGTATTAAAACTATATTGACCTTGATCGCCAGTAATTCTGAAAGGTTCTTCTGGGTCAAAGATACCATTTTCATTCAGGTCTAGATAAACAGTGGAGTTAGATAAACCGATATCTCCTGGATCGATAGCACCATTAGAATTATTATCTAAGAAAACAACACCTGAGATGTTGTTGATTTCAGCATTACCAAAGTTAACGCCGAATAAGGTTCCCCCATTAGGTACATCAACAGTCTGAAATTGGGTTGTTAAATTAAATCCTAGTTGTTGTTCTGCTTCCCCAATAGTTAGGCGGGTTGCTGGGAGATTAGGTAAGAAGTAAACACCATTGGCATCTGTAACATCAAATGGTTCACCTACATCTAGAATCTCATTGCTATTGAGGTCTGCATAAATAGTAAAGTTTGGTATACCAGGCTCATCAAAGTCTAAAATTCCATTAGCGTTGATATCTAGGTATTTCACTCCTTCAACATTACCAGTACCACCAGGAACAATTAGACCAATATCTTCAACTACATTTGGTATGTCTTCTTCTGTACCAGTGAATACAATTACTGGGTTGGGAGTTGTTCGAGCAACGTCTTGTTCCCGAATAACATCAACGTTAAATAGACCAGGTGTGACTTCTATGAATGAGTAAGAACCAAATTGATCGGTTACACTGATAACTTCGCCTTCATCTAGAATGCCATTTCTGTTACCATCAAGAAATACTTGACTGCCAGAAATGCCTGGTTCATTAGAGTCGCGAAAACCATTGATATTTAGGTCTTCAAATAACACGCCACTAATGTTACCTCTACCTGGGCCAGTTATAGCGTTACCAAATGGAACTTCATCAACAACAGGGTTTTCTGGACTCAAGCTAACAAATATAGGGTCTGGAATGGTTTGGATAAAACCTGGTTGCTGGATTTCCCGAATAGTATAAGTTGCGTTTACTGGTAGACCAGTAAAACTAAAGCTACCATCATCACCACTAATTGATGAGGGTTCACCAGGGTCTAACTGATTATTATTATTTTGGTCTAAATATATAGTAAATCCAGGTAAACCTGGTTCTGCAGGGTCGCGAAAGCCGTTACGGTTAAAGTCATTGTACTTAACACCAGAAATGGTACCTAGGCCAGGTGGTGGTGGTGGAACAGGGCCACCTATTGTACTACCGAAGTTGATCCTGATATCTCTGACCATATCCGCATTGACTACGGGTACTACGATAGGTTCTGGAGCAGTTGAAATAGTACCAGCAGGGGGAATTTGTCTGAGTGGATATTCACCATCTAGTAATCCTAAGAAGCTATAGGCACCATCTGGACGACTAACTGAGAATAATTCATTGGGATTTTGCAGACCATCGCTATTTTGATCCACAAAGACTGTAACGCCAGGTATTGTTTGGTCTTCTGAATCAAAGACCCCATCACCATCTAAATCATTAAATGTGACACCTACTATATTGCCACTGCCACCTAATTGGCTGGCCCGTAGCATATTATCATCACTCACGTTCTAACTCCTCCACCAAAAAATCTATAGTTAATAGTGATTTGTATTTAACTAATGGCTAAAAACCACTAAATCAAGAATACAGATATACATTAAATCAATATGATGCTTATCACCCATTATGAGTAAAGCTAAAGCGTAGACGCTGAGGATTATATCAGGTTGATAAGAATGTGACAATTAGATTGGAAAATATACTAGAACAATTTAGTCTTAAGGCCATAAGCAAACTTTAACTATTAAATCTAGTAATATTAAGCACCCACCCATAATAGAGGGGGGTGCTATCTGGTGTCGGGACGTTGCTTATCCCTGACAAGTTCCAATTCCAGAGAAAATTTATTCTATTTTCTGAAACTGTAGAAAATAGCTAGACTTTGACATTTGAAATCTCAAGTCAAAAATATTTTCTCTGTCTAATGTTTTTTAGCTGATTACCTACAACCTATTTTTACTACTTAGGTTAAAATTTTGACCTAAAATTAGTAGGCATCTTGTAATTCGTAGAATTCTGGGGAAATATAATCCTTACGCAACGGCCAACCCACCCAGTCTTCCGGCATCAAAATTCGTTTGAGATTAGGATGTCCTTCGTAGACAATGCCATACATATCATAAGATTCCCGCTCTTGGAAATCTGCTGACTTCCAAATCCAGTAAACGGAAGGAATTCTAGGATCGTCTCTGGGGACAAATACTTTTAAACGTATTTCTTCTGGTTGGTCTACATCGTCAGTGACTTTGACCAAGTGATACATACTTACTAAGTCTTCTCCAGGTCCGGCATCATAAGCACATTGACATTGTAGATAGTTAAAGCCATAGGCATACAAAGCTGTGGCTAGGGGAATTAAGAAATCCCTGTCAACTTTGATAATTTCTACTCCCAGATGATCGGGTTCTAAGAATTGATGCTCAAAGCCATTCTCTGTGAGCCATTTTGAAACTTTACCTGCTTCAACTACTGGAGCTTCTTCTGATTCAGCCACGACTTACCTCCTCTTTTTGTGCAGCTTGTAGTGCTGGTGGTACTGGCATACCTATTGCTTCTGTCAGCTCTTTTGGTGGTGTTTGACGGTCAGATGTCTGTAGATATTGACCATTCAGAATTGGTTCAACTACTTTCATATTGTGCTTAACACTGTAGTAACGATGAGCTTGCAGGAGTTTACCCCGTTCTTGCAAGGATTCATTGGCAACTTTTTTCCTCAGCTTGATGACGGCATCAATAATTGCTTCTGGACGTGGTGGACAGCCAGGAATATACACATCTACTGGAATTAATTTGTCTACCCCACGAACTGCTGTAGGTGAGTCCATGCTGAACATACCGCCTGTAATTGTACAAGCACCCATGGCAATGACATATTTAGGTTCTGGCATTTGCTCATAAAGGCGTATCAAGGTAGGACCATATTTCATGGTGATTGTACCAGCAGTAATTAGTAAGTCTGCTTGCCTAGGGCTGGATCGTGGTACTAAGCCAAAGCGGTCAAAGTCAAATCTGGAGCCAATTAGAGCTGCAAATTCAATGAAGCAACAAGCTGTACCATACAACAGAGGCCATAAGCTAGAAAGTCTTGCCCAGTTGTAAAGATCGTCAACTGTAGTTAAAACTACATTCTCTGAAAGTTCTTGAGTAACTTCGGGGGGTTGCTCAATCGGATTAATAATTTTTTGGTTTTGATTAGGACTTAAGACCATTCCAAAGCTCCTTTGCGCCATGCGTACACTAGAGCAATCACTAAGATTGCGATGAAAATTAGGGCTTCTATAAAGGCTAGGAGTCCCAACTGATGAAAGGCTACTGCCCAGGGATATAGAAATACTGTCTCTACATCAAAGATGACAAAGACAAGAGCGAACATATAGTAACGGATATTGAACTGTATCCATGCTCCACCAATTGGTTCTACACCTGATTCATAGGTGGTGACTCGCTCTGGGCCACGAGTTTTTGGCCGCAGTAGCTTAGATGCAGTTAAGGCAAGGATTGGTACTAGGCTGCTAATTATTAGGAAACCTAGAAAATACTCGTAACCACTAAGAACAAACACAATTAACCTACATTTTCTAAATAACTAGGACTCTTAGTCTGTGAATATTATAGAGACCATAAGAGTTATTCTACTGCTAGTCCAGATAATAAGTCAAAAGTCAAAAGTTAAAAGTCAAAAGTTAAAAGTCAAAACTAATACCAATCAATTCTAAATAGTCATCATAAATTTTCGGTAAGTGGGAAACTAGCCAGTTGCCTTCTAGGTCAGAGCTACGCTATCAACGGCTAGATGGAAACGACTCGACGGGTTTTAACCCGTAGCCAAGTTGACATATCTAGAGGTTTTCGCTAATGTATGCATGATAAAGCGAAAATTACTATCTATCTAACCCAAAAGAACAAAATTAGAAACTTGTCTAGCCAGGAATTTCAAGCCTGGCGACAGTTATGTAGATTGTCCAAAAATATGTACAACGTAGGGCAATATTGCTGTGAGACAATTTTATTTTGCTGAGGGCGGATATTTAAGATACGAGTCAAATTACCATTACTGCAAAGATAACGAAAATTACCAGCTACTTCAAACTGATATTGCACAGCCAACTTTAAAAGTTGTAGATAGGTCTTTTAAGTCGTTTTTCGGCTTCATCCAAAAGGCTAAAGAAGGTAATTATCGTTTTGAACAAATACCAATACCTAGATACCTCAATAAAGAAGGGTATTTTCCTTTAATCATATCTCGAATTAAGGTAAAAAATGGGTATTTTAATATCCCCATGTCTAGAAAATTCAAAGCTGAATATGGTGCAGTAAAAATCCCATTTACCGAAAGATTGATAGTTCAGCAATTAACAATGAACAATTAATAATTAATAATTACCCCTTCTTAAAACTATTGAGGATTGACTCAAAGGAAAATTTTTGCAGCCGACCCTATCCCAGGGTCGGCTTCAAGGCGTGAATTGTTGAATGAATAATTAATTGACTATCAACTCTTAATTATTAATTATTAACTATTAATTATTAATTATTCGGTAA
>JAAUXZ010015332.1_pt1 | contig 11054 bp, 10 predicted proteins | sample 7278131 | NCBI WGS metagenome assembly JAAUXZ01 (sample SAMN14350119, study PRJNA611818) | marine sediment metagenome | isolation source: surface marine sediment (3m) | place: French Polynesia: Moorea | collected 2018-08
ATCCTCATCGGGCAATGGGAATATTTTTCAAATCCTGGATTTGGTATCAGGTTCTGTCCGAAAGCGAATTGTACAATCGCAAAGAACAATGTAATAACTATATGTCTTACAGCACGTTGCATAAGTATACAATTAGTAACTCTAATTTAAAGAATATAATCGCAAATGGCTGTTTTCTTCATCTATGTTCGCTGAAAAGCTCGCATTTAAGGATAAGAAGAGGTAATCAGCCTTATTTCGTGTATTGGCATACAATTGATCAATCATCTGAAGACTTGGTAAGATTTATAATAATTTACAATTGGATTTTCAGGGCAATTGGATTAAAACAAAATTAGAGCGTCGGATATTACAAATCGAATTTATAGGTAAAACCGGCGAGAATCTGAAAACTCTGCACACGGAAATTGGCCCACCGTTCATAGTCATTATTGGCCAGATTATTAGCCTTCAAGAATAGTGAAAGCTGGTCATTGAGCTTATAACCTACCTGGGCATTAGCATCGAAATAACTGTCTAGTGTGAGCAGAGTAGCTGGGAAATCAGAAGGTACGGTATTCTCCAGGGCGATCGAACTGAAATCTTCGCGTTCACCTATGTAGAATAAGTTGGCCCCCAGTGACCATTGATCATTTATCTGGTAGTCGAGGTACACAGAACCCTTGAGTTCCGGTAAATTCCAGGCTGGATTATCCGTCTCCGTATCGTAGTCGAAATACTCACCATTGATCCTGAAAGAGAAACTTCTGTTAACATCCACATTGAGTTCTGCAAAAAATCCGAGTGTTTTAATATCGTCGTAAAATACCTGGAAGGAATTGCCAAAGTAATATCCTTTTTCATCGTCACGAAAAGTATTCTGAGGGTTAAGGATAAACAATGGTCTTCTATTTTCAGCAGAATAAGACGCGCGTAAATTATAGCTAAGGCTGGGTAGTAGTTGTCCCTTAAGCCCAAGATAGCCTCTGTATTGTTCATCAGTTGGCTGAATCGATAATGTTGGGGAGACATAGGGGTTTTCCTCTACGAAATCGTAGAATGAGTTTTGTTTCAATTGACTGTCGATCCCGCCATATGCAATGGCCAGTTCCTCACTTATTCGGTATGAGGCTGAAACCGTTGGATAGATATAGAAGTTACCTTCACTCCCTTCTGTATCCCGGCCATATACCAAATCAGCACCCAGTTTTAGTGTTAGATCGTCTCTGAAAATAAGTATGCTCGGATTAATACCAATTTGTAAACGGCCATAATCTATCTCAGGATCGTTTACGGTATTGTTAAGACTGGAATTTGGGAAATTTCCGCCAACGTAATCAAATTTGGTCCTGATCTCCAGTTCAGAGTCTGTCATTGGCGCTTTGAATACCGGAGTATAAACAATCCTGTTCTCAGCCGATTCAACTGCATCCCAAAACCTTCTCAAGATCAATTCTCCTTCCTCAAAAACTCCATCATCCATGCGCAAATTTCCGCCTAGCTGGATTTTATAATAATTCTGACGTTCATCAATTGCGTTAATTGTAGCTTCGTCAAATACGTTCGCTGGCAGACCGTACCAGTTATAAAGCTGATGTTGAAAATCTAATTTAACGTTCCAATCCAATTCCCTTTCCTTTTGAAAATAGGATGCTTTAATCTCCGTATCGTAGAAATCTGTATCCAGGGGTATATCGTCAATATCTCCCCTGGAAGATAGATGATTCAGGGCTAGATCAAGTCTTTTATCACCCCGATCAATATCCCGACTCGTATAGAAATCTACCTGAGCATTGCTAAAATTCCCTAAGGCAGTGGATACCGAAGTGTTGTAAATCTTCTCAGTTTTTACTTTCTGAACTGGTGTAGCCTTACCTTTTTCAGGGCTAAAAGTTGACGCTACAGGTACGGAGAATATACTGTACTGAATATCCTTTTTCTTTAATGCAACCGAGTCGTTGAGTTCCGGAACCGTTGTTATCTTGAATGCATCCGCCACAGATGGACTGTACGATTTCACCACCGTAACAGTTTCAGTGCCTAATTCATTATCCTGGGCACATAGCAAGCCGGCACTTAGAAAAAGGCTTAGGAAAACCGGTATGGGACACTTTATCATCTTCAAATATTCTTTAGTTCTCATCAGTTTGGACATCGGAGTTTCGCTGTGCTTCTTTAGACTTGATAGAATTGAGTTCCAATTGTGCTTCTTCAATTACTGTTGGAAAGTCTTTAAAATTCTCAATGACATTTTCCAGAATATACGTCGCCTGAAAGGCATCATCCATGGCATAGAAATTTCTTGCCATAATAATTAAACCCTTGGCTGCCCATTCTTTATAAGCTGCGTAGTCCTTAACAAGCAACTGAATTACATCGTTCGAATTCTGGAAGTCCCCGGATTTATTCTTAAAATATGCATCAAAATAGAGAGCTTCCGCTGCCAAACGACCTTGAGCCACTTTCCTCACCTCAGCATAGGCCACCTCGGCTTTATTCTCATCTCCTGTGCGCATGGCAGATCGTGCGATCATAATATGTGCGTCACTCCTTATCCTATCATCAATATTTGCGGTTGCAAGAACTTTTTCGGCGTAGCTAATCGTCTCGGTGTCATTATTCTGATTGTAATAGGCTTTCATCAGATTAGACTGGGCAAAAGTTATATTCTGCTGGATCTCAGCCATATTTTCCAGGCGAATCAAATAGGGCAATGCCTGGTCGTACTGATCATTGCTGACATAGATCTCGCAAATCCTTGTTAAAGCCTGCTCTGCGTATACATTATTGGCTATATCTGCTACATAGTTAAAATAAGGCAGCGCATTAGAAGTATCTCCTCTGGCGAATAGAAGTTGAGCCAACTTAAAGTTTGCCTCAAGCGCATGAGTTCCATTTGGAAATTCTCTAATATAGTTTTCGAATCCGCGAATAGCAGCGCTTTCATTTCCTTCTACATATTTCTTATCTGCTGATTCATAGCTAGCCTGGTCCAGTTCGCTATCGGTAACCTCTACAAAATCGAGATTATTTGCCCATCGGGCGTATTCATCAACCTGGCCAAGATCTACATAGATCAATTTGGCGGTAGCCACAGCCTGTAAGGCTTCCTGGCTTTTAGGAAATTGTCGAACCACACTTTTAAGTTTCTCTAATGCATCCTGATTTCGGTTTGCATTATAATGAACCAGACCTTGTCTTAATAAGGCCTCAGGCACCAACCTGCTTTTTGGATAATTCAAAATAAGCCTGTCATATACCCTCAGACCATTGCTCTCCTGATTGGCTTTGATATAGGTATTGGCCAGTTCAAGGAGTGCATCGTCTTTCAGTTTTGAGGAGGGATAACGAGATTCAAATGATTTTAGCTCTTCAATTTTCCCATTTGTATTACCGAGCAAACCACTGCTCATAGCTACTTGATAAGTAGCATAGTCTCTTTTTGAACCACCAACTTCCAATACCTTGCGGTATGCCGTAATCGCAGACTGATAGTTGCCGGTTACAAAGTAACTGTCACCTAATCGCATGGCCGCATCGCTGCGCTTATCCTTATCGCCAACTGAGTTGAGAAAGGCCCTGAAATTAGTGGAGGCTGCCTGGTAATTTTTTAGTTTGAAATGTGCATATCCCAAATTGTAATTCAGATCTACATATTCCGGTGTATTCCTCGCAGTTGGTATTTGTTGAAAGGATGAGAAGTCTGATATGGCCTCTTCAAAGCGATTTAGTCTATATGCTGCTTCTGCTTTCCAGTACAGTGCTCTTGCCTTGAAATTATCGTCCACCGAAGATGAAATCGATTTTTCCAGAGTGGCGATGGAACCGTCGTAATCTGAATCGACAAAAAGTTCTATTCCCCTGAAGAATGCCACTTTCTGGTAAGTTGACTTGCTCGCATAATCCCTGTTTTCTTCAAGCAGTTCGAGGGCTCCTTGAAAATTTCGGGAAGTGATATAGGAATCTACCAGTAGCTCTTGAATTTCAGCCTGGTTTTCATCCCCTGGAAATCGCTCTAAATACGATCTTAAAACTTCGGGAACTGGTTCATAAGCATTTCCTATTTCATAGCTCAACCTGACATAATTCAGAAACGCATCTTTCGTGATCTCCTGGCTGAACTCCATCTGGGAAGCATTTCGAAAGGCATTGAGTGCTTCCTGTTTCTTATCCAGTTTAAGGTAACATTCAGCCAGGTGGTAATAGGCATTTTGTGCAACATCATTGCTGCCGCCAATTATCTTATTAAACTGCTGAATAGCATTGGCAAAATCTCCTTGTTTGTAATAGCAATACCCTAATAAATAATAATCAGTATTGCTCCATCTACCTCTTTTACCTTTATAAGCCTCCAGGTAAGGAATAGCTTCTGCATACTTGTCGAGGTTAAAATAGCTTTCGCCAATAATCTTGTTTAGTTCGGAAACTTCTCTACGATCTGATTTGGGTAGTTGTTTCTGCGCTAACTCGATAGCCTCCTGGAAATTACCCAGTTTGAAATTCATATCGGCCTGGTAATAAGATAATTTGTCGGTTAGTCCCTGCTGATCGGCAATCTGATCGAATCGCTCATTGGCACCTTCATAGTCATCTTGCTGATATGCTATATAGCCTAAATAGTATTTTGCTTGAGATCCATAGGTGTCCGAGGTAGAGACCCTGCTTAAATACTGCTCTGCCTCCTGCGATTTTTTGGATGCAAAAAGCGAGTACCCCATATTGAAATTGAAGCGGTCCCTTTCTTTGGCAGATACGGTACTTTGATCTACTTTTTTATACCATTTGAGTGCATATGGATATTTCCCATTTTCGAAATAGTAATCCGCAACGTCCAGAAAGGCCGAATTTCTCTTGGTTGAAGTAGGATATTCGGTTACAAAATCCTCCATCAAAAGGTCGGCACCAACCTGATTGAGTCTGATAGCAGCATTCGCTGCATAATAGGCACTGTTGGCCTTGATCTCTTCGTCTTTTGTATTGATCCTTACCTCCTCAAATATAGTCTGAGCTGCCTGGTACTGTTTATTGTGATACAGTGCCAACGCATCTTGATACTTTTTGCCGCTATGTGTGTAGATTTCTGATCCCTGGGAGAAACCCAGGTATGCTACAAGAAGTAGTGCCAGAAAAAGCACGGTATATTTCGTTTTCATGTGTTCTCGTGTACCGTATTTCTGTATTAAACGTTAAATCTGCTTGCTTGGTATGCCCAATTAAAAGAAATTTCCAAAGCCTCTGTTTGTGGTAAACCGGAACTTATTACTTTTATATCAACAATTATTCTATGGCCGAACCAATATTAACTCTTAAGGGCGTCGCTGTATATCAAAAGGAGAATATGATATTGAACGATGTCTCCCTGGATGTAAGAAAAGGAGAATTTGTATACCTAATTGGCAAGACCGGTAGCGGAAAGAGTAGTTTTATGAAGACGCTGTATGCAGATCTTCCGTTAAAGGAAGGCCATGGTCGTATTGTAGGCTTCAATCTCAAAACAATGGAGGAAAAAGATATCCCATTTTTGAGGCGGAAATTAGGTATTGTTTTCCAGGACTTTAAACTCCTCCCCGATAGGAACGTAAACAATAATCTCCTCTTTGTCCTAAAAGCTACAGGCTGGAAGGATGCCGTTAAAATGAATTCACAAATTGAAGATGTACTTGAGAAAGTGGGAATGAAAACCAAAGGTTTTAAATTTCCGCACGAATTATCGGGTGGAGAGCAACAGCGGGTGGCTATCGCAAGAGCATTGTTAAATGATCCGGAACTGATACTTGCAGACGAGCCTACAGGAAACCTTGATCCTCAGACCAGTGTTGAAGTTATGAAGGTACTCCAGGAAATCAATAAAAGTGGCCGCACTATTCTGATGGCTACTCATGATTACGCATTATTATTAAAGTATCCGTCCAAAACTCTTAAGTGCGACGGCAGTAAGGTTTTTGAGGTTATTCAAAAGGCAGTATAGCTCCTTACGTTATATAATTCCAATTCCTGGCGCATTCTAAATATAAATCAGTGAATACAAGTATAAATGTGTTTAGGTCAACCTGGATTCTCGACATCAATTATATTTATATCAACTAGTTTTATTGTTCAGGTATTAATTATTTATGATTCGCAGGAGACAGGTTGATAGAGCAGATAAGAAAGTTCATCCTTTAATCGGACTCTTATTATTTGCAATTTCCATAGTACTTCTACTGCTGACTGCCCCACTGGGATTTATTTACGGGCTTTTCTATAATCTCTTCAGAGCAGGACCTAAAGGGGTTGGCGAATATCTTTTAAAAATCGCAGTATCCATTGACCAGCTGGGAAATGTGATCATGCAACATTTGCTCAATGATCTCTGGATGAAAAAGGGCGGTTATAAATTCGGAAACAGGGATGAAACCATTTCCAGCGCATTGGGCAGAAACAAGAGGTTGGGCACACTTACAGGGTTCGGAAGGGTCATCGATAAGATCCTGGACATGATCGATCCTAATCATTCATTAGATTCCATCGATTACTACGTGGAACCTTCACAGGACATATTAGATGAAATTGCCTGGATTAACACCAGAGATCGCCAAATCTTGTGCTTGCGATATCCCGGTGCCAAATACCATATACCGACTGCGAAAAGGATCTTGACAGATTCAGATGGGGAAGCACTTTTTAAAACCATCAAAGATACTTTGGGAGCTGAGTTAGATATATCAAGCCTTCGTTTGGAAGAGATCTTTCAAGCACGAAGCGATAGTCCTGATGAAATGATAAGGAAAACCTGTTACAGGGCCTCATTCAGAGGTAGCCTTGATATTAAGGGTCACGTGACAGAGCTTTCATGGCTTGGCTATGCAGACCGTGACTCGGTACCAGAGATCGATCAGAAGATATTTGACTATCTCCATCAAAAAGGAGAATTAGCGTGAATAGCCGGTCTAATTTCCAAAAAGATTTTTGTTACTTTTGCGCTCGTCATAAGTAGACGAATCACAAACCCAACTGAAATTTATGATCGTATTAGGTATTGACATCGGAGGTTCCGGAATGAAGGGTGCGCTTGTTAATTCCGTAACAGGTGAATTGCTGACAGAGAGATACCGATTTCGTACACCAGAGTCTAGAAAACCTCATGAAATGGCGGCTGTATTAAAACAGATTGTCGACCATTTCGATCATCATGGGCCTGTTGGCTGTGGGTTTCCAACTGTAATCAAACACGGTATTTGTAAATCCCCAGGTAATCTTCACAAATCCTGGATGGGAGTGAACGTAAAGGAATTATTTAGTGATGCCACCGGTGGACTTCCGGTAACTATCATAAATGATGCAGATGCAGCAGGCTATGCGGTCATGAATTATGGCATAGGTAAAGGGGTCGAAGGTTTTGTGGTCATGATCACCATTGGTACCGGGTTAGGTAGTGGGGCTTTTTTCAATGGAGAATTGATCCCTAACTTCGAGCTCGGTCAAATTCCTTATAAGGAGTACAGAAAAATAGAAACCTGGGCAGCAGCTTCTGCCAAGGAAAAAGAGGGACTTTCTTACGACAAGTGGGGTAAGCGATTCAATAAATTTCTCGAGTTAGTTGAATTGATAGTATCACCGGAAATGATCATACTTGGTGGTGGTACTTCAAAAGACTTTGACGCGTATAAGCATCGCATTACTATTGAGACGCCTGTAGTGCCCGCTCAGTTCCGTAATCACGCAGGAATAATAGGAGCTGCTGCAGCGGCTCTTCACGAGGCGCCAAGAGACTGATATATAAGTTTGGAAATACTGATCGATCTCACGGTTTCCTTATCTTTACGCCGATTATCCAATTAGTATGGAACTTCACAGAATTCCGCAAATTAAACATACCGATAGCCAAAACTTCTTTCTGTTAGCCGGTCCTTGTGCCATTGAAGGTGAGGATATGGCCTTAAAGATTGCCGAGCGCATTGTAGATATAACCGAAAACTTAAGTATTCCATACATCTTTAAAGGGAGTTTTAAAAAGGCAAACAGAAGCCGCGTAGATTCTTTTACCGGAATCGGTGACGAAAAGGCTCTCAAAATTCTTCAAAAAGTTTCGTCTACATTTAATGTACCCGCCATTACCGATATACATGAGGTTGGAGATGCTGCAAAAGCTGCAGAATACGTGGATGTACTTCAGATACCTGCATTTTTGGTAAGGCAGACCGACCTTGTTGTTGCAGCGGCAAAAACCGGCAAGACAGTGAACCTGAAAAAAGGTCAGTTTATGAGTCCGGAAAGTATGAAACATGCCGTTAAAAAGGTAACAGACTCAGGTAATGAGCAGGTAATGATCACAGACCGCGGAACTATGTTCGGCTACCAGGATATGGTGGTCGATTTCAGGGGAATCCCTACAATGAAAGAATTTGCTCCCGTGGTGCTCGATGTCACCCATTCTCTGCAACAACCAAACCAGGCTTCCGGTGTCACCGGTGGCAGACCGGCTTTAATCAGCACCATGGCAAAAGCAGGGATTGCGGCTGGGGTGGATGGTATCTTTATTGAAACTCATTTTGATCCCACTAATGCAAAAAGTGACGGGGCCAATATGTTACCATTGGATCAATTAGAGAAATTATTGACTGATCTGGTGAAAATTCGTCAAACTGTTATCAATCTGTAAAGCGCAGAAGATCTTTCAGCTCCAGAATTTCTTTCCTCTTACACTATAGGCATCACGCAAAACTTCGATGAGAATTGACTCGTCGAGCTCCTCTAAATTTTTATAGCGAAGCGATCGCATGACCTTCCTGCCGTCAGAGATCATATGGTCCAAATGGACGGTCAGATGAGCGGCGTTCCAAAAACCCAAATCAACATAGTCTTTTGATTGGTTCAGATAACAAAATGGTTTTCCTTCCAGGTAGTAAAAAGGTATCTTGTACCTGAACTTCAGTTCTAGTCCTGGGATTGTTCTTTCTATGATGGCTTGCAGATACAAGAGAATACTTCTAAATGGCTCATCTTGATGGAGTATGTAATTTTCTGCAGGATTCATATCTTTATTACAAAGATTGTGATTGCTATGAAAAAATTATTGTTTTTACTGTTGTTTTTGATCAGCGTATTCAGTTATGGAACCGAATACAGATCAGTTGATGAAAGAGTAAAGGACTATCCTTATTTCAATTCTCTTGACCATTTGAGCATCCGGATCATGAATGATTTCAGATCCGATTCCGAGCGAGTCAGGGCCGCCTTTATCTGGGTGATTTATAATATGGATTACGGTAGGTCGTATGATGTTATTTTTCAGGCAGATAGGTTTTTTCCGTACTATTCAGATATAGGTCGCAAATATCAGATGAGGCAAATAGAATTGGAGAAGATTGATCAGTCATTTAGAGATCGATTAGGAGTTTGTTTGGATTACTCGCTTATCTTAAAAGAGTTATTTACTAAGTTTAAGATCCCATCTGAGATTATAATAGGAGTCACCAAGACTGAGATTAGGGATCTTGAGGGCGACCGGTTACTTAAGAACCATACCTGGAACGCCGTACAGATCGACGGTGAATGGAAACTCCTGGATCCAACCTGGGCAGCCGGACAAATAAGCCGACGATTGTTGCGCATGTACGGTGGCCAGATAGACCATTTTTTCTTTCCCGAACCTAGTGATTTTATCAAAAGTCATTTGCCTGCTAATCCAGACTGGCAATTACTTGATAAACCAATAGATGCTAAAGCCTTTGCCAAGGCTCCGAGTTACTTTCCGGAATATTTTAACAGAGATGTTGAACTCTCCCCATCTACCAATGGTATCATAAGCATATCAAAATATAACGAATACCTAATCATTTTCGACAAGCTCCCTATGGCAGAGAATATGCATTACACAATTGACAATTCGAGAACCCTAAAAAAGCTTGGTATTAATAAAAAGGAGAATCAACCTTATGTTTCCAAAATTAAGCTCAAAAAGCGCTTAAAAACTGATTATAGTTTTCTGACAGTCTATATGGATTACAAACCGATACTCAAATTTAAGATTGAGAATTAGGGGATGGTTGTCCCGATAACTATCGGGAATTGATAGTTGATAGTTGATAGTTGATGGAATGAATTGGGACGGAAGACCGAAGTCCGATGACGGAATTTTGATTCAAGAAACTTCTGACCTCCCCCCGCCGACTTCCGACTCACCACTTACCCTGCCCTCAACAGTGGTATTAATTCACTGATAAAATTTTGATTGATCTCGCGGTCGAAATCGATGGCAATTCTCCTTTTGTATTTAAGAGGTGTTGGCCGGGCAATACTGACATTTTGTTTTTCCAAATCTACGTCGAAATGGAAGCAAGAGAAGTCGCCACCACATTCTTGTTCAAGCTTGGACATTAAAAAGCGTGTAATCTTAGGTCTGAGTTTGTATTCAATATCAATACAGAGCTTTTTGACCTTTTCGTCAACTTCGTTAACCGAAATCCAGTTAAACTTCATAATCAATGGTTGGCAGTATTGAAATATACGAATTTCTTTTAGATTAGTAGGATATAAGCTTATTAAGGCAAATTGATTTGCAGTGAGACTACAGATAGAACTATTATTATCTGAACTAAACTTCCAGTTTCCACAATGGTATTTGAGAACAAGAGAGGCTATATGTATTTTATGAGTAATCAAAATAATACGGTCTTGTATATTGGGGTGACCAGCAATATAGTTAAAAGGGTCTACCAGCATAAGAATAAAGCTTTTAAGGGGTTTACCGCCAAATATAACTGTGACAAACTAGTATATTACGAAATATTTGACCGAATTGAAGACGCTATTGCGAGGGAAAAACAATTAAAGGGAGGAAGCAGAAAACGAAAAAATGAGCTGGTTGAAGGCTTTAATCACAATTGGAAAGACTTGTCAGAAGGATGGTTGTTTTATTTTGATTAAAAAGATCGATTTGTCCCTACTATTCTAGCAATGACTGCCTTTAAGTGAACTGACAGGTTAGTCATTACGAGGAATTCCGCCAATCGGGATGACGAAGTAATCTCTCGAACCAAATACTGTAGCCTTCAAAAATGAGATTGCTTCATCGCTGCGCTCTTCGCAATGAC
>JAAUXZ010129344.1_pt1 | contig 11053 bp, 16 predicted proteins | sample 7278131 | NCBI WGS metagenome assembly JAAUXZ01 (sample SAMN14350119, study PRJNA611818) | marine sediment metagenome | isolation source: surface marine sediment (3m) | place: French Polynesia: Moorea | collected 2018-08
GATATCGCCATCAAATACTGCCCGGACAGTGGGAACGAACACGCCTGCAATGTGATGTACGTTAAATCCATCATCCAGCAGGTATACGGCTGGGATTCCATGATCAGGCTAATCGTCATCTTGGTCTTTTGATCAATAACTACGACGTGCTCCACTGATTGGAGCATTGCGCCACAAAAAGTAGCGCCTTAACAGAGAACACATAGCGTTCTTTGGTCCGGCAAACCTTTTTGAACGCGAAGGTAACTCATTCCATCAGTTGATGTTTTGCGGATCTAACATGCCGCTGTGCTTCGTTGGCGAGCCCTGATAGTCGACCATGCCACCCTGTCCAGTCACCGACCGCGAGCGCAGGACATCATCAACGCCTGCCCGTGCGACTGCTCCAGCACCCTTTGCGGGAGGTATTACATTCAGCGGGTCACCGACCAGATTACCGAAAAACCTTGCAGCTCTGAGCAATCCTCGCGCTCCTTCGTAGTTATCAAGCGAATAATCCAACTCACCGACGCCGACCATCTTATCGACGACAGGTCTTGAATCCCTGATCAATTTGGCGCTTTTGGCAAGGTTTCCCCATGGGCTCAGATTTATGATCTCGTCGAACAGGCCGAATAACTCGCCAGGTGCTTCATATACGCCCATAGCGAAGGATTCTGTTACCCCGTGGAACGGATTCCGCAGTTCTGATTTTGTGTGCGTATGCGGCCTTGTGGCCGGCCCTGCGCGCAAATCTAGATTGTCCGCGGCCCTTTCCTCTTGAGCGTTTTTGTAACGCCTGCGCACGTCCTCTATGTTTTCTCCGGGGAACAACTGTACCCGCTCCGTGAATTCGATCAACGACCTGAATTTTTCGGTTAAAGCGGCTTTGATTTGTTCGGGGGAACCGTCCACCCATACCGGTTGATCAATACCTTTGATGTTGACTAGCGGCATCGTGCTAACCCGTGTTCGTTTCCCCGAATTCACCGGTCAGTGGGTCGAATTCATATTGCGCCGGCTGTTCTGCCGGCTGTTCGAAGTCATTCTGGTATTTCGCTTCGAGTTCAGCCAGTTTCGTTGCAATCGTTTTTTGGAATTGGTCATTATCCTGTGCCATTTTCATGTTGAACTGACGCTGATCCTCAAGCATTTTAGCTACATCAAGTTCACGCTTGTTTTCCGCCTCGATCAATTTGGCCTGCGCCTTGATCTGTTCGGCCTCGGCCAATGGATTCTGGCCCACCTGTTCCTGTAACTGCTCGACAACGCGGGACAGTATTTCAGTCTGTGCCAACAGCATTGATTCTGGAACTTCAGGATTGTTAACGTAATCTTCATCGTTCGGCAATCCAGCCGCTTTGATGATATCGCGCAAAATGTTGTATCGTTTCACTTCATCAGTCATCGGACTATTCATCTCACGCAATTGTTGATGGATAACCCATAATCCGGTCATGGTCTGCGATATCTGCTCATTGTCGCCGGCCCCGAGTCCCACACGCGAGATTACCTTATGCTGAAAACGCCAGTTTGCAGGGTTGACCGTCAACTCCTTCCCCAGCACTTCGATTTCCGTTTCGGTGTCCTGATAATTTTCATTGAGCCATGCGACGCCTTCATACAATTGCCTAAACCCGGTTTCGGACATCACTCGTGCGACAAGCTCCACTTTTGCCTGTGATTCTTCCTTGACGCCCTCGAACCTTGTGGCGGTTTCCTGTCCAAGATCATCGGAATCAAGCCCCTGATTCGCTAATAAAGACCCTGTTGTTTGTGATCTTGCGTGATCCCAGTATTGAACGACTTGTAGCGCCTTGTCGCCAATGTAGGGGATTTCAATCGGCATCAAATTCTGTCCGGGGTTTGTGTCATCCTTTGTGCGGACAATGCCGTTCGGCCGCATGACCAGCAGATCATCAAGCTCGACACGGTCATTTACACCCATGCGAGGACTGTTCACGGCATAAATATTGTCGTTTATGCCCCTGACCAGTTCTGTTTTGATCTCTGCTACCGGTGCAGTTATTTCTGCCCGACTGCGCCCAATAGCCTTGTGCGGCATAAGTATTGATGACATCAGCGCATAGGGAACGTGGTTAAACACCTCATTTTGTAAGATCACGCTGCCGCCGCGCATGATATGCCGACGCTCCTCGATTCCATCGCCGTCATAATCAACCATCGGATAATAATCCTCTATCTCGACCTCCTCTGACGCCCAGACATTAAAAACTCGATCCTCGTCAGTGCCTTCGGCTTCATTCCTGATATCCCGCATCCGCCTGTTGTCAGCCTGTTTACCGTGTATCGGGATTTGGTCGATCTGCTCCTTACTGAACCCTTTAGCAAGTAGTTCGCCGCGCTTCATGATCGTTACATCACCAACTAGAGGCGCAGATTCCTTGCTGGTTGCGTTTTTCGTCATGCGGAAACATTCAAGCGGCACATCGTCGATCTTGACAGATTTCCGTGTTTTTTCGACCTTGAACACGATTGTGCTTTCGTCGCCGTCGCGTTCCTCGCGGGATATTTCCACCTTAACCCCATCCTCCTTTTCAAGATCTTGCTGAAATGCCGCGATCTCCTCATCGCTCAGGCCTGTTTTTTTGTGTTCCTCAACGGAGGTTGATTCTTCAACATAGTATTTGACCACGGACAGCTTGTTGATCAGCGCGTTTTTGATATAGCCATGCAGGACACCAAAAGACCATTCCTGCTCTCTGACCTGCCAGTTCACATATTTGGTTTTTTCCTCGGCTTCGGCCTTGTCTTCGTCGTTTTTGCTGTTGTTCGGCTTGAACTTCATTATATCACTAGGACCGAGAAACACACGGGCTAGCGATGTCATGTCTGACTCGACCACATCCGAAACGTCAGCCGATACAACCTTTGACCTCTCCTCTGCTTCATCCCCGTACAGATTGCCTAGGTAGCGTTCCATCAGAAACTCATTTTCCTTCATGAAGGTTTCGTTATTGCCCGTTGCGTCATGGCTCAAACCATCAAGCTCATGATTCAGGGTGGCGTCATTCATCGGCATTAGACTATCCTCCTTTTCGGGTACTCCAGTGGTGGCAGTTTATTTCTGCCCGCCGGTTGCCATGTGCACATCATTACGGAATCGCCCCTGTTCGGGGATTTTATGCCCAGTTTTGCCATTTCGTCTTTGCTCATGATCTGAATCAACCCAAATGGATTGGGTTTTGTCGGCACACGGCACAGTTCGGCACGTAGTTGCGGAAGGTCGTCGACGCCGCTTGATTCAATACTGATCATGTCTTCAGGATCAACATAATCACCGCGCTCGACGCATCGGTAGACATTGTAGAACCTTGTCGCTAGCCGCGCATAATATTGCGAGCGGTTATTTTTGAACGTCTCCGCGTAGGTTTTCGCCTTCGTGTCTTGGTCGCCTTCTTCCGGCATAAATACTCTGTTTGCATTATCCTGCCCTTTCCCGCTTAATGAGCCTCTAAACATGTGGTACTTTACCCGTTTTCCTTCAAATGCGGTACTTACCTGCCGTTTCAGTCCCGCGCCCATGCCGTCACCGTCCCACACGAACCAGTCCACACTGGATTGATTGGCTTGACCTGTTGCCCAGTCGCAACCATCATCAATGTCGCCTGTGCTTTTTGCGGAAACCTTCTGGATGATTGATCCGTGCCGTTCGGCATATCCTTTTTCATCGGTCCCGGTTCCTGATGGGTCATGTGCAGCAACCTTTGCGCCGCGTGGTTCGAATGCTTTCTTTAAATGCTCCAATTTATGCGCATCGACTGCCGCGTCGAACCATTCTGCCTGAATGATCGAATCCTCGACCTCATCGTTATACGCGCCTTCCCACCGATGATAGTAATAAGCCCGTGACCGGTTTTCGTGGTCCCATAGCCTTTCCTCATCCAATCCAGACTCCTCGAACCATGGATTATCATCGTGGTTTATGCGCACTATCATGTGCATGTCGTCTTCATACACGCCATTTTCATCCATTTTCGCTCGGAACGGTTCGATAAACCGCTGGCTGAATGGATCAGCGCTAGACCCTGGGTTGGCGATGAATATGATCGACACATTGTCCAGTTCAGGATGCGTCGAGATGTCCTGTAGGATGCCGGGCTCCTGAAATTTCACTGGCAGACCTTTATCGCCGGATTTTCTGAGCGTTGGCGTTAATGCGTCAAGCGAATCCTGACTGATGAACTGAGCTTCCTCGACGGCAAACCGTTTAAACCCGTGCGTGGATTTGACCGAATCGACGTTGCGCGCCAAGCCGGCGAACTCAAAAACCGAATCGCCCTTGAACTCGATATTCTGCTTTAGAACATTGAACCCATGGAATTCGAGTTGCTTGATTTCGTCCTTGATCAGATTGTAAACGGAATTTTTGATACTTGATTGATATTCGCGCAGAAAGTAGGTTTTAGCCCCTGTGTCCTTTGCGTCCGCTATGCACAGATCGGCGACCGCCATTGATTTCGAACTGCCGCGACCCCCGATAATGACGATAAATCGCTTTGTAGAGCGAAGAACCAATTCCATTTTTGCGCACATATAGACATCGGGATCGTCCCGAGTGCGTTCCCATTTCGTCCCGTTCCGTTTCAGCGATTTGATATGACCGTCTTTCGGGTCGACAAAGCCATAAACGGTTTTTCTCTCTGATTTGCGCCGGTTCAGCTCCAGTTTTGCCCGCGCTTTTAGCTCTAGTTCCTCTCTAGGAATTGATGATAGATTTAAGCTCATCGTCGGACAGTTTTGACATATCGTCGGTTATGCCGTGCAGACTCTTGTCATGGAAACCATGTTTTGTCAAAACAAGCTTTGTAATTGCCGAATTGAACTTGCCGCCAAGCCCATTATTCACCAGTATCCGCTGCTGCTCTTCGTTAAGTTTTGTTAACATGTCCGAAAACTGCTGTTTGTCTTCTTCCTCCGCCCACTTATAAATAGTTGATCTTGCACGGTTTATTGCCAATGCCAAGCCTTCCACGCTCGGTATCAGATCATCATATTCTTTGTAGTTTCGGAGGTAATGCTCTGCCTGTTCCAGCACTTCTGGTCCATATGTTGTGGGTCTGCCGCCGGCCATATCAGCAACTCGCCGCCGAAACAGTGAATGATGCGCATGCACCGATGAATATATCATCCGGCGTTGGTGTGGTGTTTGTATAGGTCAGGGTCAGATTCCATGCTCCAGCTTGATCGATCAAGCCCCAATCAACCGCATACTCCACATATTCATTAGCCGCCAGCACTCCAAGTGTATCATCGGTAACGCCCGCACCGAGGGCAACGCCGTCAGCCTTTACTTTTGTGATTGTTGTCGCGTCCGGCTTATAAAATGTCAGCGTCAGTTCAGTATTCGAACTCATGTCGAACCCTGCCGCAACGCGGATGATTTTCCCGGTTTCCCCGACTTTCAGACTCATAATGTACCATCCAGGCTCTCGCCGGTATCGTCAATATCGCTTTCTGCTGATATACCCAATTGATTCAATAATACCACCAACGGGAGAATTTGCTCTATTTTAGAGTTTGCGCTCAACCCTGAACTGTCGATTGTGCTTGTTACCGATGCGCCGAGATTCGATATTAGGGATATGTACCCAACGGATTTATCGGCTGTTGCGGTTGCCGGGCTACCGCCGAAGCCGAGGTTAACAAGCCAGAGCAACATCAGACTTCCACGTAAACCAACATTCCGTCCACGCTGACCGCACCGGATAGTTCGAGGTTTAATAGGGTGTTAGCCGTTGTTTCGAACCATCCGACCGGGTTGAACGGGAGTGTAAATCCCGAATTTGCAACAAGATTCATCTGCCCGGATAGTGCGGTCCCGCTCGCACCGTCCTCGAATCGGGTGGTTACCGTCCCGGCTGATACCATCATTAATGACAGAACGCGTATCTTCTTCGCCGCTACTGCTGCAACCAGTGTGTTATCTCCGCTCAATGCCGCATCGATTGCCGCAAATTTTGGAGTTAATGCCGTGGTGCCGTTATGAATGACATTTGTCATCAGCGCGGCCCCTAAATTGTCCGTAGTCGCCGCCCTTGCTGGTTGTGACAACACATCGACATCACCGATATTGTTTGTCCCGGCAGGGAGTGAGGCGACAACATCAACCTGCATTTCCGTGCCGGAAACCGCCCCGGCTATGGTTGTGATGTCAGTATTATCTATGGTGAGAGATCCAGCTCCATCGTCAATGGACAGGGTAGAGCCGTTGTCATCAACAGACAGTACGCCCGTGGAATTATTAGCAATTGTTACTCTAAGGGCTCCGGTTTCCGTTCCGCCGCCCGTGTTATCCCCATAACTGGTATTGACCTCGATTTGATCCAATACCGCGTTATCCGTTGCTGATAGATTGGCTGTTACCGTGCCATCCACTGTCAGCGCCCCACCGCCGTCATCGACCGACAAGGTGGCTCCGTTATCATCCACCGAGACAACGCCCGTCGAATCGTTCGCTATGGTTACCCGCAGCGCGCTTGATTCTACTCCGCCGCCCGTTTGATCTCCGTAGCTTGTGTTCACTTCTATCTGGTCGAGGACTGCGTTATCGGTTGCGGACAGATTAGCGGTAACCGTCCCGTCAATAGTGATTGATCCGCCGGCGTCATCGATTGGCAGCGGGTTGGTGTCTGACACATCCGTTGCTGAACCATCAACACCATATTGTATTTTAACCCGCTGGTGTTTTACGCCCGCGATGTCATCGGTCGCGATAGTATCGCCGCCGGACCCAGAATTTAGCTCTGTATTGTCAGCCATAAATTTATGCTCCTACCCCTAATAGGGCGAGTGAACCTTGCACGAGCGCTGCCGCCGCGTCGGTTGTAAAACTTGTGCTTGAAACCGCATTTGATTCGTTCGTTGCCGCATCGTCCTGCACATAATGCGCGTAATAGGTTGTGCTGGGGCTCAACCCCGTAAATGACACATTCTGCACTCCGCTCGCGCTGACTGCCTGACTGTCGCCGCTCGCCTTGATCGTTGCGGCTGTCTCGCTACTGTTTGTACTTGCATAATAATACAGCGTTCCGTTGCCCTCGTCCGTTGTGACTGTGCCGGATGCGGTCGTACTGCCTGTTTTGGTGCCGGTCGGCAGGGACAATACGGGAGCGGTTGCGTCCGCTCCACCTTGACCTTGTACCCATTGGCCATTGGACAAGCGCCAACCGGTAAAATCTACGTTGTACCAGACACCGTTAATTTGTCGCCATTTAGCCATTGTTTAAGTCGCCGCTATAGAAGGCGCATCGAAATTAGCAAATATGCTGGCTTTGCCGACACATGCATAAACTTCGACCACCGCATTATCAACACTGGCCTGCGCTCCCAAGTCATGTGCAATCTTGTATTTTGCTGTATCTGGGCTTGTCCAACTTTCAGTGCTGGTTGTCAGTGCACTACCGGCTGCTAACGGATCACTATTTTGTGATGATTGTGTTGTTCCCTGTGCTTCATCTGTTGCGTCATTTATTACAATTTCCAACCACAAATCATTGTCCGTTAGACTTGCATCACTGGTAATTTCAACTGTTATGGTTTGCGCGGTGGTCAAGTCTTGATCTGATAGTGTCCCGATTCTGTATTTAAATGGACAAAGCGGATCGGCATCCCCAGTAGAGCCTAATTGATAACTGTATTCGTTCGTTCCATCATAGGTAGTACTCAAATACGTTGTAGTATCAATATCAAACGTACCAAGGAAATTTTCATAATAATCATCGTAATATTCATCAGCATTTCCGCATGATGACATTTTTAATTGATACGCAGCACATGCTGGCGATGTGTTCCATAATGTGTAGGTTGATGGCAGCTTACAACGATCTAGCGTTATATCAACATAATCAGAACCAACTGCTACGGCATTAAACAAGTTGCTAGTTGATGCCGTCATGAATCCAGTTAAATCAGAGTTCCTAATCTCTAGAGTAGTTCCGCCATTGCCACCACCGCCAGCGGCCATGAAGGTGGTTAATTGTGTTCCAGTTGACCATATATTATCTAGTATCAACTTGCCGCCACCAGCATGATTAAATGACTGGCCTGAATAACTATAATTTAATCTACAGTCCTTGACGAAAACTAAACCACCATCACCTGTCGCAAAAGTCATTTTTCCCGAAGTTGCTACCCTAGTTACCGCAAAGTAACAATCATTAACTATTGCAGTTGTGCCATACGATGCAGCTATAGATGTCCCGTTTGTACCAGTTATGTTCAGCCCTGATATTGCAAAATGGTCACCGGTATTTGTTGTTCCCGTAAAACTTATTCCTGCACTGGAACCTGCGCTGACCGTTTCCGCCGCGCCTCGCAAATATTGCTCTTGATTAGAATCATCGACCGATTCGATAATAACGCCATCAGGAACAACGATCGTTATCGGTGCAGCATACGTTTTTGCATGAGAGCTGGAACATCTAATACGATCTCCGGATGTTGGTTGCGTTGATGCATAAGTAAACAAGTCCTGAATGGAACCATAAAAAGTTCCTGTGTCAGCATTCCATGATCCAGTCCTTGCCGTTGTCGCCCTGCCTGCATCACTGGTTGCCGCTATCGTTCCGGTATGTTTAACGTAGTAATAAGCCATGATCAAACCTCGGGAATGTCTTCTTCCTCAACCTCATAAGCAGTCAATAATGTTTCTCCAGTACCAGTATCCTCAAGCATTGAACGTCGGCGACGGTTGAATTTCTGGTTCTGATCAGCGGTGAAATCCAAATAATTACGTTGTTGTGGTCCCGTTGGCTTATTTACATCCAGCCAATCAAAAATCGGTTTTAGATAAACAGCGGTATAAGGATCTTTTTCACGCATGAACCACCGACAAAGAAAACCAAACATTTTTTTCTGTACCGCCCATTGTCCATTTTGAGCTTTTGTTAATGGGTCGCCAGTTTTTGCGGCTTCTTTTTCCGCTTGGCGCTTACTGGCCAATAATGCGTCGGCTGCATTTTGCCCGTCATCAGTCGCTGACACCTTAATAGGACCAACAATAAACACATGGTCAATCAAATCATTATCCGTCAGCGTGACCGAATAAAACCGTTTTACATATCCATTTTTCCATGGACGTTCTTTGTGAATAGTAACAGATTTGACGCTAGACATTTATTGGCACTCCATAAGTCGGGGATCATCTGGCGCAAACCCATGATCGCGAATCAGGTGATCATTGCCGTCGTTGCAGGTAAATCGGGGTCCGTAATTCTTGAATTTCTCCATTTCCGCCCCGCGTCGGTGGTTATATCCCATCGTCGCTACCACGGCAACGATCACGACAAATACAAGTATCAACGTCAGATTGATTTTTTGCTTGTCGCCTAGAATCGGAATTTTCACTGAGTAACTCTCGAACGTAGTTGTTTAGTCTAATCGATGAGTGTAGCAGAACCAAAATAATCAGGGGGCGCATGATCATGCTGTATTCCGAGGGGATTATGTCGCGGATGCCGATATAGGACGATACGGTGTAGACCAGGACCGACAGGACAGCGACCGATTCGGCGATCATCATCCACGCCATGCGTCCGCCGATGCCCTCGCGGTCCCGCAGGTAGAATCTGGCGTTGATCACATTGTAGGCGAATGCGAAGGCACCCAGCAGCAGTGTGATCATGTGGATATCTTGCTCAATCATTGTGATCCATCGAACCTATCGCTTTTTTGAACCTGTCCTCCATTTCGCGAAATATCCGGTCATCCTCCTGTTGCGCCTCGCGCTTTTTGGTGAATTCGTCCTTGTCGCGTTTCGTCTCTGCGGATTGCTTGTGGATAACTTTCCACATGCGCTCGAGCGAATCGGTAATGACGCATTTTCTCACCGTTATGCCTCGGTGTTAATTCGACCGATTACCTCATGCTTGGACATCTGCCGCCCATTTTTCTCCATGTGGTCGATTACCCGATTAAGGGCCTCGGTTGTATTCAACAGGGCAGATCGGAACTGCTCGCTCTTCTTCTCCGCGTATTCGCGATTGTACCTGATTTCCTCGTCGATGCGTTTTTCCAGCCGGTCGATGCGCCTTTGCTGATAGATGATAACGAAAAAGCACCCGGTCAGGATTCCGACAAAAGATAACAATTCTTGTGGGGATAGGTCCAGCATGCCCCGCTGCCGCTTGATTGCGACCATGCCGGGTTACCGGCAGATGATCTTTGCGCTATGCGGACCGGAATAGCGATTAACCATCTCGCGGAATTGCATCCGGCTGTCTTGATCGAACTCGTCGCAGTAGCGTTGAATTCCTTCGCCTAATTCCTCGGCGAAATCCTCGGTTATGTCAGCGGTTGATGCACAACCGGTCAGAATGATCAACGCAATTGCGGCAGTAAGTATCAATTTCATTTATCACGCCCATAAAAAAAGCCCCGGGTTTAGCGGCCCCGGGGCTTAACTTCATCAACTCTCGTCAGGGGAGGAAATACCCTGCCCCTGATTGTACTTATGCGCGGCGGTTTTGCAATTCCTCGGCCTCGCGGACCATTTGAACCGCGCCCTTAAGCACGATATCGAACTTCTTGCGCTCAATCCCGTCGCTGTCGTGCCAACGGATCAGCGTCTGCATCGGCCACGGCGCGAGTTGGGTCAGCTCCACTAAGCCGGTCAAGCCGGCGGCTTTGCAGGTGTCGGTTGGTTTCATTGCCTAGACCTCCCATTCAGCCAGAATGCGCAGGCATTCCGTGTCATCGCCGTTGTAATCATCGCCGGACAGCACGTTAGCCGCCTCTTTGTCGGAAGCAAAAGTGTATTCATCCATCCCTCGGTTGTTCCACTCGTTAAGGACAAGTTTGCCGCTTGCGGTTTTGTAAAGGGTTGTGCCGTCCGTATACGGCCCGGAAACTGACTTGATGCCTGCAATTTCGGTTGCGGCATCAAGGTTAAACCAGCCTTGATACTCCGAATAATACCCATCGTTTGCGTAAATGTTGATTCTGTTCATCTCTTGTTCCCCTGTTTGCTTTGTTGATGTATGTATTATATAACACTATGTTAGTAACGCAAGGAGTTTTGTAATACTTGTTAGTTTTCCTGACGAACGGTCAA
>JAAUXZ010000617.1_pt1 | contig 11049 bp, 12 predicted proteins | sample 7278131 | NCBI WGS metagenome assembly JAAUXZ01 (sample SAMN14350119, study PRJNA611818) | marine sediment metagenome | isolation source: surface marine sediment (3m) | place: French Polynesia: Moorea | collected 2018-08
AAGACCGTAAGCAAGCGCCGCTGCGGTGGGTTCGTTGATAATACGTTTGACTTCGAGACCAGCAATCTTACCAGCGTCTTTGGTAGCCTGCCGCTGAGAGTCGTTGAAATAAGCCGGAACGGTGATGACCGCTTCGGTGATTTCTTCACCCAGGTAATCCTCGGCGGTCTTTTTCATTTTCTGCAAAACGCGAGCAGACACTTCAGGCGGAGCCATCTTTTTACCTTTGGCTTCAACCCAGGCATCGCCGTTGTCGGCCTTAACGATGGTATATGGTACTAATTCAATGTCTTTCTGAACGGCTTTCTCTTCGTAACGTCGTCCAATCAGACGCTTGACGGCAAACAGTGTATCGCTTGGATTAGTTACCGCCTGACGTTTGGCCGGTTGGCCAACCAGCACTTCGCCGTCGCCGCCGAAAGCTACGATCGAAGGCGTAGTACGATCGCCTTCTGCGTTTTCAATCACCTTGGGCTTGTCACCTTCCATTACAGCCACGCAGGAGTTGGTGGTGCCAAGGTCAATACCAATTATTCTACCCATTTTGTAAAACTCCCAAATTTATCAATGCAACCGATGTAGGGATTAAACACATCGATTCAAGGGTTTTTTTCACTTATTTGATACTTATTCGAATCGATCGTTTACTTGGCCACAACGACCATAGCAGGGCGCACCAAACGCTCATTCAGCGAGAAGCCTTTTTGCATGACTTCCACCACGGTATTGGATTCAGCTTCTTCGTGATCCAGCATGCTGATCGCCTGATGTTTTTCCGGATCAAAAGCGTGACCAATCGGGTCGATCTGTTCCAGACCGTGCTTCTCAAGAACCTGCACAAACATATTCATCGTCATGTCCATGCCCTCGCGGATGCTGTCCAGCGACGCATTGCCAGCAACGGCCGCCTGCTGACCCATTTCCATGCTGTCAATAATAGGCAAGAGATTTTCGATGAAGGTTTTCAGTGCGTATTTGTGGGCGTTCTCAACGTCTCTCTCGGCGCGCTTTCGATGGTTATCGATTTCAGCCCGCAGACGCATCATTTGGTCCCAGTAATCCTTGATCGTGGCCTGGGCTTTTTCCAATTCTTGCTGCAGCTCATCACCAGCGGCACTTTCTTCGGGCGCCTCGTTGGTTTCATCTGTGGACTGAGCACTAAGCTCTTCCTGTTCGACAGATTCCTGATCGTGTTGATCGTCAAAGTTTGCTTGCTCAGAAGACATTATCGCTCCTTATTCTGTCCATTTGACTGGCGGTTACAGGGAGAACTTCGAGCCGGACCGGGAAAGCCAACAGCCCTGCCGAAGAAAATGGCGATAATGTAAGGATTATTTTTGAGTATTCAAGGCCGAAGACAATAATTTTGCTGTCACATCGACCACAGGAATGACCTGCTCATAGGCGATACGCGTGGGACCGATTACTCCGAGGACGCCGACGACTTCTCCGTCGACCCGATAGGGTGCACCAACAACAGCGCAATCCTGCAAAACGGAGTAACCCGATTCACTGCCGATAAATATTTCAACGCCCTCTGCGGAGGTACAGTGATCAAGCAGCCTGAGCAAATCCGTTTTATCATTAAATACTTTAAATATGTCTTTTAACTTATTGATATTACTCAATTCATCAAACTGCATCAGGTTGAGTTCACCTGCAGTCAAAAGCGCTTCATCAACGCTGCTGTCGCACATTTCCTGCATCGCATCGAGCACGGACTGCAGCATATCATTAACGTCGCTTCGCAGGTCAGACAACTCCTGTACCAGTTTCTGGCGGGCGCGATCAAAGCTGTTACCGACCAGATACTGCGACAGGGTTTTCGCCGCGGTGTGCAATTCGGCTTCGCTGTAATCTCGCTCGACGCGAATCACCTTGTTGTGCACTTCGTCTTTATTGATCACCAGGATAACCAGCAAACGGCGGTCTCCCAGCGGCATGAATTCGAGATGCCTGATTTCTGCGGGAGCCGAGTGGATATGGCTGATCACACCGGTGAGATGTGTAACATTGGATAAAATCTCAGAGGCGCTGATGAGCAAATCACCGGTTGTTTTGTCACTGCTGAGCCCCTCGGCAATGATTTGTCGGGCGTTGCGCTCAAGATCACCGACCTGCAAAAGACGATCAATGAAAAAGCGGTAACCTGCTTCTGTGGGGATACGACCAGCCGAGGTATGTGGGGAATCGACAAGCCCGAGATCCTCAAGCCTTGCCATAATATTTCGAATGGTTGCAGAACTGACTTCGAGACCGGATAATTCAGCCAGACTCTTTGATCCGACTGGTTGGGCATCTCTGCTGTATGAGGTTATCAGATGCCTCAGCAACAGTTCTGCTCGTTCATCAAGTTGATACTGCGTACTCATCGACCGGCAAACTTCAACGGTTAACTCTGGTAAGGTGATTTTATTCGCTCATTGGACCAAGTTCAAAAAGAACTGTCCTCGACCGGTAGATAAGGGTCATTAAAGACATCTGCAAGGTGCAATCCGAAACATGAGTTTTACTTTTAATACAATTGGCCTGGTTATCCGCAACGATATCGAATCCTATGTCGATAGCGTTTGGCAGGTAGCCGATATGCTCGCGCAGCGCGCGCATGTCCTGGTCCATTGTCTCGATTTTGATCAACCCGCGGCCGAGGTCGATGAAACCTCGATGAGCACCCTGGTCGATGAGGCAGACCTGGTGATCACGCTTGGTGGTGACGGCACACTACTGTCGGCAGCGCGTATGCTGGTTGATAAAAACACCCCGCTTTTAGGCATTAATTTCGGACGTCTTGGATTTCTTGCCGACGTATCCTTCGAGGAGTTTGAAAACTACATCAAGCAGGTTCTGGACGGCCATTACAGTACCGAATCGCGATTTTTTGTAGAAGGAGAGTTCTACGAAGACGACGAGTTAATATCCTCAGGCATCGCGCTCAATGACATCTTTTTGCACAGTCATCAGTCTTTCAAGATGATCGAATACGAGGTCTACAGTGGCGGCCAGTTAATCCATCAGCAGCGTTCCGACGGCGTGATCGTCACCACGCCGACCGGTTCTACTGCTTATGCCCTGTCTGGCGGCGGACCAATCATGCATCCGTCACTGGAAACCCTGGCTATTGTGCCCATCTGCCCGCACACATTGAGTAACCGCCCCATCGTTTTGCCGGCAGACCAGCCCATCGAATTCAAATTAACCGATGAAACCGCAACAGCTGGCGTCAGCTATGACGGCCAGAACACCCTGAGTATGGATGGGCACAACAAGATGCGCGTTACCCGCTATCCGAAACCGCTAACCTTGTTGCATCCCGAGGATTACGACTACTTTGAGATCCTTCGCAAGAAACTCTACTGGAGCACCAACTATTAGACCGTTCATCTAATGCTTGAATTACTCCACATACAAAACTTTGCCATCATCGACGAGCTCGAAATCGAATTCGACCGCGGCCTCACCGCACTCACCGGTGAAACTGGTGCCGGTAAATCCATCTTACTGGATGCCCTCAAACTGATTTCCGGTGAACGAGCTGACAACGATATGATCCGGGCTGGCGAGAGCCGCGCCGAGGTTAGCGCCAGTTTCGATCTCGCCGACGCTCCCGATGCCAATCGCTGGTTAAAAGACAATGAACTCGATAGTGAAAACGAATGCGTATTAAGGCGAGTTTTATCGAGTAGTGGCCGCAGCCGCGCCTCTATCAATGGCAGCAGTGTCACCCTGGAGCAGTTACGCCAACTCACCGATTATTTATTCGACATTCACGGTCAACACGAGCATCAGTCGCTGCTGCATCGACACGTGCAGTTGTCATTGCTTGACGGATTTCTTAAAGAGGCCGAACTCATTGACTCGGTGCAAAACTGTTTTGGCAGCTGGAAACAATTAAGAGACAGACTGGATAGTGCGCGCCACGGAGATCAGGCCAGGGAGCAACGTATCGATTTATTGAAAATATACACCCAGGAATTGCAATCGCTTGACTTGCAAAGCATCGGTTTCGAAGAGCTCAAACAACAACATCGACGGCTCGCTAATGCTGAAAACCTGATATCGGTAACCTCGTCGATAGTGAACCAGCTATACGATGATGAAAGCGGCAATGTGCAAGCGCGACTGACGCAGAGCATTGCGCAACTCGGTCAGTTCGGAGAGCAGGACAAGCAACTTGAGGAGTGGCAGGAGTTGCTTAACTCGGCGTTGATTCAGGTGGATGAGGCCGTGTCCGGATTGCGGGATTATCGTGAAAACCTAGAACTGGACGACGAGCTGTTAAGCTCGCTCAATGAGCAGATCGCCGAACGCCAACGACTGGCCAGAAAACATCAGGTAGAACCGGAAGAACTGGTTGATCTAGCAGATCGGCTGCAGTCGGAACTGGACAGCCTGGAAAACGATAGCAACGACCTAGAATCACTGGAACGTCAGCTGCAGGCTGCCGAACAGCAGTATCTCGAACTGGCCCGGCAGCTATCGGGCAAACGTCAACAGGCGGCAAGCACACTTGGCGCCCAAATACAGGACGTTATGGCGACGCTTGGTATGCCGGGTGGACAATTTGTGATTGAAGTGTCGGCCGACGAAAACCAGTTTCGCAGCCATGGGATCGATCAGGTCAACTACCTGGTCAGCACCAATGCCGGTCAGCCCTCAAAACCGCTGTCGCGGGTTGCCTCAGGCGGTGAACTCTCGCGAATCAGCCTCGCAATACAGGTCATTACCAGTGAATATTCCCACATCCCTACTCTGTTATTTGATGAAGTCGATAGCGGTGTTGGCGGAGGCGTTGCCGAAATCGTTGGGCGCAAAATGCGCCTGCTCGGCAACAGGCGACAGGTGTTTTGTATTACACATTTACCCCAGGTTGCTTCACAGGGTCATTACCACCTGAAAGTCTCCAAGCAGCAATCTGCCGATAGCACAACAACCATGGTGTTACCGCTGCTTGCAGATGAGCGGGTAGAAGAAGTCTCGCGCATGCTCGGCGGGCTCAATATTACGGAACAGACGCGGGCACATGCCAGCGAAATGATTTCACTGGCGGAGTAGTCAGCGACCTAGGATTTTTTGTCGTCAGAAAAATGACCGTAGAGAATCATCGTGTGTTCGGTAATGGTGAAACCATGTCTCGCGGCAATCTTGTTTTGTAAGGCTTCCAGTTCCTCATCGTAAAACTCGACCACGCGTCCGGTTTCGACGTCGACCAGATGATCGTGATGATCGCCATCATCCAGTTCAAAAACTGCATGCCCACCCTCGAAATGATTGCGTGTTACCAAACCTGCCTGCTCAAACTGGGTCAAAACCCGGTAGACCGTTGCCAGAGAGATATCGTCGTCCGCCTCATGCAAACTGCGGTATATATCCTCCGCTCTCAGATGGCGCTCCTCAGAGTTCTCAAGCAGTTGAAGGATCTTCAACCGCGGTACAGTCACCTTAAGACCGGCATTTTTTATATCGGATTCTGACATCGATTTAATCCAGCATTGCAGGGTGTTAGTGGCATCAGTATGATTCGCGGCTCAGTATATCACTTAACCTCATGATTCGTCCTTACACCCTAGTCCTTGTTTTGTTTGCCAGCCTTGTTACGAGCGCTTGTGTTTACCGCCTTGACGTTAATCAGGGCAATGTGATCGATGCAGAAACGGTAAGCCAACTTGAGATTGGCATGTCAAAAAGTCAGGTTCAGTTTTTGATGGGTTCGCCGGCGCTGGTTGACCGTTTTAATCCGGATCAGTGGTACTACGTCAGCTACCTGAAAAGCGGTGATGATGGATCGGTACAGAAATCGACACTGACCCTGCGATTCGATGGCGACATCCTGTCCGACATCGAGGGTAGTCTCAATCCTCCTCAGTAAGACTACCGCCACCCTTTTTCATTGCCAGTCCCTGGGCAGCACGTTTTTTCCTGACCTCTTTGGGATCTGCGATTAATGGGCGATAAATCTCGATTCGGTCGCCATCCAGTAAATCGTAATTGTCCGGGATTTTTTTACCAAACACGCCGAGGTGACAGGCCTCGAAATCAATCTCTGGGAAAAACTCCAGGATGCCCGAATTGGAGGCTACCTGCCTGGGATCAGAACCGGGTTCAACCTTCAGCGCAATGATCTTTTGCAATTCAGGTGTCGCATAGGCTACTTCGATATTTAACAACTTTTCCATGAATCGGATTACCCGTATATTTTCCTGGCTCGCTGGCAGAAGCTGTCCACCATGGTATTAGCGATATGGTTGAAGGCCGGCGACAACACCGCACCGACTATGCCACTGGCAACCTCAAATTGCAGAGACAGAGAGATTCGACAGGCCTCTTCATCCAGAGCCTTAAAGTCCCAGTTCCCCTGCAACTTGCGAAAAGGTCCTTCAACCAGTTTTACCTCGATGCTGCTCCCCGGTACGAGACTGTTGCGGGTTCTAAACCAATGATTCAATCCAACCTTTTTCATTTGAATCGATGCTTCCATCATGTCGTCGGTTTGCTTGTGAATGATGACACCACCGCACCACGGCAGATAGTCAGGATATGACGATACGTCGTTCACTATGTCATACATCTGGGCTGCCGAATAAGGCATTAAAGCGTTTCTGTTGATCTCGGTCATGAACTAAAACTATTGTGGGGCAAAGCAACCGGCGGGTTAGATTAAACGGAACGACGCCAGTATTACGACAAGCAGTAAAGCGGGCGTAATATAACGCATTACATAACTCCAGATCTCAAAACAGAAGGTACTGCGTAAATGCAAGGCTTCAAAACTAGTCGACCTCGGCAATATCCAGGCGACATAAAAACATAGCAGCAGAGCCGCCAATGGCTGAATAAAGTGGCTCGACAAAAAGACGATGACATCCTGGAATCCGGCATTGTCGATCACTCTGAAAAGTCCATCGCCAAAAACCACCTCGAGAGAAAATCCCTCGCCGCGCCAGTGACTAAAACTCAGGATTACCAGCATTCCAACGAACCAGATGCAAAATCCCAGCGTCGAGAAGGCAGCGGTGCGCGACCAGTTGAATCGTCTCATCAGGTAGCGTGCAGGATTTTCCAATAGCGCGACGGCTGTGGTCAGTGCCGCCAGGGTAAACATCATGTAAATCAGGCTTAATAATGACTCACCACCGGCCACCGAGTTAAACGCCAGGGGCAGTATCTGGAAAGCGAACAGATCGCCCATTTCAATCTGTAAACCGGCCGCGAAAACGAAGGCGCTGATCGCGAGTGCGCTGCCAATGGTGAACAGCATATCGACAATTACGATCAGCCCGACCGAGTAACCAATGGGCAGTCCGTCGTCAAAGTAACTGCCGAAAGCGAAACCTAACCCTAGCGCAAGCGCCAGCGTATAAAAGGCACGCTGCAGGGCAAGTACCGCGGTCTCCGCCGAAAATCCGGAAATATCGGCCTGCAAAAAGGCTTCAACGCTGGTACCGATCTGCGCGAAGTTGAGCGCAAATACCAGGCAAAGCATTAACAGAACGGTCATCAGTATCACTAACGCCGGCAATAATTTTTGCAATACCAGACGGCGCCGCTGTGCCCCGATCATCACGACAATCACGGTGAACAGGGTCAACCACAGCGACAACTTCTCGCCATCCTGGCTGAACGACAAGATCTCGGCATCGATTTGCCCTGCGTCCAGGCCCGTATAGACTCCGGCCACCGATTTAAGTGTGTAGGCCAATGACCAGCCACCGATGACAGAGGTTGTCACAACCACCAGAAATGCAGCGACTAAAACCAGTATGCCCAATAGCTCCCAGTAAACGCTGGTACCGAAACGCTGGTTCAACTGCTGAAAACCCTCAACCGGATCGGTTTTCATCATGCGGCCCAGCATGACTTCACCCATCAATAAAGGCATACCGAGGGCAAACAAAAACACTAGGTACAACAGTAAAAAGGAGCCACCGCCATTACCGATAGCCAGTGCAGGAAACGCCAGGAAATCATTCAGGCTCAGCGTTGCACCGGCGGTAACCAGAACAAACGCCGACTGTGAAGGCCATCGGAACTCTATATTCTCAGCACTCATTTCGGTATGAGTCGGACAGAAAAGAGCACAAATTTACATTAAAATTATTATTATATTTCATACACTTATTATGTTTATTTAAGGTAAATTATGATTATAAGTCTGGATCAGCTGGCACTAGGTATTATACGGCGGCAAAGTGCGCCAGTTAAAACAGGCTGGTGTGGCAGCGATCGCCTGTTTCTGGGCCTCGTACTTACGCAATAAGTCGCCAGGTGGCTGCATATCCCGTTCAAAGTACGATGGCAAAATAAAACGCTCACTATCCGACATCTTTTCTCCACCGATAAAACGGATATCGTGATCATCAACCAACGCTTTTAAACTGCGGTAGTAATCACGCTTCAACTGGTTAAGTTCGGCTTTTGCGTTGTTAAAGAGGTCAGGATCATCACAACTAAAGGTAACCCGGTTGTGGGGATCGACACCAAAAGGATTCAAATGGCCATAAATGATGATATCGCCCTGTAACCCGGGCTGAGCGTTAAAGACTGCTTCCACTGCGTGGATGTAATTCATATTGTTTTGCCACAAGGCAGCCATTGCGGCTTCAACCGAGTTTTCAGGAAGTCTGAGCGTGGCATCGGTATGGCTCTTGTAACCGAATGCTCCGGTGGTTTTTTGCATGCGCGCAGCGTAAGGAATAGCCTCCCGCAGAACACGCATTTCTTCTGCCCCGGAAAAAACCTCGGCGTATTCTATATCGATGCCAGCGATCGTCATGGTCTCGCTTTCCGCATCATCGATCATATCCTCAAGGAACAAATCGACGGACTGGTTGCAATAACCACTAACGAATACGATGCCTTCGACCCCGGCGTCGATGCAATTTTGTTCGACCTGGCGAGCTCGCCTGATGACCGACTCATCGGCACCGGATTGAAACATCGGTTGCATCGATCCAATCGTGACATGTTCGATGCCCAGAATAGCGACATCCCTATTGGCCTTTGACCCCATGACTCCCTGTTCATCAGCCAGGAAACAATTGGGCGCAAATCTTGCCAGTAGTCGTGCCAGACTGGCCGGCTCATTAGAGACCGGCAAGGCAACGGCTATTTCATTACTGGGAAGTTGGAAATACCGACAGCGCAGTGCCGTAACAATACCGGTCCAGCCATAAGTACCGGCCAGCGCAAATAATTCTTCTCCGCTAATTAATCGATGTTGTGTCCCGTCGAACAAGGCAATTTCGAGCACACTGTCGCTAAAGTATCGTCTTTGTGGGCCCATGCCGCCGGTCATAAAGGAGGCTCCAGCCGAGGCGTACTGGAAGCTGGTTAAATCAGCGCCCATGACCTGGTAATCACTTCCCACTGCTTCGGCCAATGCCTGGTTAATCTGCTCAAGCGTTAAAGCGCAACCACAGCAGATTTCAGCACTCTCACTATTCACCACCACGTCACTAATCGACAAATCGCGTAAATCCTCGCATCGACCTGGTTTTACCGATAACACCGGAGGCGAGTCGATCTTCAGGCCAACAATGGTTTTATTAGCTTCTGCAGTAACCTGAAAAATCCCGGTGCCGGCAGATAATCCGGACATCGGAAGCCAGACCACCTCAGCATCGGATTGCTCACTAAATGCCCGGGCCGTTTCAGGAACACTGTGTTTTACCGTTAACACTTCATCGACGAGAATGCTGTTGTTCTCACCATCGACCAGGTCGGATGCATTGCTTGGATTAATCTGAGTCATAACCTATTAGTCTGGCGCACAAAAAAAGCCCCGGCAACCGGGGCTTTTCGTTTTGCGTTGTAGCAGTGCTTGTTTAGTCGTCACCGCTGAATGCGCCAAGCAGGTGAAGCAGAGCCTGGAACAGGTTAAGGATACTGAGGAACAAACCAGCAGCAGCCATGATGTAATTGGTCTCACCGCCGTGGATGATCGATGATGTCTCCCACAAAATGAAAGCACTCATAATCATTACTACCGCCGCGTTAATCGCCAGGAACAGCGCGGGCACACCCAGGAAGATATTCAGCAGCGCGGCACCGAGTACAACCAGCATGCCGACCATGACGAAACCACCGAGGAAGCTGAAATCCTTACGGGTAGTCAGCGCATAACCGGAGAGGCCAAGAAAGATCACGCCAGTACCACCAAGTGCGGTCATCACAATGCTGGGATTGACTGACAGGTAGTAGCTCAGCACCGGTCCCAGACCGAATCCCAGCAGACCTGTGATACCGAACAAAGTCGGGATACCAGCGCCTGAGTTAGCAGTGCGGGGCAGGACGAACCACATGAGGCCGATACCAGCAATCGTGGAAATCAGAGCAACACCGTGACCAATGCCTGAAACAACACCAAAAAATGCAGCAACGGCGCTAACAAACAGTGCCATCGACAACAGCAGGTAAGTATTCTTGATGACCTTGTTGGTCTGTAGAATCGATTCCTGCGAACGGGTTACAGCAGTATTCAGTTGCATTACCTTCTCCAATAAAAAGTTATCTTTCTAGACAATCGAATCACATTCTAGGTTCCACTATATTCGATATCAAGTGGTGCTATTCCATGTAAAAACAGGGGGCTTCGGACCACCTTTGAAGTACAATCATAGATATGGGGTTGAGGCCAGCATTTACAACAAAAATCAGAGCAATTTGATGATGACTCTGCTTTCCAAATGACTATAATACGCCCCCTTGGCTGGTCGATGTCAGATCGGCGAAAACCAGACATTTCGACTTCGGAGAGTTGGCAGAGTGGTCGAATGCGGCGGTCTTGAAAACCGTTGACCGGAAACGGTCCGGGGGTTCGAATCCCTCACTCTCCGCCACAAATAAAAATGGGCCCATCCGGGCCCTTTTTTATTTGTAGCGGATCGTTCGGTTTGATTCTCACCCCTCGGTTCGACGAGTTGCGCCAGCAACTTGGTCCGCGAAGCGTCCCGAAGGGATCAAAATGCGAGAGGCAATCGCATTTTGAACCTGCGCGGCCCGGTCTATCCCTCCACGACTTCAGCCTGACTCACCGATAAACAGCCCACCCGG
>JAAUXZ010093842.1_pt1 | contig 11043 bp, 8 predicted proteins | sample 7278131 | NCBI WGS metagenome assembly JAAUXZ01 (sample SAMN14350119, study PRJNA611818) | marine sediment metagenome | isolation source: surface marine sediment (3m) | place: French Polynesia: Moorea | collected 2018-08
AATGAGTGTTTCAAAATTAGAGAAAGGCCGATTGCGGAGTTTCGCTGACCCCGTGGAAAGACTCAAACCCCGTGGTACGCGCGGTACCAGGCGACGAATTTGGGGATGCCCTCGCTGATCGGCGTGGTGGGCGAGAAGCCGAGGTCGCGCGCGGCATCGGCGATGTCGGCATAGGTCTCCGGGACGTCGCCGGGCTGGATCGGCTTCGGCTCGATGATCGCCTTTTGGCCGATCGCGTCCTCCAGCGTGGCGATGAAGTCGGTCAGCTTCTCCGGGCGGTGGTTGCCGAGATTGTACAGGCGATGCGGCGGCCCGGACGCATCACCGTCCTCGGCGGCCGGCGGATGGTCCAAGGCGGCCAGGGTGCCGGCGACGATGTCGTCGATGTAGGTGAAGTCGCGGCGCATGTTGCCGTGGTTGAACATCTCGATCGGCTCGCCGGCCAAGATCCGCTTGGTGAAGATGTAGGCGGCCATGTCGGGGCGGCCCCAGGGACCGTAGACCGTGAAGAAGCGCAGCCCGGTGCTGGGGATGGCGTAGAGATGGGCGTAGCAGTGGCCCATCAGCTCGTCGGCGCGCTTGGTGGCGGCGTAGAGCGAGACCGGCGAGTCCACCCGGTCGTCGGTGGCGAACGGGATCTTGGTGTTGCCGCCATAGACGCTGGACGAACTGGCGTAGACCAGATGCTTCAGTCGGCCGTCCGCCGCCAAGGCGCGGCACGCCTCCAGGAAGGTGAGCTGCCCGACCACGTTGGTCTGGACATAGGCGAAGGGGTTGATCAGCGAATAGCGCACCCCGGCCTGGGCGGCCAGATGGACCACCCGGTCGATATCCGCATGCGCACGGAACAGCGCATCGACGCCCTCGCGGTCGGCGATGTTCAGGCGCTGGAACGCGAACCGGTTGCGGCCCAACAGCCGGTCCAGCCGCGCCTGCTTGAGCGCCGGATCGTAGTAGTCGTTCAGGTCATCGAGGCCCACCACCTGCTCGCCGCGCGCCAGCAGAGCCTCGCAGACGTGATAGCCGATGAAGCCGGCGGCTCCGGTGACGAGAATGGACATTGGACCGACGGGATACCCGGATAGGTGAGAGGCCGCTTCATATAGCCGGTCGGGGCCGCCCGCGCAGCAGAAACCGAAGTCCCAAGACGCTCGAAATGCACTCGGATCGCGGGAGGTGGCGGCGGTATCGAACGCGCAATCACCAGATCTTGGGTTATCATGGCCGGCGCAACTGTCATACTCGTTCTCTCAGAGCGCCTTGCAACGGATCTGAACGCACGGACGGGAGATCCACCTTCCGGTTGATCCAGAGCGCCGCGCCCCTACGTTTATGACTCGATAGGTCAGCATGTTTGACCTATTGTCGGGTCCAAGCGCCGGACGTTGCGGTCAGCGCGCGACCGCCGGTCGCCATACAGTCATACAAGCGCGCGAGGAGACAGCAGGATATGCCCGCAAGCTTGGCTTTGGCCGACGTATCGCTCGACGACAAATACACGCTCGACGACGGCCGCGTCTTCCTGACCGGGACCCAGGCGTTGGTCCGCCTGCCGATGCTGCAGCGCCAGCGCGACGCCGCGGCGGGGCTGAACACGGGATGCTACATCACCGGCTATCGCGGCTCGCCGCTGGGCGGGGTCGACCAGGCGATGTGGCGCGCCCGGCGCTTTGTCGAAAAGAACAACATCCACTTCCAGCCGGGCGTGAACGAAGACCTGGCCGCGACCGCGGTGTGGGGCAGCCAGCAGGTCGCGCTGCACCCCAACCCGAGCGTGGATGGCGTGTTCGCCATGTGGTACGCGAAAGGCCCCGGCGTCGACCGTTCGGGCGACGTGCTGCGGCATGGCCATTTGGCCGGCTCGGCCAAGCATGGCGGCGTGCTGCTGCTGGCCGGCGACGACCACACCTGCAAATCCTCGACCACCGCGCACCAGACCGAATACGCGTTCATGGACGCAATGATCCCGGTGTTGAACCCGGCCGGGGTGCAGGAGTTCCTGGACATGGGGCTCTACGGCTGGGCGATGTCGCGCTATTCGGGCTGCTGGATCGCGTTCAAGACCATTGCCGAAACGGTCGATACCTCGGCGTCGGTCTATGTCGGCCCGGACCGCAGCCCGGTCATCCTTCCCGACGACTTCGAGATGCCGGACGGCGGGCTCAACATCCGCTGGCCGGACGAGCCGCTGGACCAGGAGCGCAGGCTGCACGAGTACAAGGTCTATGCCGCGCTCGCGTTCGCGCGCGCCAATCGGCTGGACAAGATGGTGCTGGACAGCCCGACCCCGCGGTTCGGCATCGTGACCACCGGCAAGTCCTATCTGGACGTGCTGCAGGCCCTGGAGGATCTGCGCATCGACGCCGAAACCGCGGCGCGGATCGGGCTTCGGGTCTACAAGGTGGGCATGACCTGGCCGCTGGAGCCGCACGGCGCGCGGGCCTTCGCGGAGGGCCTGGAGGAAATCCTGGTCGTCGAGGAAAAGCGCGCGCTGATCGAGAACCAGCTCAAAGAGCAGCTGTATAACTGGCAAGCCGACAAACGGCCGCGCGTGTACGGCAAGTTCGACGCCGAGCGCAACTTGGTGCTGCCCAGCTTCGATGAGCTGACCCCGGCGCGGATCGCGCGGGTGATCGCAAACCGCATTGCGGCCTTCCACAGCTCCGAGGACATGCGGGACCGGCTGGCGTTCCTGGAGGCCAAGGAAAAGCAGCTTGCGTCGACCCCGACCGTGGCCAAGCGCTCGCCGTATTTCTGCTCGGGCTGTCCGCACAACACCTCGACCCGGGTGCCCGAAGGCTCGCGCGCGCTGGCCGGCATCGGCTGCCACTACATGGCCCAGTGGATGGACCGAAACACCGCCACCTTCACCCAGATGGGCGGCGAAGGGGTGACCTGGCTCGGCCAGGCGCCGTTCGTCGAAGAGGACCATGTGTTCACCAATCTGGGCGACGGCACCTATTTCCACTCCGGATTGCTGGCGATCCGGGCGGCCATCGCGTCCGGCGCCAACATCACCTACAAGATCCTGTACAACGATGCGGTCGCGATGACCGGCGGCCAGCCCCATGACGGGCCGCTCACCGTCCCGCAGATCACCCAGCAGGTCGCCTCGGAAGGGGCGTCCAAGGTCGTGGTGGTCACCGACGAACCGGACAAGTATCCGTACAACGCAGGCTTCGCCAAAGGAGTGACGGTCCATCACCGCGACGAACTCGACCTGATCCAGCGCGATCTGCGCTCCGTGCGCGGGGTCAGCGTGCTGGTCTACGACCAGACCTGCGCGGCCGAGAAACGCCGGCGCCGCAAGCGGGGCCAGTTCCCGGACCCGGCCAAGCGGGTGATGATCAACGAGCGGGTGTGCGAGGGCTGCGGCGACTGCTCGATCCAGTCCAACTGCCTGTCGGTGGTCCCGATCGAGACCGAGTTCGGCCGCAAGCGCACGATCGACCAGTCATCGTGCAACAAGGACTATTCCTGCCTGAACGGCTTCTGCCCCAGCTTCGTCACCGTCGAAGGCGGCCAACTGCGCAAGCCCGAAGCGGCCGGCGCAGACGCGACATCCGCCTTCGACAACCTGCCGAACCCGCCTCTGCCCAGCATTGGAGCCCAGCCCTATGGCGTCCTGGTCACCGGGGTCGGCGGCACCGGGGTGGTCACCATCGGCGCGCTGATCGGCATGGCGGCCCATCTGGAAGGCAAGGGGTGCTCGATCCTGGATATGGCCGGACTGGCACAGAAGGGCGGCCCGGTGACCAGCCATGTACGCATTGCAGAGTCGCCGGAAGCGATCAACTCGGTGCGCATCGCCGCCGGCGGCGCAGACCTGGTGCTCGGCTGCGACATGGTGGTCGCCTCCGGCTTCGACGCCTTGGCCAAAGCCGACGCCGAGCGGACCCGCGCGGTGATCAATCAGAGCGTGACCCCGACCGCGGACTCCACGCTCGACCCGGACTACCACCTGCCGATGCGGCGCATGCGCAAGGCGATCACCGAAGCGGTCGGCGACGAGACGCATGCCTCATTCGTCGAAGCGACGCGGCTGGCCACGGCGCTGCTGGGCGACAGCCTGGCGACCAACATGTTCATGCTGGGCTATGCCTGGCAGAAGGGCTACGTGCCGCTGTCGCTAGAATCTCTGGATCGCGCCATCGAGCTAAACGGCGCGGCGGTGACGATGAACCGGCAGGCGTTCGCCTGGGGGCGCAAGGCGGCGCATGATCCGGAGGCGGCCGAGCGGGCCGCCGCGCCGGCGCCGGTCGCGGCCAAGCCGGACATCGCGGACACGCTGGAAGAGATGGTCTCGCGCCGGATTGCCTATCTGACCGACTACCAGAACGAAGCCTATGCCCGGCGCTACAAGGACATGGTGGTCCACGTGCAGACCGTGGAGACGGAGCGCGCGAAAGGAAAGACCGGCCTCGCCGAGGCGGTGGCGCAGTACTACTTCAAGCTGATGGCCTACAAGGACGAGTACGAGGTCGCCCGGCTGTTCACCGACGGCGAATTCCTGAACAAGGTCCGGGACACCTTCGAGGGCGACTACAAGCTGGCGTTCCACTTGGCGCCGCCGATGCTGGCCGAGCGCGAGGGCGAGACCGGCCACATGAAGAAGCGCCGCTACGGTCCGTGGGTCCTGACCGCCTTCTCCTGGCTGGCCGGACTGAAGGGCCTGCGCGGCACGCCGCTGGATGTGTTCGGTTATACCGCCGAGCGCAGGATGGAACGTCGGCTGATCACGGACTACGAGGCGATGCTCGGCGAGATCTTGGCCGGGCTGAACCCGGAAAACCACGCCGTAGCGGTCCAACTGGCCGAGATCCCCGAGCAGATCCGCGGCTATGGGCATGTGAAGGATCAGCATCTGGAAGCGGCCAAGCGCGAGGAGAAACGGCTGCTGGAGCTGTTCCGAAATCCGGCCGCTTTGGCTCAGGCCGCGGAGTAGGAGCAGGCGCTTGGGTCGCCGCCTCAGGCGTCGTCCGGGTTGCGGCGGATCTGCATGCCGCACAGCAGCATGTTGACTTGCCCGTCCTCGCCGACCAGCGGCAGCACCAGGCGGCCTGAGTGCTGGTAGCCGTCCTTGTAGGTGGGCACGTACCGCTGATCATAGCGCGGCATCTTGCGGGAGACCACGTCACTGTAAGCCGGGATGATGGAGCTGCGCTCCGGCCCGAAATCCGGGCTGTCGAGATACATTCCGGTCGCGTCGCGCCCGCTGATGTGGACGACATAGGTGCCGATCAAGCGAAACCGATAGCGCGGCTGCCCCGCTTCGCGCTCGACATCGACCAGATAGATGAAGCGCAGGAGCTCCGGTATCTCCAGCGGATCGAGATCGGCGCGGGACGGCGGCGTGCCGTCAACGCATTTCGACATCCAGTAACCGTAGAGCGCCCGCAGTTCCCGAATGTCGATATCGGCCGGCGCAAGCCCCCACTCCGCTTGCGCAGGGTCACAGGAAAGGCGTGGCGACGGTGATTCCGCCGCGGCCAAATGCGGTCTGAGCACGACTACTTCCCCCAATTCCGAGCCTCCGCTTCCCGTTTTACCACGGGTCGCCGCATTTAAGAAAGATAACTTTCAATCATTTCTTAGTTTTTGAAAGCAATTTCGCGGTTTCTTGCGAAGAATAGCTCGTTTTTCGAAGTACGGTTAACGTTGTTGGGGGCTTTTTTCTCGGCTTGTTAAGGTTAAATCTTCATACCTACTGCGCGCAGATAAACATCCAGCAACTCTTCTTGCTCGGCACGCTCGTCCGGATCGGTTTTACGGATCTTGAGAACCTGCCGCATGATCTTCGGGTCGAAGCCGTTGGCCTTGGCCTCGGCGAACACCTCGCGCATGTCGGCGGCGATCGCCGCCTTGTCCTCCTCCAGCCGCTCGATGCGCTCGATCAGCGAGCGCAGCTGGCCAGCGGAAATCCCACCCACGCTCTCAGGCGGCTTGGGCGGCGCTTGGGAGGGTTCAGGTTGTTCGGCGAGGCCGACGACGGAGGCGTCTTCCATGGCTGGTCGCTCCCTGTGATGTGCGAAGAACTCGGCGCACCGTAGCGACCTGCTGCCGGGTCCGGCGAGCGCCCATGTCGGGGATCGCGGGGATAAGTCCAGCCGGCTGGTGACCAGCAGCAGCGGGCTCGCTCAGTGCCCGGCGGCCTGCTTGGCGGCGTCGTCGAACTTGGCCTTCTGCTCGGCCGTCGCCTCGGTCTGGTAGCGCTGTTTCCAGTCGGCGTAGGGCATGCCGTAGACGATTTCGCGGGCGTCCTCGTAGGTCATCTCGTGGCCCCGATCCTCGGCTTCGGCGCGATACCACTTCGACAGGCAGTTGCGGCAGAACCCGGCCAGGTTCATCAGATCGATGTTCTGCACGTCGGTGCGTTCGCGCAAGTGCGAGACCAGGCGGCGGAACGCGGCCGCCTCGAGCTCCGTGCGCGCGGCCGGATCCAGGTCTTCGATATCGAACTCCATCTACATGGCCCTCGTGTGATCTATGCGTCGGTTGCCAACGATATTTAGGACGCGACCGCCGAATTGCTAATCTCGTACGCCTTCTCCAGGCCGACGATGTACTCCTCGATCAGCAGGTCGACGACCGCCTGAAGCGCCTCTTCATGCGAGGCGCCCTGGTCGCGGGCCTGGGTGAAGGCGGCGCGCTGGCGATGGGCGCTGGTTCCACGCTCCAGAATGGTACGCGCGTGCTCCAACTCGGCACGGCAGCCCATCGCGTCGGCATCCTCGCCGACCAGCGCGATGATCTCCTCCATCAGGTCGGCGTAAGGCACGGCCTCGCCCTTGCCGAAATCGACCAGCTTCCCGTCGGTGCCATAGCGCTGCGCCAGCCAGCGGTTCTCGTTGACCAGCAGGTTGGCGTAGCGGCGCCAGCGCTGGTTCTCCCGGCGCAGGCGCCACAGCATGCGCAGCAAGCAAACGTAGATGGCGGCGACGGACAGCCCGTCCTCGAGGCGCGAGCAGATGTCGGCGATCCGCATCTCCAGGGTCGGAAAGTGCTGTGCCGGGCGGACATCCCACCAGATCTTGGTCGAGTCCTCGATCAGCCCAGCGTTGACCATCACGTTCACATGGCGCTGCCACTCGCCCCAGCTCTCCAACGGCTCCGGCAGGCCGGTGCGCGGCAGCTCGTCAAACACGCTGAGGCGATAGGACATCATGCCGGTGTCATCGCCGCTCCAGAACGGCGACGAGGTGGACAAGGCCAAAAGGTGCGGCAGGAAGTAGGAGACCTGGTTCATCAGATCGACGCGCAGGTCCTCGTCCTCGATGCCGACGTGCACATGCATCCCGGAAATCACCAGGCGGCGGGCCACCACGGCCATCTCGAGTGCGAGCTGGTTGTAGCGATCCCGGTCGGTGTGCTCGGTCTCGGTCCAGGTGGTCAGCGGATGGGTGCTGGCCGCGATCGGCGCCAAGCCATGCTTGTGCGCCTCCCCGGCGACGGTGGATCGCAGCTGGCATAGATCGCGCCGCGCCTCGGCGATGTTTTGGCAGACATTGGTCTGCACCTCGACCTGGGCGCGCTTGAATTCCGGCTTCACGCGTTCGCCCAGAACTTCGGTACACGCTTCCAGGAAGCCCTCCGGACGATCCTCGGCCAGGCGCCGCGTGGCCGGATCGACCAGCATGTACTCCTCTTCCATCCCAATGGTGAAGCTGGGTTCCTTGATCATTGTTCCCCCCTTGCGGCTCGCGCGGCGCCGGGCCGCCGGCCGCGATGTCCTCACGCCCGGCGTTCGAGCGCGGGACGCAGCCCGCCCAGCAGGACCTCCGACCAGCGGTGCGCGCCCGCCGTGGTGTCGATCAGGTCCTGGCGGAACTCGATCAGGACGTGGGCCAGCCCGCGCGGGATCGCATGGTGCTCCAGGGTGAAGCCGTGCGCATTCTGCATGTCATAGGGCTCGTTGTCGCCGATGCAGAGGTCGGGATCCCGGGCGAGCGTCCCGATCAAGGGTTTTGCGATCCGTCCGTCGTGCGCCCATAGCACGCCGATGTGCCAGGGCCGCTCCTGGCCGCGCAGCACCGGCGTGCAGCTATGGATGGAGATCACGGCCGGCGCGATGCCGCGCGCCAGAAAGCCCTCGATCGCCGCATCCACCGCGCGATGATAGCCCCGATGCACCAGCTCGATCCGCTCCGCCCGATCCTCCGGCGTCAGGCCGGCATTGGCCGGCACCACCACGCCATCGGAGATCTGGCAGATCAGGGTAGGGTCGGCCAGCTCGCGATTGGGGTCGATCAGCAGCCGGGAATAGACCCCCATAACCGCCGGCGCATCCAGTGCCCGGGCCAGGTAGCGCGTGCATTCGGCGGCGCCGATATCCCAGCCGATGTGCCGGGACAACACGGCCTCGTCCAAGCCCAGGTTGTCGAGATGCGCCGGCACCCGCTTGCCGGCATGATCGCACAACAGAAGGATCGGCGCGGCGCCCTCGGGGTTGAACAGCTCCACCGGGGCCGGGTCCGTTGAGTCGAAAAGCGTGCGCTCCCGCCCGTTTTCGGCGGGTTCCATGGACTCAGCAAGCGTCATGCGGCGCACTATAGCCGCGGCCCGGGCGGCGCGCCAACGCCCCGCTGCCAGACCGGTTGCGACATGGTGCGCCGCGGCATGCTGGACACGATGAATTGACCGGACGGTTGACGCGCGCGCGAAGTTTCACATTCCTTTTCCAACGAAATGCTAAGCTTCGTGCCGTCATGACTGAAAAACAGCCGCGCATCGACAACCGCCCGCCGCGCAATTCCAAGGTGCTCGCCACGCTGGGACCGGCATCGTCGTCGCCGGAGGTCCTCCGCGCGATGGTTGAGGCCGGCGCCGATGCGTTCCGGCTGAACATGAGCCACGGCGTCCACGCCGACCATCGGGAACGCTTCCAGCTGGTCCATGAAATTGCCGAGGAGGCGGGACGGCCGATCTCGGTGCTGGCCGACCTGCAAGGCCCCAAGCTGCGGGTCGGAACCATGGCGAACGGGCCGGTCGAGCTCGCAGCCGGGCAGAAGTTCCGGCTCGATATGGACGAGGAGCCGGGAACGACCAAGCGCGCCCCGCTCTTGCACCCGGAGATCTTCGAGGTCCTGAGAAAGGGGGCGGACCTGCTGATCAACGACGGCCGGATCCGGCTTCAGGCGGAGCGCTGTGCGGAGGATTTCGCCGACTTCCGCGTGGTCACCGGCGGTCAATTGTCGGACCGCAAAGGCGTCAACGTGCCGGGCACGGTGCTGCCGATATCCCCGCTGACCGAAAAGGACCGCTCCGACCTCGCCTACGCGCTCAAGCTGGGCGCCGATTGGGTGGCCCAGTCTTTCGAGCAACGCCCGGAAGACGTAGCCGAACTGCGCAAGCTGGTCGGCGGCAAGGCGGCCGTGATGGTCAAGCTGGAAAAGCCGTCGGCGATCCAGCGACTGGAGGGCATCCTGGAGCTGGCCGACGGCGCCATGGTGGCGCGCGGCGATCTCGGCGTTGAGATGCCGCCGGAGCTGGTGCCGGGGATCCAGAAGCGGATCATCTCGCACTGCCGGCGGGCCGGAAAGCCGGTGGTGGTGGCCACCCAGATGCTGGAATCGATGATCGACAGCCCAGCGCCGACCCGCGCCGAAGCGTCCGACGTGGCGACCGCGGTCTATGACGGGGCGGACGCGGTGATGCTGTCGGCCGAAACCGCGGCCGGGCACTTCCCGGTGGAAGCGGTCGACATGATGGACCGGATCATTCGCCGGACCGAGGAGGACAGCGCCTATCGCCGGGTGATGGACGCCCAGCACCCGGAACCGGAATCGACCACGCCCGACGCGATCAGCGCGGCGGCCTCTCAGGTGGCGCATACCATCAACGCCGCGGCGATCGTGAGCTTCAGCCTGTCCGGATCGACCACCTTGCGCATGGCGCGCGAACGGCCCGAGGTGCCGGTGATCGGCCTGACCACGCGGCCGGAGATCGCACGCCGGCTGGCCCTGGTGTGGGGCGTGCGCTGCGTGGTGACCCAGGACGTCAAAACCATGACCGAGATGGCCGGCAAGGCGGGACGGCTGGCCCGGCAGATCGGCTTCGCCGATACCGGCGCGCGGATCGTGATCACCGCCGGCGTCCCGTTCGGCACGCCCGGGGCGACAAACGTGCTGAGGATTTCCTGGGTGGAGTAGCGGGCAGGCGCTTGTTTCGCGCCCTTAAACACCAATAGCGTCCGCAGGTCGCGCTGTGAGATTTGTGGCTACTCAATGGTCAAGTTGGGCGCTTGTCAGACCATCTTCTTGGGCTCACCGGGACTTCATACGATCTGCTTCGTCGTCCGGCTTATGCACGAAGGAGTCGAGCAGCGCCTCAACTGACGCCTGAATAGAATTCCATTCCGACAAATGTTCGCGACTGTATCTTATTCTTACGTGGTGCTCATAACGCCGAAAGTGATGCTTACACGAGGCGCCTCGATCCGGGAGGAATTGGTTGCAGCGAATAAGCGCGGATACTTGACTACCCACGTAGTTGAGAAATACGTCATCGCCGTGTCGATGTTTGGCGCGCGATAAGCCGAATGAAGCTTCTGACGCTTTTTTAATTGTGCTCCCTTTGGCATGGATTTTGGCCAATTCCGACGGCGACTTTATGTCAGATCCGCGAGAAACAAGAATGGCTAGCTTTCTGCCATGCCCAAGTTGAGCTGCAAACACAGGCGCAGTTTCCTCGCTGTACGGCTTCAAATCGGGTAGGAGAACACGCAGCAGCATGGCGGCCTCTTCGACTCCACACCCGATCTGCGGATGTCGAAAGTAGTTGCGTGGAACGTAGAAGTCGCGCCCGCCAATCCGTGTGTGGACGATCTCCGTGCTCATGGTTGGGTCGTACGGGGCGGGCAGGTTTTGGTAGAGCCGGCCCTGCACATTTTCTTCACACTCTGTTGAGCTGGCAGCATTGTTTGTGCCCTTGCCTGGCGAGCCGGCAAGTCGCAGCTCTCGAACATGATTCCGGGAACGCCTAGCCCAAATTGGCAAGATCTCGCCCATCAACTGATCGGCCATCTGGGCGTTAGGTAGCTGGCGG